>Ga0302315_10000502_pt1 | contig 44192 bp, 38 predicted proteins | sample III_Palsa_N3_1_FD_200532 | JGI IMG/M metagenome (GOLD analysis project Ga0302315, IMG submission 200532) | Peat permafrost microbial communities from Stordalen Mire near Abisko, Sweden - III_Palsa_N3_1 | ecosystem: Environmental > Terrestrial > Soil > Palsa > Peat permafrost | place: Sweden...
GCCGGAGGTTATTGACGAGGCCAATTTTAACTACTCACTGCTCAATAAGCTAATCCTTGAAAAGATAAACGCCAAACGGCAGAAGCTGCGCGTGGGGACATTAAGCCCGGATAGTATATTGTACCTTGCCGCCAAAAACCAGGCGGACTACCAGGTGAAGGAGGATAAGCTGACGCACTTCCAGAAGAAGAAACAAACGGAAGACCCGGTGAAACGGGTAAAGTACTACCACGGGGAGCATTATGCCATTGCCGAGAACGCCGCTATGGAATTTTGGGGCGTACGCGTGCAGGAGAAAGACAAGAAGATACACATTTACCATACCTACGAAGAAGTTGCCGAGGCTTTTGTAGAGGGGTGGATACACTCTCCCATTCATTATACCAACCTTAGCGCTAAAATTTACGACCTTTCCGGCGTGGCTACCTCCATTAACCTGAAGGAGAAAAAGATATACGCCGTGCAGGTGTTTGGGAAGAAATAGGGTTAAAGCGCTAATTTTAAAGTATATGGCGCGGACTTCTTCCGCGCCTATTTTTTTGTGTTTGGGTAGTAACTGCTGCATTTTGCAAACTAGTAAATAGGCGGGTAAGGGCAGGGAGTTTGTGCTACGAAAAAAAATGAAATAGTAATGGTAATCTTACATCACAAAAATTTTCTCTCTGTTATTCGCCTGTTAACTTTCCTGTTATTCTCTGTAAATTTCTCTGTTTTTATGGATGGGTATGTAAGTTTTGGGCCGTTTTAGAAATTGTGCCAATTGGCACGGGAAGTTAGTTCCCGACTGAGAAGGACAGGTAACTAATTTAGAAAATTTATAGCAAAAGGTAAAAGTTTTGAGCAGGATTTTTTTGCGGGGCTAAAAAATAAAAGTAGCATAAAAAAGTAAAGAAGCAACTAATTTTTATAGGAAACAGTATAAACAAAAAAGGGTATCCCTTTCGGAATACCCTTCTCTACTTATGAAAAAAAACTTAAATGAATATTAGTTGCCCGATACTACCAGTTTTTGTGAAGAGTAGTAAGAACCGTTTAAGGCAAAAGAAACTACGTAAACGCCTTTGTTAAGTCCGCTTACATCAAAAGTTCCCTGTGTTCCGTTTTGGGTAGAAATTACTCTGCCTGTCATATCAGATAATGTAGCCGATACAATACCGGATACCGCAACGTTGTAGTTAGCGATGCCAGTAGCAGGGTTAGGATAAACAGAAGTAGCGGCAGTTGCAGTAGCGGCAGTAATACCGGTAACTGAAGCAGCTGCAGTATCGCCCACATAAACATACCCAATAACTATAGTTCCGTTGTAAGGGCTATTTCCACTAGTTGGTAAAATTTGCAACTGTACTATTTGGTTGCTGTTAACAGGACAAGGGCTGGCTGAACCACCAGGGGTACATGTTGCTCCTGCTTTTGATGATGCAGAATAATAATCTGTAAAAAGCGATTGCGGTAAAGGAACTGCTAACAGTTGCGGAGTAGTACCAACCGAAACAGGGGCTACCTGATCTGTAACGTATCCGGCAGAATCCTGTACAGAATAACGTATAATTAACGGGGCGCTGGCTACTATTTCTATCCATGCGGTATCGTGGCTTGCAGGCAAAGCTACATTGGCATTGGCAGGGATATTGATAGTAATACCATTATAATCTGCTCCCTTAGTTACATTAATTACTATGTTTCCGTTATCGTCCTGGTAAGGAGTACCGTAGTCTGAAGCGCTTAGCGTTCCAAAAACTGAAGTAGCGCCTCTGCTGTAAAACCCACTGTCTGTAGTAACGGTGTAACCATTAGGGCCTACTGCAGGTAAGCCTGTTATGGTAGGAACAGGAATGCCGGTAATAGTATCTGCGGCAGATGTGCCTGGCGTTAAACCGCTGTAACCGGTAGCTGTAATAACATGCTTGCCCAAGGCTACGCTTGGCCAGTTAAGAGAATAAGGATAAGTTTTTACTGTTCCTAATAAGGTGCCTCCATCCCAGAAGCTAACGCTATCTATACCTGTTGTGCTGGTTGCAGAAGCAGAAAGAGTAAAAGGAGTGCCTACAACAACGTTTGTCTGCGGTTGAGCAGGAGAAGTAAGCACAACAGTTGGAACAGTTGTCGGATTTACAGAATCACCAGCATAGATGTAGGTAATTTTAATCGTTCCTACGTAGCCAGTTCCGGGGTTAGGAGTAAGTTGTATGGCGCCAATGTTATTGCTATCTACAAGGCAAGGAGCTGTTGTTGTACAACCTGCCCCTCCATTGTATTCAGATACAAAATCTCCGGGGTTAAAAGTAGCCGTAAATACCTGCATGGTTGCCGTAGGGGCTATAGTTGGCACCAAGGCGTCGGTAGTAAGTAAGACATCATCCTGTGCGGCAACCCGCAAAGAAGTAACCGGAGGGGTGCAAGAAATGCTTATTTTAACCGTTCTTGGCTTTGATTCCGGGAAAGGGAAATATGTGGCAGTGGCGGCGTCTTGTACCTGGATTACAAGTGGATCGTAGGTATTTGCTGTTGTATTAGCGCTAACAATTACAGTATCGCCGCTTACGGTAGCAGGCGCATAAGAAGCGTCAGTACCAAATATTGTAGGGTCTCCTGAAGTGTAGAAGGAGCTGTCGACAACTTTAGTTGTCTGGGCAAAGCTTTGGCTGAAAAAAGTAAGCGCCAGTGCGCCCGCGAGTAGAAGTCTTTTTATCATAAAATTTTAAGTTTGTGATTTGGTTTATATCCTGCAAAATAGGGAGAAAAACAATTCTATCAAAAAAATGTTATGTTTTTTTGTATTTGTATTTGTCGGAAAAAAAATTGAAACTTTGAAATAATTTAAAGAAAAGGTTAAAAAATGTCAAAAAACCTAGTTATAGTAGAGTCTCCGGCAAAAGCTAAAACCATAGAAGGGTATTTAGGAAAAGATTTTACGGTAAAATCCAGCTACGGACACGTAAGAGATTTACCCAAAGGCTCTAACGCCATTGATATTCAGCATGGCTTTGCCCCTACCTACGAAATATCTGACGATAAAAAAGAAGTGGTGAGCCAGCTTAAAAAGCTTGCCAAGGAGGCCGAAATGGTTTGGTTAGCGACTGACGATGACCGCGAGGGGGAGGCCATATCCTGGCATCTTAAGGAAGCCCTTAAACTAACTGATGATAAAATAAAGCGTATTGTGTTCAGAGAAATTACCAAATCTGCCATATTAAACGCTATACAAAACCCAAGAGGCATTGATATTGACCTTGTTAACGCCCAACAGGCCCGCCGCATACTGGATAGGCTTGTCGGTTTTGAGATCTCCCCTATATTATGGAAAAAGATAAAAACAGGGCTTTCTGCAGGCCGGGTACAGTCTGTAGCTGTACGCCTGGTTGTAGAGAGAGAACGGGAAATAGAGCATTTTAAAGCGAAAGCCGCTTTTAAAGTTACCGCTTATTTTGAGGCTGAGAAAGGAAAACAACTTACCGCAGACCTGGCAGAACGATTTGACACCGAAGAAGAGGCTTATGCATTTCTGGAGAAATGCAAAGGGGCGGACTATACGGTAAAAAGCCTGGAGAAAAAACCGGCAAAACGGTCCCCTGCTCCTCCTTTTACTACCTCTACCATTCAGCAGGAAGCCAGCCGCAAACTGGGTTTCTCTGTCGCCCAAACCATGACGGTGGCGCAAAAGCTTTATGAGGCCGGTAAAATAAGTTATATGAGAACGGATTCGCTTAATCTTTCCGGTTTTGCCTTAGACGCTTCCAAAGAACAGATTATTAAGGATTATGGCCAGGAGTTTTCGTTTACACGAGTTTATAAAACCAAGTCCGAGACTGCACAAGAGGCTCACGAAGCCATTCGCCCAACTGACTTTGCTGTTAGAGAAGCCGGAACGGACAGAAACGAGCAACGACTGTATGAACTGATATGGAAAAGGGCTATTGCCTCGCAAATGGCAGACGCCAGGCTGGAAAAAACAGTAGCCACTATTAGCATATCTACAGTTCCGCAAGCCCTTGTAGCAACCGGAGAGGTAATTACCTTCGAGGGGTTTTTGAAAGTATATATAGAGTCTACCGACGAAGAAGATGGCGACGAGGAAGCTAAGGGGACGCTACCGCCTTTGAAAGAAGGCCAGAAATTAACATTTAGAACAATGAGGGCGCTGGAACGTTATTCCCGCCCAGCCCCAAGATATACCGAAGCCAGCCTTGTTAAAAAACTGGAAGAGATGGGCATTGGCCGTCCTTCTACCTATGCTCCAACTATTTCTACCGTACAAAAAAGAGGATATGTTATAAAAGAGCAACGCGAAGGTAAAGAGCGAAAAATAAGAGAGCTTATCCTTGCTAACAACGTTATTGAGAAAAAGATAAATACAGAAAATACCGGGCAGGAAAAAGGGAAGCTCTACCCTACCGATATGGCCATGATTGTGAACGACTTTTTGTGCCAATATTTCCCCAACATTACCGACTATTCTTTTACTGCCAATGTAGAAAAAGAGTTTGATGAAATAGCCTCGGGCAAAAAGAAGTGGGACAAAATGATAGGGAATTTCTACAAATCGTTCCACGAAACAGTAGAAACAACAGAAACTATAGACCGCTCTACCCTTAGTACTTCCCGCGAGTTAGGCGTAGACCCTAAAACAGGCAAAAAGATAATTGTAAGATTGGGCCGTTTTGGCCCTATAGCCCAAATAGGAGAAGTGGTAGAAGGAAGCGAAGAAAAACCATTGTTCGCCAGCCTAAGAAAAGGTCAGTTTATAGAAAGCCTTACTCTGGAAGAAGCGCTGGAACTATTTAAACTTCCCAGAGTAGCGGGGACTTTTGAAGACTTACCAATGACCGTTGCCATTGGCCGGTTTGGGCCATATATTAAGCACGACAACAAATTTTACTCCCTTGGCAAAGAAGACGACCCAATGGGAATAACGGAAGAGCGTTGCCAGGAAATTATAGTGGCAAAACGTAAGGCAGATTCTGAAAAACTGATAAAAGATTTTGTCGGCAACGACGAGGTAAAAGTGCTTAATGGCCGATGGGGGCCATACATAGCGGCAGGCAAAAAGAATGTAAAAATACCTAAGGACAAAGACCCAAAATCGCTAACCCTGGAAGAATGCCTTGCCCTGGCAGAAGCTGCTCCGGAGAAGAAAGGAAGATTTGGCAGAGCGGCTAAAACTACAACTACCGCTGCTACGGCAACTAAACCCGCTAAAACCAAAGCTAAAACTGCCGCATCTACTAAAGCAAAGCCCAAAGCTACAACTGCTAAAAAACCAAAGGCAAAAGCCAAAACTACTACAAAGAAAAAGTAGCCTATGAAACATATTGTAGTTCTTTCGGGAGCAGGCATAAGCGCAGAAAGCGGGCTTACCACTTTTCGCGATGCCGGCGGCCTGTGGAAAGGCTATGATATACGGGATGTGGCAACCCCCGAAGCCTGGTACAAGAACGCCCCCCTGGTGCTAGACTTTTATAACATGCGCAGGAAGGCAGCCCTAACTGCCCTCCCTAACGCCGGGCACCTGGCGTTGGTTGAGCTGGAAAAACAATATAAAGTAACCATAGTTACCCAAAATGTAGACAACCTGCATGAAAAGGCAGGTTCTACAAAAGTACTACACCTGCACGGGGAACTCTTTAAATCACGCAGTACAGGCGATGCAAACCTAATATATGACATAGAAGGCTGGGAGCTTAAGCTGGGGGATAAATGCGCTAAAGGCTTCCAGTTAAGGCCACATATTGTATGGTTTGGGGAGATGGTTCCTATGATGGACAAAGCTGTTGAAGAAGCTGCTACTGCCGACGTTTTTATAGTAGTAGGCACGTCGTTGCAGGTATATCCCGCCGCAGGTTTGCTAGACTATGTAGCGGCTGAAATACCCAAATATGTGATTGACCCCAATATGCCTGAAGTAAGAAAAAGGGCCAATCTTTTCCTGATGGAAGAAAAAGCCACTACAGGGCTTCCTAAACTGGTAAAACAATTATTAGATAATCCTTTTTAAATTATCGCAAATAATAGCGGCAGCAACAGCCACATTAAGCGACTCGGCTGCGCCATAACGGGGTATAGTAATTTTTTCAGTTATTAAACTTTGTATCTCAGCGCTTACTCCAGCCGCCTCGCTTCCTAATACTATAAAACCCGATGAAGTAAATTTTACAGAATGAATGTCTTTCCCTTGCAGTTCGGCGCCATATATAGGCGCTTTTCTTTTTTTAAGGTACTCGTTCAAATTGCAATAATATAGCCTTACTCGTGTAAAAGACCCCATGCTGGCAGAAATCACTTTGGAATTGTATACCTCTGCCGTATTTTCCGAACAAATGATTTTGGTGATACCGTACCAATCGGCTATACGAATTATTGTCCCCAGGTTTCCCGGGTCGCTTATGCCGTCAAGCGCAAGTATATATTCGTTCCCTTCCAACAACAACTCTGTATTTTCCCCCATTCTTACTATAGCTAAAGCAGAATCATTGGAAACAAACTCTCCCAGCCGCTCCAGGTCTTTCTGTGAAACTATTTCAAAGGGGACTTTATTAACTAATATTTTAGAGTATAAATCGTTAAAGGCAGCGGTAATAAACAAGGAATCTATGTGGTATGAAGAATTTAAAAGTTCAAGCACACTTTTGGCTCCTTCTACTAAAAAGAGTTTATGCTCCCTTCTAAATTTTTTAATTTGCAAAGATTTGACAAATTTTATCCTACTATTGGAGATCATTGATAAATATAGAATTTTGCGGTTAATTTATTATATATTCTTTATTTCTGTTTCGGCTTTTATCATCTCGGGTTGTTCTGTGTCCAAAAACTTAAAAGAAAACCAATACCTTCTTAGTAGTGAAACAGTTGAACACAATGATAAAATAAGTAAAGAGTCTTTACATGGGCTGTATAAAATAAAGCCTAATAATAAAGTCTTGGGAACCACGCCATACCTTGCCATCTATTTTTTTGGTGAAAAACATTTTGATACCTCTAAAGTTATTAAACACCTTAAAAAAACTGAAGCTATATATGCTAAAAAAATAGCTCGCATAAAAGAATCAAAAACCTCTTCTAAGAAAAAAGAAAAACTTGAAAAAAAACTCGAAAAAAAGAAAAAACATTTTGCTAATGAGCTAAGTAAAGGAAACTGGATAATGCGCGTCCCGGGAGAAGCCCCTGTTTTATACGATAGCGCTATTATTAACCAGACAGCAAAACAAATGACTGTTTATTTGCATACCCACGGGTTCTTTCGCGGAAATGTAACCACAGAAATTGATACTACAGGAAAAAAAGTAGAAGTAAAATATAATATTTATGAGGGCACCGAATACAAGATTAAAAAAATAAATTACAATATCAGCGACCCTGAAGTGGAAAAACTTGTTCTGGACAAACACAAACACACGCTTATAAAAGACGGAGTAAGATACAACGAGTCGGATTTTACAGCAGAACGCGAACGAATAAACACGGTTTTAAAAGACAATGGTTACTATGATTTTAACAGGCAGTTTATCTTTTTTAACCTGGATACAGCAGATGAATCAGTAGTTGTAGATGTTATTATAAAAAATCCTAAAGGGGAACACCACCACGACAAATACTATATCGATAAAGTTTTTTTTACCGCCGATGTCACTGAAATCCCAGATAAACGCCGGGACACTTCTATATACAATGGCGTACACTATGTTTACTATAGCAATTGGTTTTCCAAAAAAGTATTATCTCAAAAAATAAAACTTGCTCCCGGACAATTATATAACCTTACGACAGTTGAACAAACTCACCGTCGACTAGCCACTATGGACTACTATAAGTTCATAAATATCAGTTTTGAAAAACTTAAAAGCGACACAGCAACTAAAAACTGGCTGGTGGCCCACATTACAACAAGCCCTTTAAAAAAATCGCAAATTACCGATGAGTTTGGCCTTAACATGAGCCAGAACTGGATTCCGGGGCCTTTTGGCTCTATAAGTTATAAACAGAGAAATATAGGAAAGGGTTTTGAAATTTTTGAGGCAAGTATTCGTTACTCTGTTATTGGACAGGCGGCAGTATCTGATCCAAATAACGTTTTAACTACGGAAGAGTATGGAGCTACTACTTCATTAACTTTTCCGCAACTCTATTTCCCTACAAAGCTTCGTTTTAAGTTTTTTGATAATAACCCAAAGACAAAACTGCTGGCATCTTATACTAAAGTAATTCGTCCTGAATATTCAAGAGCTAACTCGCGAGTGGCTTTAAACTATTCCTGGTCGGTGGGCAAAAACAAACAATTCAACTTCTCACCTGTTGATATTAACCTAATTAATACAGACCGGACTACGCCTGGGTTTGTTACTTACCTAGATGATCTCCACGCATTGGGCAATAACTTAATTTACAGCTTTGGGCAGTCATTGGTATCGGATATGAACTTTTCATATACCTTTCATAACGGAGATTTTACAAGCAATAAAAAATCCAGATATCTTAAACTATATGCAGAATCAGGAGGAACAACTCTTAATCTTTTTAACAAAGCCCTAAAGCGTAGTAACGATAGTATTGACATTTTAGGAAATCAGTTAAGAGCTTACGAGTACCTAAAGTTTAGCGCAGACCTGCGTTACTATTTCCCCATTAAAAAGTATAGTTCTTTTGTAGTAAGGTTTGACGCCGGAGCTGTATATGCCTATAGTAAAGACGGGATATTGCCTTACGAAAGATACTTTTTTAGCGGAGGAAGTAATAGTAACCGGGCATGGAAACCACGACGCTTAGGCCCCGGAAGCTATGCTTATGTAGATACTGCAAATGGAAACCAGAAAGACTATAAATACGAAGAGCCTGGCGAGATGATTTTTGAAAGTAATTTTGAGTACAGAGCTAAATTAATAGGAGTGGTACACTGGGCAGCTTTTATTGACGCGGGCAATACCTGGATGATCCATTCGGACAAATCACGTCCAGGCTCCCAATTTCATTATAATCAGTTTTACAAACAAATAGCGGTCGGTTCCGGACTGGGCTTACGGTTAAATTTCTCCTTTATAATTCTTAGATTTGATTTAGGTATAAAAATGTACGACCCTTCGCAGGCCGAAGGCCAAAAGTGGGTTGTGAGAAATTTATCTTTAAAAACGCCATTTGGCGCAAAAGAGCAAGCTGTAATAAATATAGGTATAGGATACCCTTTTTAAGTATGTTGAAGAAAGAAGTTATTGCCGAAACGTTTAAAAATTTGCAGGATACTATTACTAGCGGACTGGAAAAAGCCGATGGTAAAAAGTTTAATGAAGATATATGGCAACGGGCCGAAGGCGGCGGCGGAAGAACAAGAACGATAGAAGGAACTGTGATTGAAAAAGGCGGCGTAGCGTTTTCTGCCGTATATGGAAAGACTCCCGAAAAAATACTACAAGCGCTTCAACTTCCTCCTTCTGATTTTTACGCTACCGGAGTTTCATTAGTGCTTCATCCGGCTAACCCCTGGGTCCCCATCATTCACATGAATATTCGTTATTTTGAAATGAGTAACGGAACAAAATGGTTTGGCGGAGGCATAGACTTAACTCCGCACTATATTTCAAAACAAGAAGCTTCCATTTTTCATCAACAGTTAAAAAATGTATGCGATAAGTATTATTCGGATTACTACTCCAAATTTAAACAATGGGCTGATGATTATTTTTTTATAAAACACAGAAATGAAACGCGGGGAATAGGTGGTATTTTTTTTGACAGGCTTTCTGAGGACTCTGATTTTACTATTGAAGACCGATTTGAATTTGTTAAAAGCGTTGGTAATGCCTTTTTACCTATATACCTACCTTTAATTGATAGTAATAGGAACAAGGCATTCGACGAAAAAGAAAAACAATGGCAATACCTAAGGCGCGGCAGGTATGTGGAGTTTAACCTGGTGTATGATAAGGGTACCAAATTCGGGTTAGATACCAATGGAAGAACAGAATCTATTTTGATGAGCCTACCTCCTACCGCACAATGGAAATATGACTTTAACGTTGAAAAGGGAAGCCCCGAAGAGGCTACTCTTTCTTTATTAAAAAAAGACATAAACTGGATTGGCCTTGCTTAATTATTTAAAAGATATAGACAGCCGCCTGCTGCTTGCTATTAATAGTATGCACTCTGACTTGATAGATAGTCTAATGATAGTGTTATCAGAAAAGACTTCCTGGATTCCATTTTATGGCTTAATACTGGTTCTGATTATTATAAAGTACAAGTGGCGAAGTTGGCTGGTATTAACCTGTATAGCATTGTTAATAACTGCCTCTGACCAGCTTACATCCGGGTTTATGAAACCCTACTTCGAACGGTTAAGGCCCTGCCATGAAGAAACCCTTGTAAAGCTTTTATACCTGCCAATTGGTTGTGGCGGCGCTTATGGTTTCGTTTCTTCGCATGCCGCAAATTCTTTTGCAGCGGCCACATTTTTATGGCTGTTACTGCACCGTCATTTCAGAGCAGTGGTTCTACTATTTCCCTGGGCTTTTATGATTTGCTATAGCAGAATATACCTGGGGGCGCATTACCCCGGAGACGTAATAGGCGGAATGATTATAGGAAGCTGCCTGGGATATCTTTTTTTTAGAATCTATACCCTGGCAGATCAAAAAATCACAAAACCAATTAAAGCAGGTTAAGCTGCTTCATAAATTCCTCTTTGTATGAAGCCCCAATAGGAATGTATTTTTTATTCATTACCACAAACAAATTTTCAATAGTCTCTATCTTATCTTTATTCACAATATAGGAACGGTGAACCCTTGCAAACTTGTTTGATGGCAGCCTGTTCTGGAAACCCTTCATAGTTGAGTGAACAATGTGCTTATTCTTCTGCGTAAAAATCATTATATAATCGGCCAGGGCCTCTATATAGTAAATGTCCTCAAAACCTATTCTTACTATTTTTGAATCAGAGCGAACATAAAGGTCGTTAGGGCTTTCTTTAGTGCGACCAAGACCCCTGAGATTATCTTTAATTTTTGATATAGCTTGTAAGAAACGAGCGTAGCTAATAGGTTTAACTAAATAATCTGCCACATTATAGTTAAACGCTTCTACGGCATGATCTGCCTTTGCTGTTATTAAAACTATTTCAGGGGGATGGACAAGGGTTTTAATAAGATCGTATCCTGACATATCTGGCATTTCCACATCCAGAAATAAAATATCAACATCCGCCTTATTAAGCACTTCCATGGCTTCTGTGCCGCTGGAGCACACTCCTATAAGGTTTAAAGAATTTGTCTGCTCCACAAAATTCTTTACCAGCATTCTCGACATTTCTTCGTCGTCAACTACTAAACAGTTCATATAAAAATTAATTAATTGTATCCTGCTACCAGCCTTTTTACATACTTACCAATAATATCAAACTCCAAATTTACAACACTACCCTCTTTTAGAAATCTAATATTTGTATTCTCATAAGTATAAGGAATAACCGCTATTGAAAATATTCCTGGTTTTGAATTAAAAACCGTAAGACTAATTCCATTTAGAGCAATCGACCCTTTTTCGACTGTTACGTTATTTTCAACAATTTGGTTAAAACCAAATGAATATATCCAACTTCCTTCACTTTCTTTTATAAATAAGCATTCCCCGGTTTGGTCTACATGTCCTTGTACAATATGCCCGTCCAACCTGGAATCCAGCTTAAGAGACCGTTCCAGATTAACTTCCTCGCCAAGTTGAAGCAAACCCAGATTAGTTTTGCTAAGGGTTTCTTCTACAGCCGTAACAAGATAAGAAGTTTCCTTAACTTCAATAACAGTAAGGCAAACGCCATTGTGAGCTATACTTTGATCTACCTTTAATTCTTTTGCTAATGTTGAGGCTATCTCAAAAGTAATATTAGCTTTATACGCTGTTTTATTTATTACTTTTCCGGTAGCTTCTATTATTCCTGAAAACATTATTTGCCTCTGCCTTGTATAACGATGAGAAATGTATAAAGAATTATCATAAAATCCATAGCAAGGGACATATTCTCAATATATAAGATGTCATATTTAAGGCGTTTTACCATCTCATCTACGTTTTCTGCATAACCAAATTTGACCTGCCCCAATGAAGTAATGCCAGGCTTAACACGCTGAAGGTGCTTATAATGAGGGGCTATCTTAACAATTTGTTCAATATAATAGCGCCTTTCCGGCCTAGGGCCGACTAAAGCCATATCTCCAATAAAGACGTTATAAAATTGTGGTAATTCATCCAAACGCGTCCTTCTCATTATTCTTCCCCAAGGGGTAATACGGGGGTCATTTTCAGAAGATAGAGCAGGACCTTTTTGCTCTGCGCCCACATACATGCTCCGGAATTTTACAATTTTAAAGGGTATTCCATCACGTCCTATCCGCTCCTGCAAGTAAAAAATTGGGCCTGACGATGAAAACTTGGTAATAAGGGCTATTATCAGAAAGAAGGGAAGGCCTATTATAATAACGGTAAATGATATTAATATATCAACTGCCCTCTTTATTATTTTTTGCCAAAGGGGTATAATATCATGATTAATTTCAATAAGTGGAATACCAAAAAAGTGGTTCACTTTAACAGAACCCAATATTATTTCATAGATATCGGGGATAATGTTAATTCTCACTTTATACCCTTCCAGCATATCCAGAACTTCTTCAATAATAATATGTTCAGATGAATCTAACGCAATTATTACATCGTGAATTTTGCATCTTCTTATTACTTTTGCCAGGTTTTTATAACTGCCAAAATTGCGTAATTTGCCATTAATTTTATTCTCGCCGCTTACGCTTACATATCCTATAAACCTCATTCCCAATGAGTGATGATTACGCTCAATTTCTTCAAGTATTTCTTTGGCATTTTTGCTGGAGCCGATGATAAGCGTATTAAAAGCTATTTTTTTCTTTTTAAGAAGTTGTTTTATATAGGTAAGAAAACCAATTTTAAAAATGGCTGTTATAAAAAAGTGCAAAAACAGGTATGCAAAGAAAATTTTATAGTATGAGGTGTAATTTTTAACGCCTTTATCATCCAAAAGAAGAGAAAAGAAAATAACAACTGCTCCTATACATGTAACAGTTATAAGTTTAAAAAATTCTTTCGTTCTAGATTTCCGGTATAAATCTTTGTAGAAACTAGCAATGGAATATAAAATTACCCAGAAAAACCCTATGGCAAAGCAATTTACAAGCAGCGCAATGGTAATTGTAGAAAAAGGCTCATTTAGAATCTCGTTTCTCCAAAAATTAAAAAAAAGCCAGGATACGGCAGCCGCTAATAGATCAAAAAATATAAACCTGGATATATGATATGTCTTCCTCAATTTTTCAAAAACTCTTCCCAATTTAGCAAAACATTCCTAAGCATTCAAGGTCTGATAATAAATTGTTGCAATTTTAAATAATTAAGGGTTTATCTATACCCTATTAATGTCATACAATGTACAACGATACTTATAAACATAAAGGGCTCCGTAATCAACTGGTAAAAAAAATGGAGGAAAAGGGAATAAAAGACCCTAAAGTACTAACTGCAATAGGCAAAGTACCCCGCCATTTCTTTTTTGAACAGGCCTTCGAAGAACATGCTTACCAGGACAAAGCCTTCCCTATTGGCGAGGGCCAAACGATTTCTCAACCCTATACTGTTGCCGTTCAAACCGAACTACTTGACGTTAAAAAAGGGAGTAAAGTTTTAGAGATAGGGACAGGGTCGGGCTACCAATGTTGTGTGCTTATTGAGCTTGGAGCCAATGTATATACTATAGAATATAATAAAAACCTCTTTAAGAAAGTCTCTGCTTTTTTACCGAAAATTGGGTATAACGCACATTTTTTTTGTGGCGATGGCACACTTGGCCTACCAATTCATGCCCCTTTCGATAGAATTATAATTACCGCCGGGGCGCCTCGCATACCCGACTCGTTATATTCTCAATTAGCCGATGGAGGGATAATGATAATTCCTGTCGGCGATGAGGAAAACCAGACAATGCTAAAGATTACCAAAATAAACGACAATCAATTTATGAGGGAAGAATTTGGAACCTTCCGATTTGTGCCGTTACTTGGAAAGCAAGGTTGGAATAAAACTTCTTAATAATGAAAAAAAGCAAATTTGCCAGAGAATCTATTGTTACCATGACGGAGCTGGTATTGCCTAACGATACCAATACCCTTAATAACATGATGGGCGGACGCATGATGCATTTGATGGACATTGTATCCGCTATATCTGCCCAGAAGCATTGCAACAGGGTAGTAGTAACTGCCTCAGTCGACAATGTATCATTTACTCATCCTATAAAACTGGGAAATGTGGTAACGTTAAACGCCAAAGTAACGAGGGCTTTTAACTCCTCTATGGAAGTACATATAGAGGTATGGGCAGAGGATATACCTAACAACGTCAAGATTAAAAGCAACGAGGCTTTTTTTACCTTTGTTGCGGTAGACCAACTAGGCAACCCTATAGATGTGCCCGAACTGGTACCCGAAACGCCGGAAGAACAAGAGTTTTACAACGGCGCCTTAAGAAGGCGGCAACTGCGGTTAATACTTGCCGGAAGGATGAAGCCCGAAGAAGCAAGCGAACTAAAATCGATATTTAACTTACCGATTGTTAAATAAAAAGGGGCAGAAAATTCTACCCCTTAGTTTAAGCTCCTCTTATTACTCTTAATAGTACGGCTATTATTGCTAATACTAATAAAACGTGTATTATTCCGCCAAGGCCATACCCAATAAAACCTATTAGCCATGCTATTACAAGCACTAGCGCTATAATGTATAATAATCCTCCCATAGTTATTATAAATTTGGTTGAGAGAACTAGTTAGCTTTTTTTATTATAATTTAAAAATTAATTTTTGTTAAACTAAAACTTTCTTTTCAGCCAATACAGCGTTAAAGTTACGGGCTGGGCGGCCTTCGTAAGCTTTTTTATGGTAGGCATACCCAGCTATTAACGGCATAGCAATAGTAGCTTCCGCCCATATCATCTGCTCGTTTACCACGTCCACTTTACCCCATGAACAAGCTTCTTTTAGCGTAGATCCTGAAAGCGCGCCATCCCTCTCGTCAGCAACGGTAATTTGCACTGCATACTTATGCATAGGGGCTTCCTGCTCTAGTATAGCAGTGGCTACTACTATATCCTGCACAAAGTTCTTAGGCACTCCCCCACCGATCATAAATATTCCGGAATCCGGGTTGGCCAATTTCAGTTTAGTAATTTCTAAGAAATCTTTAGCGGAGTCTATGGAGATGTGATTCTCCGGGTTATGCCACTGGTGATGCACCAATCCGAAACCTGCTGAGCAGTCTGAGAAGGCAGGCACAAAAATAGGCACTCCTTTTTTGTAACACTGGTACACGATGGAGTCTTCCCTAAATTCGGCATACTTCTTATCCGAATCAAGATATTTGCCCATCTCTATTATAAACTCTCTGCTAGAGTATGGTTTTCTTGGTATAGTATTACAAATTTGCGCAATGGTGTCATCGCAAATACGTAGTTCTTCTTCGTCAATAAAGGTATCGTAAATGCGGTCAATCATCAGTTCCCTCAACTCATTATCATCCACAAACTGAGTGCCCCTGTAATGTTTAAAGCCCAAAGCCTCAAAGAAATCCTGATCTACTATGTTAGCTCCCGTAGAAACTATGGCGTCCACCATGTTGTTTTTTACTAGGTCGACCACCACCTTCTTTAAACCGGCAGAGATCAGTGAACCGGCTAGCGTAAGGTATACGGCGCACTTTTTATCATCCTGCATCATGGTAAAAATTTTAGCTCCACGAGCCAGATTACGAGCCTGGAACGCCATTTTTTCCATAGCGTCAACTAGCGGTACTACATTGTGCTTAGTTATATCTATATGTTCTACAACTTTGCTTAAAAGTTCTTCTTTTGTTGGTGTCGACATTATTTTAAGGATTTAGAAACGAGTCAAAAAAATATTATACCGGTTATTTCAATAATTTTACTCCCAAAGTTATTATTTTTAACTTACATAAAAAAGAAGCGCCGCCCCCTATGTTAGAAAAATCCCATTTAAAATACATTTACTCCCGTCCCCTGTACGCCATTAACGAAAACCAGCCCCTTGTAAAAAAGGAAGAAGCCCAGGCAGAACTACAAAAACCAGCCGAATCCCTGGAAATTCATCCTGATGTAGTGCGTAAACACGTGGTTATTTTATATGCAGGCCAGGGAGAGCTAAGCGCCGAAGAAAGCGGGCAACTTATTAAAATATTACAAGCTGTTAACGTGGCTCTGGCAGATACCGCTCTTGTAAATACCGCCAGCCTAAAAGCCGCCGCCAACTACAGCGACCTCATACAGCAATACAACTACAGCAAACTGATTTCTTTTGGCAGCCCTGTGGAAGCGCTGGGACTAAACCTGAACAAGAACGCCATTACTGTTTTAGACACCCGCAAGTACCTGCTTACCGACAGCCTGCCCGAACTGATAAAAGACGTAGCCAAGAAAAGGGTACTATGGGGTACGCTTAAAGAATTGTTTGCGGTGTCAGGGGGTTTAGATAGTAAATAGTAGTATGATGCAAACATATCCTTTAATACTTATTAAATAATAATAGATAAATTAAGAATAAAATTTGGAAATTCACAAGGACAACCAAATCTTGAAGTAGATATTACTCCTATTACCGTTTTTGTTGGGCCAAATAATTCTGGAAAAAGTAAAATATTAATCGAAATAGAAAGCTATTCAAGGCAAACTTATGGACAGCCTAATGATTTGATATTAGATAATATAATCTTCAGCTCATTTACACGCGATGAAATAGAAACTGAGATTGCTAAAATTGAACAACCTCCAAACGTAGGTGAAAATATTAGTCCTGGTCATATAATAATGAGCAAAGTAAGTACACAGGATAATAATCAAGCTTCAAGAATCCTAATACACAAAGAAACATTAATTAAAGAAGCACAAAATCCAAATAATAGATCCGGACATTTTAATCAATATTTGAATATTTATACTCTTAGGCTTGATGGTACCAATCGACTAAACTTATTACAACAAAGAAATGCTGGTGACTTACAGCAAACTCCTACAAATCATCTAGCTCATTTATTTATAAATAATACACTAAGAGCTGAAGTAAGCAGAATTGTTTATGAAGCCTTTGGTAAATATTACGTTATTGATCCAACAAATATTGGAATGTTAAGAGTTAGACTTTCAGATAGAAAACCAAATTCTGAACGTGAAGAAAAAGGCTGGGAGGAAGAAGCCATTAATTTTCATAAAGCGGCTTTGCTTATTGATAAAGCAAGTGATGGTGTTAAAGCCTTTTCAGGGATTATCACAACATTACTAGCAGGTGAACCTAAAATTACTTTAATTGATGAACCAGAAGCATTTCTGCATCCAGCTCTATCTTATAAACTTGGTAAAGAAATAGGTACATCGCTGAGAAATTCAAAAAAGGTTGTTTGTTTCTACTCATAGTTCTTCTTTTTTAATGGGATGCATACAATCTGGTTCCCCCTTAAATATTATTAGACTAACATATAAGAATGGTATACCTACATCTAGACTGCTACCACAAGATAAAATATTGCATCTAATGAGACATCCTCTATTACGATCAACAGGTGTATTGAATGGCTTATTTATGAATCAGTAATAGTAACAGAAGCAGATTCCGATCGGGCTTTTTATCAAGAAATTAATGAAAGACTGCTAGAGGTATTAACAATTGCCTTTTCATTAATGCTCAGAATAAACAAACAGTATGGGATATAGTAAAACCTTTACGCGAAATAGGGATACCAACAGTTGGTGTTGTAGACATTGATGTACTAAAAGAAGGTGGACAGGTTTTTACTAAACTTCTTGAAGGTGCATTCTTTCCAGCTCTAAATCATCAACCAATGCAAAATCAAAGAAAAACCTTATATGAGGCATTTGAATCTACAGAACAAAATTGGAAAGTAAATGGAGGAGTTAATCTACTAAATCAAAGTAATTATGAAGCTTGCAATAACTTCTTAAACCAATTAGATGAATATGGTGTTTTTGTAATAAGAAATGGAGAATTAGAATCTTGGCTTAAGAATATTGGCGCTACGGGACATGGTTCAAGTTGGCTAATTGATATATTTACTAAAATGGGTGAAAATCCAGATGATGGTAATTATTTAAAACCAGCCGAGGGAGACGTATGGGACTTTATTGGTAAAGTAAAAAACTGGATTGAAAATTCTACAAGAAAAGGAATACCCCAATAACCCTTCCGCTCCAGCAGAGTCTCTTCAGAACCCTTCGTACTAAATTATATTTTTATCTTAATTTACTGAAAATAAGCCCTTAAAATTGTTTAACCGAATTAATGGGGTACATTCGGTAACGCGTATCCCCTGTTCCCATGAAAAAGACGCTTATTACTTTCTTTGGCTGTATTGCCATTATTTGTGTTCCAATAGTACTGGCCTGGGGTACAACAGAAAAAGAAGAAGGCACCGCGTGCTACGGCAGAACACCCTGCAATGCTTGTAGTAACTATAAGTACTGTAAACACTGCGCCCAGCAAGGCGGTACGTGTAGTATTTGTAACCACTAGTAATTCCCCATATCTACCACCCCCTTCCCTTGCTGTTCATAGCGTCCACCTGTGAATAAAGTTTTACTAAGTTGACAGCGATTTCTATGGATTAAGCAAGCGAGTTTGTATAAATTTTTTCATATTTTCTATTATCTCTAATTACTGCAAAAATTCTTTGTATTAGTTTATTTCTTACCGCATTAATAACTGACATTTTGTTTTTGCCTTCAGCTACTTTTCTTTCAAAGTAGTCCCTTAATTCACCTTTCATTTTAATGGCAGATAAGGCAGCCATGTGAAGTAAAGTTTTAACAGTTTTATTTGCCATCCTGGATACTCTTGTCTTTCCTCTAATACTAGTTCCTGAACTATGCTCAAAGGGCGCTACGCCAGAATAACAGGCAAATTTTTTAGCTTCTGTAATATCTTTAAATTCATTGGTAGTAATAATAATACAAGTAGCTGTTACCATTCCAATACCTTCTACAGAAGTAACCAGATTATACATTCTGCTAAGTTCCTTGTCTTCTTTAAGAATAAGAAGTATTTCTTTTTCAATATCTTTAATCTCTCTTTTTAAAACTTTTATTGAGTGGCTATTCATTTTGGCATTATAAACTCTACTATCCGTAAAATCCTTTTCTTCTTTCAAAGGTATGCTTAGTTGTTTTAATACGTTAATTATCCGGCTTCTGACGCTAAGAAGGTATTTTAATCGCTGTACTGCATACCTTTTGGGCTCCCAAAGTTTCACCTCTCCTCTGTTTTTATAAGCATATAGAGCTATTCTCAAAGCATCAACTCTGTCGTTTTTTCCTCTCTGAAGTCCTGAAAATTGTTTGATCTGAATGGCTGGTTCTACCCATACTGCTATTTTTTGTTTTGTGCAATAGTTAAGTAAAGGATTGTTATAAATACCAGTATGCTCCATACAGAATAGAGCATTACTTGGTTTGCCTCCTTTTGATTTAAGCATCTTTACAAATGCTCTTATCCCATCCAAATTATTGGCTGCTTTAAAATGGAATAACTCAACGCCTGCTTTCACTACTGAATAATCAAGCTCATTTTTTGACACGTCAATGCCGATAAAGAAATCAAATTTCATAACTTTGTCTTTAGGTTAATACTAGTGAGTTAACATTTTGAACACTATCAAAACCTTACTAATAGGGCTGCTACCCTTAATTTCTATTTGATGCTTGTTCAAAAAACTGGCAGAGGGCTTAAATCGCTGTATAGATCTAATATCTTGTGGACGCTATAAGTCGCCTCTGTCAGTGTTAACTTTTCCACAATTGTGGAAAATTCTAAAAGAAAAAAGAAGCAAAAAAGAAAAATTCTATAATAATAGTAGCTCCCTTATTTCTTTGAATTTTTATATCATACAAACCTAAAGGAAGGACGCTGTAAACAGCAAGAAAATAAGAGATAAATTAGTAGTATTTTTAAATATATCAGTTTACACGTTAGGCTCCTCTTTCAACCTTTGGGCGCAGCAGTGGAGGCTGTGCGGGTTGTAAGCAAGAGCCGTTGTGTAAACTCGGCCCACCCGGCCGTGGAGGGCAGCCGTAGTAAACTCTTTTAGATAGTAAATAGTATGGCACAAGGAAATCCTTGCGCCAGAAATACGTTCCCATCCCCCGAACCCTCTTCGCAACCGCACCCCCAGCCGCCTAAGGGGAAATGTAAGTTAAATTCTTGCAAGCGTCCTTGTCGGCAAGGTTCAACAGCGCCAAATCTTGTGGGGGGACATAATTCTATCCTCTTAATTCTCTACTATTATTACTACTTATGAAATCTTCCGATCTTTTAGTAGTTTCCCGTCTTGCTGATAAAATAGGGCGTGCTTTTCTTTCCCGTTTTCTACTTCTATTTTATACACTTTCATCTTCTCCCTATCTTTAAATATCTCTTCTTTTTCTTTTCCCAGCCTCCAGGTTTTGTATATACTATTCGCTATAGCATCCAATACGGGCTTGGGGACATCTTTTTTAAGTTTCTTGTGCATAGCTACCAACTTACCGTCTTTGTAGTATATAACCTTATGAGTGGTTTCGTCTTTGGTAAATTCAGCTGCATAATAGTCTGATGAGTATGGCGATGCAATGGGGTTGTACTCATACCAGTTATCCCACCAATCGTTTTGATAGTCATAGGCCGGGAATCTGTACCAATCCGCTTCTGTGGTTATAGGATATTCTTTATAAAAAGCGTCTGTTACATCTTTAGGCAGTTCGCTTTTAGTGGTTTTAGCCTGCTTACTTATCTCCGCTGCATTAGCCCTTGTCGGGGCCTGGCTAAAAGCCGTAACGGTGAACAAGACTAATAACAGAGCTATGGCAATTAATTTTGTGGTTAAGTCTTTCATTTTGTTGAAATGCTGGTTGTTAACTGGTTATTTATACCTGTATAAGACTTTATAAGGGTCGAAAGTTCCTCATGCAGCGATTTTGTATTATCGGCATCGTACCATTCCTGCACTTTGGGGAGAAGGTCTTTTAATACCAACCCTTCGCTTTTCCATTTTTTCATAAGTACTTGCAAAGCGCCCGGACGGGGCCCCCAGGTTCCCAGCTCTTGTAAGTTCTGGTTAAGTACTATTACTTTAGGGATGGATCGCCCGCCATCCGTAAGGTAGGCGTCTATAAGTTCCAGGTTGCTGTCGCGTAAAAACAGGCTCAGTTTTACCTTTTCCGGAGCCGCTTTTTCCAGCTTAGCCAGCAACGGAACATTATAGGCAACGTCCCCGCACCAACCCTCGGTAATTACTACCCAGGTTGTGGCTGGCGCAGCCTCTACCAGCTTCTTTAAGTCTTCGGAAACGTGATAGCTTTCGTCGTAGCTATCCATCAAGCGGACGTTCTTAATAAAATAGGGCCGCATTTTTTCGGCGGCCTCATCCACCGGCGGCAGGGCCAGCGCCTCATTAATCTGCCTGCGATGGTCACTGTAGGTAAGCCCGTTTGCAATAAATTCTTTAGTAAACAAAAAAGCCATAGTTGTATAAATTATATGAATAAATATATCTAACTAATCTATTAGCCACAAGGTGATTATACTATTATAACATCTATTTTATTGTACTTCCAATACTACTTTGCCATTTACCCCACCCGCGGAAACATAGTCTTGCGCCTGGGCGGCTTCTTCCAGTTTAAATGCCTTCGACACATGGGGCTTTAGTTTTCCTTCTTTTAGCAATTGCAAGCCTGGTTCTATGGTTTTAGCGTTTATAGTAGAAGAGATAAACTTAGCTTCAACACCATATTTGGCGGCTAATTCAGCGGAAGGGGGCATTACTATGCTTATCAGTTTGCCTCCTTTTTTAAGCGTTTCAAATAATTTAGGCTGCGCTTCTCCTCCTGCGCCATCTACTACTAAATCGATGTCTTTTATGGTGACTGTAAAGTCTTTTGTTTTATAATCGATTGCCTCATCGGCCCCCAATGATTTTATAAAGTCCAGCCCTTTGCCAGATGCCGTACCTATTACATAGGCCCCTATAGCCTTTGCCATTTGTATCATAATACCCCCTACAGCGCCGGACGCGCCTTGTATAAATACACGCTGCCCTTTTGCCAGCTTACCCTCGTTAAACAAAATGGTTTGTGAAGTTCCAATAGGGACTACTAAGGAGGCTGCTTCTGCAAAAGAAAGGGTAGCAGGTTTTAATAATACTTTATCATCTTTAACAATAACATACTCGGCATAGGCGCCGCCTGTAGAAGAGGCCAACACTTCGTCCCCTACTTTAACATGGCTTACCTTAGCCCCTACGGCTTCTACTATACCGGCAGGGTCTGAACCGGGAATAAAGGGCAGTTGCACGGGCATCATTTTTTGCATAAAGCCCGAACGTACTTTAATGTCGAAGGGGTTTATGGTAGCGGCTTTTACCTTTATTAGAACTTCATTGTCGTTAGTAATAGTAGGTTTGGCAACCTCCGCTAACTCTAATACATCCGATTTTCCGAATGCTTTATATTGTATTGCTTTCATTGTGTTTAAACTGGTTGTTTAAAAAAATATTATTTACTAGTAACTACTAACATTTGCGCTAGCTGAGAGAAAATAAGGAACTCACATCATTTCCATATACCAATCTAACATCTTTTTCATTTTTCTGTATTCGAAATTGGTAGTAAGGGTTTTTTGCAAGCGCATAAAAGCTGTTTCACTTTTTATTACATAGTCAAAAGCTTTGTGGTGCATACAGTTTACCGCCACTTCAATTTTATCCTGGGAAGAAAGCATAACTATAGTAATATCTGCATTATGCGCTTTTATTTTATCTAATGTTTCTATTCCATTCATTGCATTTTTATTAATGCCATCCAGGTGGTAATCTAAAATTACCACATCAGGGTTATGCGATAAATTTTCTACGCACTGTTCGCCGGTTCTATAGGTTTCTATATTAAATTCGTCATGCTCAAGAAATTCCATTTCCAGGGATTTTAAAAACAAAGCGTCGTCATCCACCAGAAATATTTTCATTTTATTTTGGGTTTTCATTAGTTACTGCTTTTTATATTAGTTAACTCTTCCTCTAATTCTTTACAAGCCTGCACGCACACCTTTTCGAGCTGCAATACCAATTCTTTTATTTGCTGGCTGTTTATTGCGCGTTCGTCATTCATATCCATTTCTGCGCGAAGGCGAGCATATTCCTGAATCTTTTTAGCCATGTCTTCAAAATCTGCGCTAATGCCCATTATAGAAAAAGAAGGAATAATTTTATGCGCCGCCGACTGCAACAAATTCCAATCTTTTTGCTTTAAGCTTTCCTTCATAGTACTTACTAAAGGGGGAGTTTGTTGCAAATAAAGCGAGATCATTTCACTTATTAATTTGGGATTTGATTTGGGACGATGTAGTAGATGATCCAGATTAGTATATTTTACAGCTACTTCCCGTCCCTCCTCCGGCATTCCGGAAGACGCATCGGAGGACTTAAGCCCACTATCAATTCCTGTAGTTTGTTGTGCAGTTTTTTTAAGAAACTCAACTATTTTATTGTAAAGCAATCGTTCGTCAACGGGTTTCGCTATATAATCATTCATGCCAACAGCCTTGCATTTTGCTAAATCAACAGTTGTTACATCGGCAGTTAAGGCTATAATGGGGATTTTAGAATTCATTTCCTCCCTTATGTATTTTGTGGCTTCAAACCCATTCATTTCAGGCATTTGCAAATCCATCAAAATAATATCGTAAGGTTTGGCAGACTCTGTGTTTTTTGCGGATAATTTTTCAATGGCAATCTTTCCATTTGCAGCTATGTCGCTTTCGAAACCAAAATCGTCTAAAAAGGTCTTCATTAATAATTGGTTAAGGGGAATATCTTCTACCACCAATATTTTTATGTCTTTAATTTCCGTGTCTAGTTCCACCGCCCCTCTTTCTAATTCTGCTTGGGCTTTTGTTTTTTGAAAATTTAACACAAAACTAAATGTAGAACCTTCTGCAATTTTACTTTCAACGCTGATTGTTCCACCTTGTTGTTCAACCAATTGTTTGGCAATGGCAAGCCCCAACCCTGTACCTCCAAACAGCCTGGAGGTGGCGCTGGACGCTTGTTGAAAGTTTTCGAATATCCTGTCAAGTGTACTTTCCTCAATACCAATCCCTGTGTCTGTTACCGCAAATTTAACGCTGACGCTGTCCTGGTCTTCATGCTCTATCTGGTGTACCCTAACGGTAATTACTCCGTTTGCGGTAAACTTTACCGCGTTGCTTACCAGGTTTAAAACAATTTGGTGCAACCGGACAGGATCGCCCACTAACACATCCGGAATAGCGGTGTCAAATTCTTTTATCAGCTTTAAATTCTTTTCATGAATTTTTGTTTCGAACAAATGAAGCATGGACGATATGGAAGCAGCCAATTTGAAGGGTATTTTCTCGAAAGACATTCTTCCCGCTTCTACTTTTGCCAGGTCAAGTATATCGTCTATTAGCACAATCAACGCATCGCCGCTTACTTTTATGGCCGATAAATATTCTTCTTGTTTTGAAGATAAATCGGTTTTCAGCATCACTTTTGTAAAACCAATGATAGCATTCATAGGGGTGCGAATTTCATGGCTCATGTTCGACAAAAACTGCTGTTTGGCTTTTACCGCCTGTTCTGCAATTTGAGTAGCGCTTTCGGCCTTACTAATCGCCTCTTCCAATTCTTTATTGGCAATTTCTCTCTTCTCTTTCTCTTTGTTCTGAAAACCAAGCTCTACATCTGCAATAGCTAGTTCAGCCGCCCGTTTTTCCTTCTCCCCGCTCTGAAACAAAAGCTCTTTATTGGCAATAGCTAATTCTGCTGCCCGTTTTTCTTTCTCATTGTTTTGGAAGGCAAGCTCTTTATTGGCAATAATTAGTTCATTTGCCCGTTTTTCCTTTACTTCTTTCTGATCGGCAAATTCCTTATGAGCAATAACCAGCTCTGCAGCAAGTTTTTGATTTTCTTCTTTTTGAAACGCAAGTTCTTTAAGAGCTATTATTAACGCATCCTCCCCCGGTTTATTCAATTTAGCCATAATATGTCTGTTAAACTTGGTATTGTGCTATTTAAAAGCGCTACTTCCTTAAAGATAGACATATTTAATAGTAAATCCCGAAAAAGTTTTAACGCAGGCTACCTATAGGGGCATACTCTAAAAGCGCTGTTAGTTCTGTACTTAGGGAATAACAAGAAGGGAATGCAGGGCTGTGCCAACTGGCACAAAACTGCCCCTCTTATAATTTTACAACCTTAAATTTACTACTTCAATAGATAATAAATTCTAGTTTGTGCTACCTAAAAAACTACTAGTTGAGGGCAAATATTACATGGTACAAAATTTTGTCATTGTTATTCATTGATATGGCATTGTTTTGTCATTGTTATGGCATTGTTTTGTCATTGCTATTTTTTTGGCCATGTATGTTTTTTACTAGTTGTAAATATTTTACTGTGCCAGTTGGCACAACTGCATCACCCCCTGGCTCTTTCCTTGCAGCGCGTCTTCGCCTGCAAGTCTTGTTGGTAGGGATGCCGACTACGAAAGAAATAATTTGATGAGGAAAAAAAGTAGCACAAAAGACAAAAAGTAAAGAAAATATTTAACTTGGCTACCCGCCGCTGAAGAGTATACAGCTTCCGGATAACGGCTCTCTACTACTAATTAAACTACTACTACTATTAACTCAGCGCCTTAATAAGAGCGGGTAATAGAATTTGCTCTCACACTTTTAATTTACCAATAGCAAAGCCATTTCTTACCTATTCTTCCCGTATGCTCCTCATCATAAACTTCCCCCTTTAAGAAAGAGTGTGTAGTGGAAGATGATTATTTACTTTAAGTCTATATAGGTAACCGCGTTAAGAAAACTAGTAATTTAAACTATTCAAAATTAATATTTTAATACTACCCTCTTAAAATTTGTTAGTATAAAGAACAAAATTGTTAAATTATTTTTGAATTGCTTTTGCATTTATGTATTTTTAAACAAAATAAAAGTTTATGAAAAAGATTTTTTTAACTCTATTTAGTATTATTGTTGTTTCGTTATGTTCTTATGGACAGGTCGGTTTCTCACTGGCTCCATTTAGTTCCACCATTGGTATAAAGACATCGCAACAGTGGAGGTTCGGAGGGGAATTTAGGATGACCTATTCACTAGTAGGAGCGAATGGTTATGCCAAGACCTATTCTTTTAGTCCAGAATTGCAGGGGTTTTTCCGTATTGTTAATAAGGATAATGTGAAGCTTTATACAGGGCTTGGCGTTGTTTTAAGAAGCAGCTATCAGAAAGACACTGTCTCAAACATAAATAAGGGCGTTTCGTATTCTCAAACAGGTATTTATATCCCTTTGGGGGTAGAGGTTTTTCCTTTAGAAAAAATTCCTGCTTTAAGTTTTACCGCAGAGCTATCGCCCATCTGGTATGTTCAAAGTGGTAGCTATAGTAGTAGTATAAGAACCTTTTTTGCGGTTAACTACTATTTGGGCCGAAAGAAAGACTAGAGTAAGTTTGTAGGATGTGCGCTTATTTTGTTGTTGACGTTACGTTTTGCAAACGTGCGACAACCTTTATATTTAAGCCTTTTTAATAGTTTTTAGTTTGTAGCCTGCCAGGTAACCTACTACCAAGTACATTACAAAATAAATGTAGGTATAGTAGGCTTCTACAAAGGGGACTTTGTCGCAATACCTCATAATAACAAAAAATACTACTAGCAGCATTCCAAAAAATACTTGCTTTAGCTGCCGCGCTTCGTTGGGGATAAGCAAGGGTAATATAATTGCAAAACCAAATAGCTTAGAGAAGTCTACCTGTAAAATAAGTTTAAAAGGGGTTAGTTCACCAATAATAGTCGCTAATGTAGCATCGTCTAAAAAGGAAACAGACGCTCCCCAAAGTCCGCCTACCAATCCGCTTAACAGCATTATAAGCGGCGCTTTGTAATAGTAGGACTTGTTTAGTTTATCCTGGTTAACAAAAGCAAAAATGATACCTGTAAGTATAGATGTAATGATAAAAGAAAAATAAGTAATGTTCATAAACGTTACTAAGCCCATGGTTATAGAAAAACCTGCTCCAAAAGCAATAGCGCCTTTTACTTCACTTGTAAATATTTTCTTATTCATAAATCTTTATTTTTGCAAGTATAGCTACTATAGGATTAATTTCAAATTTATAGCTATGGAAAGATGTTTCCGCCAACCAGCGACCCACCTAATCCCTTGCAAACGCATAAATTAAGCATTAACAGCATGCAAGTTGCCAATAGCAAAATCGCAGAAGTAAGATTTATTTTTTGTAAATGGAAAGAAAACAGACTACACTAAAAAAAAGTAGTACAACGGTGTTGACTACATAAGAAAGAATAAGACTTGCGCTCATAAAGATATTTGATTAACTAGAAACTACTAGTACCACTATTTTTATTTTGCCCTATGGCGCGCATAATTACTTTGCGCAGAGGATTACTAATAAGCTGTTTGCGTAACGCCCAGAACAAACCGCCAGCAAGCAGGTAAATTACCGCCATAACAAGAAAGCCTAAATAGAGTTTGCCGGTAATTTCGGAGATAAAAAGAGCGATTGCCACGCCTACAAAAATAGTAAACAATCCAAAGGTAAAGGACACTACCAAAAACGCTGCGATGCTACCTATCACATTGGACGTTTTGGATACTGTTTTTTGGATGAAATCATCCGCTTTTATTTTTAAAAAATCGAGAGCGCCGCTTAACAGAAAACTTTTGATGTTGAATGACCCCATAGCGCCCTCGATTATATATAATATTTAGTTGATTTTCCTGTAATGTAATTTATTATTAGATCTTGTTGCCTACGCTGGGTCCCATAAAATCGCCCCAATGGCTTTGTACTTCAAAAAAATGGCTATCGGTTTCTGGCCAATGGTCTTTGTCGAAACCTGGCGCCTTCTCTAAAAACTCTTTTTTAATGTCCAATTTAAAATCCTGTTGTGCAGGATTTACTTTAAAAGCAGAAAAAGGTATAGCAAAAAGTTTTTCGTTTATGCCCAAAAAACCGGATACTTCTAGTATTACATATTCTACTTTTCCGCTTTCAAGGCCTATCATCAGGTCTTTTATTTTTCCAATTTTTTCGCCCTTAAGATTTTCCACTTTATCATCCATAATGGAACTTGCCGTTAAAACCTTTACAGCACGATTTATATTAGGATTTTCGTTGGTTACTCCCGTTAAGTTTTCTTTTTCTAAGTTAGTTGGTGTCATAGTTTTATATTTTACTTGTTAAAAACAAAATCCGCTATTTAAGTATTGGAATAAGGATAAACTGAAACATTTAGCTTATAGCCTTTTAAGCGCTTTGTAACAAGACAAAGATGAATGAATATAGAGTGGCAAGTGTTACATAACTTTTAAGAGAGTTTACATAATTCACTGTTTGCCTACTTATTATAATTAGGTCCAGGTTAATTTTTTATTTTAACAGGCCTAAAATTTTTCAGATTCTCTGAAAATTTGCGGATGTGTTCGGTATTGGAAATTAAGGCTTTTTTCTTCCACTTTAACAATTTTTCCCTTGTTAGTTCCATGGAGTAGTATTCTAATAGTATGGCGGTAATGTCTTTGTGAATTTCTTCGAGGTCGTCCAGTCTTCGTTTGTTGGGGTCTTGTTTTAAGGAGTACAAGTAATCGTCTATTGTTGTGATATTTTAAGAAGCCAGAAATTCTTGCAGCGGGTTTGTTTTTAGCAGCTTAAAAATAGTGCAGGGAGGCTACTTTATACCTCCCTGACTAACTCACTAAAACCTAACTAAACTACTTAACTATAAAACTGATTTCAGCCTTAGTTAGTATACCAGGTTTAAGGTCTACAGAATTGCTACAAGTTTTTTTAATGGTATTGCGCCAACAGATCACTCAGCATTTTTCGCAATCGGTTAACAGGGCTTTATCAATCTGTATGGTGGAGTGACTAATGTGGAAATGTTCGCGTAGTTCTTTGTTAATACGCGGCAAGAAATTATCGTCAGTAGATGTTGTGGTCATTACCAGATGAGCAGTTAGGGCGGTTTGCGTTGTACTCATAGCCCAAATGTGCAGGTCGTGCACCTGCTCCACCCCTTCAATACTACTTAGGTAAGCTTTTACCTCGGCTACCTCTATTCCCCTGGGAACAGCGTCAAGAGCAAGTTTCAGGGCATCTGCAAACAAACCCCATGAACCATAGAGAATTATGGCGGCAATAATAAAACTAGTTGCTGAATCAATCCAAACTAGTCCCGTCCAATTAATTAATATACCAGCCACTACAACACCCATTGAAACCAAAGCATCCGAAGCCATGTGCAAAAAAGCAGCTTTTATATTCAGGTCTTCGCCCTGCCCTTTCATAAAAAGCAACGCGGTAATAGTATTTATGGCTATACCTACTAAAGCTATAACTATAATAGTATTACCTGCTACCTGTACAGGGTGTTGTAAATGTTCTATGGCTTCGTATACTATTATGCCAACCGCCCCAAATAACATCATAGTATTTAATAAAGCGACTAGTATAGTTGTTCTTCGTAAGCCATAGGTATACCTGCCAGAAGGTTTCCAGAGGGCCAATCTTATAGCTGCAAAGGAAAATACCAGGCTAAGCACATCTCCGGTATTGTGCCCTGCGTCTGCCAATAAAGCGCTAGATCCTGCATTAAGGCCAAATACAATTTCAATAATAATATAAGATATATTTAATAGTATACCTATTATAAATGCAGGCCCATAATTACTAACGGTATGTGTGTGATGATCATGTTCGTGGCCATGATTATGGTCGTGATGATGACTATGCGGGTGCGACATATACTATTGTTCTTCTGGGGGACTCTTTAGTTTTGCAAGCAAGGCATAGCTACCATTTACTACTATCTTACCATCGGATTTAGTTAGATTGGGAGTTTGTTCCACTGCCACATAACCGGAGTCTGTAATGCCTGTTTTAAGTTCTTCCATTTTAAATTTATAAACGGTATCTCGTTGTTCTATGGTATCTAATATAAATATATAATTTTTACCGGAAAATTTAACTACAGCAGCTTCCGGAAGCGTTTCTGTTTGCTGGGTACCCGTTAAAATATAGGCGTTTATATATATACCAGGCACTAAACCAGACTTCCCCTCGTGATTTAAAATTTCCGCATGAATGGCAAGACTCCTTGTTTGCTGGTCAAATGTTTTACCCACAGCAAAAACAATTCCTGTGTATTTTTTACCTTCCTGATTTGGCAAAGTAAAAACTACCTCCTGCCCTTTTTTAATGTTCATAAAATCTTTTTCATATACCATCAGGTCGGCATGTATATGACTATTATCTACTACCTCAAAAGAAGGTTTGGCTGGCTCTGCGAATGTTCCGATATTCACTAGTATTTTGCTCACATAGCCGTCTATAGGTGATTTTAAACAAACAAAAGGGCTGATGTGTCCATCTTCAAGCGACTTTACCGGAAGCCCTAAAAGTTGAAGCTGGCTTTTTAATGAGGATGAACGCGCCTGCTCCGCGTTATAGCTTGCCTCTGTCTGCTGAAAACTTTTCTTTATCCCAACATTCTCCGCCATCAGTTCTTTTTGCCGATCATACTCCTGAGATAAATAATTTAGATTGTCCCTTGACTTTAAGTAATTTTCCTGTAAAATAATATAATCGGGGTGTTCTAAAATAGCTAATGTTTGCCCTTTAACTACTTTATCTCCTTCTATTACCGTAATTTCTTTTATTACCCCTCCCATAAAGACAGAAACCTCGGCCAATTTTTGCGGGGGGAGCTTTAAATAACCGCTGGCTTTTACAAAGTTATTGATGGTTCTGGTTTTTAAAGATCCCAATTGTATGGCGGTAAGTTTGTATTGCTCTCTGGTAAATGAGACAGTATCCTCTTCTGCCATTATGGGTCTGTCACCATCTTTGTTTTCCTGCATTTTATCTTGTTGTTTACAGGAAGTTAATAAGGAAGTAACAACTAGTATTAATAAATAGTATTTTTTCATAACTCTATTCTCCTAACAAATATTGAATATTTATGACCGACAAATTGTAATCGTGAACCGTTTTAAGGTAATCGCTTTTAATAGTTAAGGCCCTGGAAAGCGCCTGCACAAATTCCACATATCCAATTTCTCCCGCCTTATACCCTTTAAGTGCATTTGAGATAATAAGCTGAGACTGTGGTATTGCATAGTTTTCGTAATAAGTAAGGCTCTTGCTAAATTTCAAATACTCCTGTTCGTAACTTTGCATATCTCCCTTCAGGTTTCTTTTGTAAAGCAGTATATTCTCCTGCACCGCTTTTTGGTTTATCTTTGCTGCATTTATTCGCGCATAGTAAGGGCGCACCCATAAAGGGACTCCAATTCCGGCCTGGATGTATTGAAACCGATAGTACTTATTAAAAAAAACATTTTGATTGTTTACTTCCTCCGGCCCCTGCAATGTCTGGTTACTATACCCTACATTAAAATTGGGCATCAGTTTTGATCTTTCCATGGTAACATAAGCTCTTGCAACGCCAGCCTGTGAGGAGAGGTAAGATAAATAAGGATTAGAAGTAAAAATTGATGAGTCTTTTGCCAAGGCATAATTTAATTTGTAGATAGTATCTTCTTGTAGGTAAATATCTTCTTCCCTATTTAGAACTGTTTTAAGTTGATTTTTTTGAATAATAATATCTGACTCTGCCTGAGAAAGCATTGTTTTAGCCTGCATTGACTGAGTTTCGGCGGTGACTTTTTCTAAGAAATTGGTTTCGCCGGTTTTGTACCTTACGTTGCTGGCTTTTACAAATTCATTATAAAGGCTATCCTGGTATTCCAGAAGCTTTCTGTATGACTGAAAATAAAGCAGGGCGTAATACACTGTTTTTACTTTTCGTTTAATATCATTTTCGGTTACATTTAATTTTTTCTCGCTACTATTAATGTTTGCCGAGGCTACCTTTGCCAAACTGGTATAAACAGTTGGCATAGAAAACATTTGGTTTACTGTAATGTTATTATCCTTATATATACTATTATATTGCCCGTACATAAGGTTAGCGGTAAAAAAGCCAGGGTCAAAAGAAGCTTTCTTGTTCATTCGCTGCGCCTCAATATCATATTGTCCTACGTGCATGGCGTTGTTATTCTTTAACGCTTCCGCCATAATTTCATCTAACGATAGTTTCTGTTGCGCCTTAGTCACAAAAGGAAGAAGGACAAAAGCTGCAATTATATAAAAATGACTTCTCATCTTATTATTCCTCCTCTTTTGTAAAAATGATGTAAAGTACAGGTAATACTATTAAAGTAAGTAAGGTAGCAGAAACAAGTCCGCCAATTACTACCGTGGCTAAAGGCCGTTGAACTTCCGCCCCCCCTGATTGGGACAAAGCCATAGGAAGAAAGCCAAGTGAGGCCACAGAAGCTGTCATTAACACCGGGCGTAACCGTACGTTAACGCCAATAAGCGTTCTTTTGGTTATGTTTTTTATTCCCTCATTTTTAAGCTGATTAAAATAACCAATCAATACTATCCCATTTAACACAGCTACACCAAACAAGGCAATAAACCCAATGCCGGCAGAAATACTAAAAGGCATTCCACGCAGGTAAAGAGCAATTATTCCACCAATGGATGAAAAAGGAATAGCCGTATAAATAAGTAGCGATTGTTTAACAGAACCAAACGTGAGGTAAAGTAAGATTAGGATCAGAAACAGGGCTATAGGAGTGGCTATATATAATCTTTTCTTTGCCTGAATAAGATTTTCAAACTGGCCGCCGTAAGACGTATAGTAACCAGGAGGAAGATTGAGAGAAGAAAGTTTAGTTTGAATTTCATTTACAAGAGATTCCACATCTCTTTCTCTAACATTAACTCCAATAGTAATCCTGCGTTTTGCATGTTCACGGGATATTTGCATTGGGCCTTCGCTAAATTCTATCTCCGCAACTTCTGTTATAGGGATTTGAGTACCATTTGCCAAAGGAACATAAAGGTTTCGTACATCGTTTATATCGTGCCTAAAAGTTTCTTCAAGTCTTACCACCATATCAAACCTTTTCTCTCCTTCATAAATTATTCCAGCAGTTTCTCCCGCAAAAGCTGTTTTAATAATAGAATTAAGTAGCGCTATATCCAAGTTGTACTGGGCTACGCGGTCTCGTTTATAATTTATCGTAATTTGAGGAAGTCCTTCTACCCGTTCGACAAAAATATCAGAAGCTCCTTTTACCTTGCTTATTACTTTAGCCGCCTCTTGAGCTTTTTGAACTAACACCTGTAAATCTTCTCCAAATATTTTAATAACTACATCCTGTCTGGCTCCTGTCATCAGTTCATTAAATCTCATCTGGATTGGTTGTTGAAAACCAAACTGTACCCCGGGAATTACAGAAAGAGCCGTTGCCATTTTCTTAGCAAGTTCTTCAGAAGTTTTTGCGCTTACCCATTCCGATTTATCTTTAAGTTCTATAATCAGATCGCATGATTCAATAGGCATAGGATCTACAGGTATTTCTGAAGACCCTACCTTACCAACTACATGAAGCACTTCTGGAAATTTCTTCATCAAAATATCCGAGGCTTTTAAAGACATTTCTATTGTCTCATCTAAAGAACTACCAGAAAGCAACCTTGTTTCTACAGCAAAGTCGCCCTCTTCCAGGGTAGGGATAAATTCCCCTCCCATATTGAGGAATAAAAACCCACTACCTATTAATAATATTATGGAAAGGCCGATTACCAGAAATTTATTTCGTATAGCATAAAGCACAACCGGAGAGTACATTTTGTGAAGGAACTCCATGATGTAATCTGAAATATTTTTTTTATGTTCGGTCTTTTTGCTAAGCAGCAAAGCCGCCATCATTGGAACGTAAGTAAATGACAGAATAAGGGCGCCAATAATAGCAAATGATACTGTTTGCGCCATGGGATGAAACATTTTTCCCTCAATTCCCGCAAGGGCAAAAATGGGAATATATACCATAAGAATAATAATTTCTCCAAAGGAAGCGGATTTCCTTATTCTGGCAGATGTATGAAATACCTGATCATCCATTTGCTGCTGAGAAAGTAGTTTTGTGCCTGCAAATGATTTATTGGTAGTTATGGCATGAAGTACTGCTTCTACAATAATAACAGCTCCGTCCACTATCAATCCAAAGTCTATAGCCCCCAGGCTCATCAGGTTTCCGGAAATTCCGAAAGCAACCATCATAGAAATAGCGAAAAGCATTGCCAAGGGAATAACAGAAGCTACTATAAGGCCAGCCCTTACATTACCCAAAAAAAGCACCAGGACAAAAATTACTATCAAACCACCCTCTATCAGGTTTTTGGTAACCGTATGAATAGCTTTATCAACTAATTTAGACCTATCGATAAAAGGCTCGATAATTAGCCCCTCTGGTAGCGATTTGTTTATCAGTTCAACCCTTTCTTTAACATTTGCAATTACTTTATTAGAATTTTCTCCTTTTAACATCAATACTATTGCCCCAACCGTTTCTCCGTCGTTATTATAGGTCATAGCGCCGTAACGCACCGCATGCCCGTATCCTACTTTGGCAATATCTCTAACCAACACAGGTATTCCGTTCACATTTTTTACAGCTATTTTCTCAATATCTTCCGGACTACTAATAAGACCAACCCCTCTTATAAAAAAAGCATTTGTCTGTTTTTCTATATATGCGCCACCAGTATTATTATTATTATTACGAAGAGCTAAAAATATATCAGCAATAGTAACGTTAAAGCTCCTTAACCGTTCGGGGTTTATGGCTACCTCGTATTCTTTAAGATATCCCCCCAAAGAACTTACATCTGCTACGCCTTTTGTTCCCAAAAGCATTCGCCTAACCGTCCAGTCCTGAATCGTTCTTAACTCCATAGCAGAATACTTATCTTCATATCCCGGCAATGGCCTTATTGCGTATTGAAATATTTCTCCTAAGCCTGTAGTAATGGGACCTAAATCTGTTTTCCCCACTCCTACAGGAATCATATCCTGCGCTGCCTTTAACCTTTCGGTAACAAGTTGCCTTGCTGCAAGAATATTTACTTTATCTTCGAACACAATGGTTACTACCGACAACCCGAACCTAGAGATTGACCTTATTTCTTCTACATTCTGTATAGTAGACATAGAAATTTCCAGAGGGTACGTGATAAAACGCTCTACTTCCTGTGCAGCTAGTGTGGGGGCTGTGGTTATTACCATTACCTGATTGTTTGTAATATCTGGCAATGCGTCTATGGATAAGCGAGAAAGGGAATATATTCCACTTGAAACCAATAGTATTATAAAAAGAAATATTAATAGTTTATTCTTTATGCTAAAAGCAATAATATTATCTATCATAACATAGACCTTGTTTAACTTCTAAAGTTTAATTTATAGCGCTGGTAAAAAGAAAAGAAGTTAAACAGACCGAGGGGGTTGCAGCAGAAAGCCAGTGTACTGGTAAAAATAATTGAAGTGAAAAAGATTGCTATACTTTATATCTGTAAAATCAGAAACTCGAATAGTAAAATCTGCAAATGAAGGCATTATAAATACGGAGGCGCTACATTCATGCTGATACAAAGGAAGATCGTGCTCTTCTGCGTTGGAATGGTTAGCATCTAAATAATGTAAGGCAAGAAAATCGAAAAAATTAAAATCTTCTTTTGGCGCTCTTTGTTTATGTTCCTGGTAGTGTTTTAGCAAAGCGGGTAATTTAAATACCTCTTCCATGTCGGAGAAAGGAAAAAGGCTTCCTAAAAAAAGAAGAATGGCAAATGATATGGGGAATAACCTTTTCACAAAGGCAATTTAAAAAATAGTTAGCAGTAAATGTATTATTGAAGGATATTCTTTTCAGTAAAATAATTAATAAGTTTCACAAACTTCTCGGCAGCTTCCTGATCGCAGCCCATTATTTTTATATGCTGTTCCTCTTTTCCGTTTATCATTATTTCGGAAGAGGGTATAATATCATCATTTACGCACATTACTGAAATAATATCTTCGTACTTAATATGAGCTATTATTGGCGCCTTGTGCTTATTTACCCCAATGTAAAATATCCTCAAATCTGTAGCAATTAAAAACCCCAGAGAGTTTTTTATAGAGCCTTCTAATAAATATAATACCGACTCATTATTCTTAAGCGATTTGGTAAGGTCGTTGAATGCAAGCGAACCATACTCGGGCTCATAGCCTATTTGCTTTAGACGCAAATTTAAATGTTGAATTTTATCCATCGCATTTTCACTTTTAATACAATCTGTACTCATATCATACGTAATTCTAGAATACAGGTTTCACTTTATAACAAAATACAAAAGAATTAAGTCCCATAAAACATAAAATTGTTGGTTTATACCTCTAATTCTCAGTATTTATAATCTAAATTTTAACTGAAAACAAAATATAAAATTGTGATGAACAGGCATAAATAAAGATGTTCAAAAATTAAATTTTCCTTTTTAGTTAAGACGCTCTTTTACCAAAATAAAACTTGAGTTTTTTTAAGTAAAGGGAAAAAAGAGTTAAAAACAGGCCCTAACTTGATAGTCCTTTAAAAAAATTATCAACAGGCCATTAATTCATTACGGCCCATGCAACTATGTCAAAACAATGTTTAATAAAACACAATCTATTGATTATAAGTTTATTGTCACCAATAATTATTGCACTTTAAAAAAACCAGTTTATAAGAATAAAAATAATAACAATATTTTATCCACAAAAAAGAACATTTTTTTAATATTTTATGTATATATTTATATAAATTCAAAAAATATTACTAAATTAGGTGCATGAAACTACGCAATCTTATACCAGCTATTTTTGCAATCGTTCTTATTTCGACTGCTTTTACGCCAAACCCTACTTCTGAAAAGAATGTACCGGTATTTAAATGTGTAGTAAATAATAAAGCCTATGAGTATACCGGACTTAAGGCTTACATGCGCGTTATTACCGGAGGGTATAAACAACTTTCTTTATATAACGACTTGTTTTCAAAATTCTGCTTCCTTAATCCCAGCACCAAAGAGATAGCTGTTTCCGGTTCCCATGAAGCTATTATAAGATATATAGAGCCAGGAACCAATAATACCTACTACCCTACTACCGGGAAAGTAACTATTAAAAGTCTTGACCTGACTACTAACTTAGTATCCGGAGAATTCGAGATGGAACTGCATTCCAAAGAACATCCTGAACGAGTTATATCTGTAACCAAAGGTCAATTCAATAATATTCCTATTGAAGTATTGCAATAATTTTCTAATTTCCCTTTAATGGGGAGACCAAGAATTGGAATTATTGGAGGAGGCGCAGCAGGATTTTTTGGCGCTATTACCGCTTCAGAATCAAACGCTGAAGTAACTCTTTTAGAAAAAACTGGTAAGCTTTTATCTAAAGTAAAAGTATCCGGTGGAGGTAGGTGCAATGTAACTCATTCTTGTTTTTATAATAACCTCCTCGTAAAAAACTATCCCCGTGGTTTTAAAGAATTAAAAAAAGCTTTCGAGTTATTTTCAGTAAAAAATACTATCGATTGGTACAAAAAAAGAGGAGTTGAACTTAAAACTGAGGCTGACGGAAGAATGTTTCCGATTACTGATAATTCGCAAACAATAATAAACTGCCTTACTTCTGAAGCCATCAATCACAAAGTAAAAATAATCACGGGGGAAGCAGTAACTAGCATAACTAAGAAAGAAGATTTATTTTTCGTTACTACATCTACAAATAATATTTTCACTTTTGATAAAGTGTTGGTAGCAACTGGAGGAAATCCGAAAGAAGACGCTTACAATTGGCTTAAAGAACTTGGACACACCATTATACCTCCCATACCTTCTCTTTTTACATTTAATATTACCGGTGCAAAATTAGAGGGCTTGCAGGGCATTTCTGTACCACTGGCAACAGTTAGGATTGCCGGATCAAAAACCTCTCAGTCCGGCCCTGTACTTATTACTCATTGGGGATTGAGCGGCCCTGCAATTCTTAAGCTATCTGCCTGGGAGGCCAGAAACTTGCATACCCTAAACTATAGTTTTACTATTATGGTTAACTGGGTTACTGAATATACCGAGGATTCCATGAGGGAAAAATTGACTCAGTTAAAAAAAGAATATTCCAAGAAAATAATATATGCTAACCCTTGTTTTAATTTGCCCAGAAGGTTCTGGGAGCGGCTGGTAACCCTGGCAGAACTTACTGAAACAATACGCTGGGCAGACCTTCCTTCCAAAAACTTAAATAAACTATTGGAAGAACTTATACGGTGTAGCCTTATTGTTTCTGGAAAAACTACATTTAAAGAGGAATTTGTTACGTGCGGCGGGGTGAACCTTAAAGAAGTAGATTTTACTACTATGGAAAGTAAAATCTGCCCAGGGCTATATTTTGCGGGAGAAACTTTGGATATTGACGCTGTAACAGGCGGCTTTAATTTTCAGGCGGCATGGACTACAGGGTATATTGCGGGAAAATCGATGACAACTATTAGTTAAACTATTTTGTATAAATGAAACTTGCGACTATTTCCACTAAACCTCCTGAGGGGTTTGATAAAGAAAAAACAGAAAACCTGTTATTACAAATGAGCGAATATCAGCAGGTATTGTATGCGCAGAAAAAGCACAGTCTGCTTATAGTATTTCAGGGGATGTATACCTCAGGTAAAGACAACGTTATAAAAAAGGTTTTCTCAGGAATGAACCCTTTGGGATGCGACGCTGTGGGCTTTAAGGCCCCAACCGAAGAAGAAAAGTATCACGATTTTTTATGGCGCATTCATAAACATACTCCTGCAAAGGGAATGATACAATTGTTCGACCGCTCGCATTACGAAGATGTGCTTGTACCTCGTGTGGAAGGCTGGATAACTTTAGATGTTGTAAAACAAAGGTTTGATTCTATTAATAGTTTTGAAAAATTATTGCAGAATAATGATACTACTATTCTTAAATTTTACCTTCACATTTCTAAGGAAACTCAACAAGAACGTTTGGAAGAACGTAAAACTAATCCTAATAAGTTATGGAAAAATGACCCTAATGATTTAAAGGTTTCCAAGAAATGGGATAACTATATGGAAGCCTATGAAGATATTTTTGACCATTGCAACGCTACCCCCTGGACAATAGTACCTTCTGACCATAAATGGTATAAAGATTATATTGTAGCAAAAGAAACTTGCAACGCTTTGTCAAGAATGAAACTTAGTTACCCCAACGCTTATGTAGGATAACTAAGTTTTAAAAATTGTTGATATTATTCAACGCTTAGTTTACTAACTGAGTTTTTACCATCGGCAGTATATACTTCTACCAAATACATGCCTTTTACCAAATTTGCAACATCAATAACTATATTACTTGCATTGTAAACTCCTGTGTAGCATTCTTTGCCAGTTACTGTTAGTATACTTACTTTACTTATATTATTTACTGCTTGAATATTGACTGTGCCAGAGGTAGGATTAGGATAAACATTTAAATTCGTGGCAGATAAAAAGCTACTTACAGATGTTATTCCAGCAGTATTATTCTGAAATATAGAAATAAGGCTTCCAATTCCATTTACGCCGTCAACCGCTACGATATCGATTCTACCATCGCCATCCAAATCAGCCGAGGCCATGCCATTAGGCCGGTCTGGAGTGGAGAAATTTACAGGAGCATCTAAAGATGAGGTAGTAAGCGAACCAGGAGTACTTACATTTCTTAATACGGAGACTACAGAAGGCCCTGAATTGGCAATAGCAACATCGGGTTTACCATCGCCATCAAAATCATTTATGGTTAACCTTTGAGGATTTGTGCCTGAAGGAGCAAGATCAAATCTGGCGTAACTATTAAAATTACTTGTTACAATACTTCCAGGATTATTATTATTTCTGACAAGTGTAAGCCATGTCTGCCCTTCAGATATAACCAGATCTTTCTTTCCATCCAAATCAAAATCAAAAACATCAACATCAACAGCATTTATCCCTAACAATGTATCAGGAACATCAAAACTGCCAGTGTCCAACACTGTTGAAGTGGAAATATTTCTATATATAAACAAGGAACCTTCAGTTAAAGCCACAACTATATCTTCTTTACCATCTCCGTCAATATCTCCGGTTGTAATAGTTTCTACAAATTGTTCTCCGGTACTATAATCCAATCTGGCATTAAATGAGGCGCTTGTAAAAGCTCCCGGACTTTGTATGTTATTTGTAATTACAGAGTAATAACCGTATAAGGCTGTATCTGTAACAATATTATCTAAAATAATAATATCAGTTTTACCATCGCCGTTTATATCATCCAAAGCCATTTCAAAATCATTGGCGCCAGGAATTGCATCTAAATAAACAGGATTATCAAACGAAATAGTATCAATTGTAGAAGTATTTCTTAAGATGGTTACTTGTTCATAAGACGCTACTACAATATCATATTTAGAATCTCCATCCATATCTGCCAATCTTACCATGCCGGCATCAGGCGCTACTGCAAAATCCTGTCTTGGGGCAAATGAACCTGAATCCATAATACCGCTTTTAGTGGTATTTCTGTATACTGAAATACCAGGCCCATAAAGGCTAACTACTACTATTTCTGGTTTATTATCTCCATCAAGATCATGAACAGCTACTGCCTCGGGGTCATCGGCGCTGTCTGTAGGAAAGTCGAGATGGGGTAAAAAAGAAGAGGTTGTTATTTGGCCCTGACTATAAAAAGCTGGTAGTATAAAAAAACAAATAAGAATAATTCTATTCATGACTTTAAATTTAGATTGTCAACTATTTATAAGTTCAAATTTAAATGGAAATTTAACATCTGCAACTTTTGATGTTTAATTTATTCAGCATAATGCTTCTAAAAAGATCATAAAAAAAGCCTGCTTTGTTCAAGCAGGCTTTTCTTAACATCTTATCTATACTATACTATCTTATAAATAATATTTCTCTGTACTTTGGAAGCGGCCAATCTTCATCGTCCACTATAATTTCCAATTTATCTACAGCATGTCTTATTACTTCAAAATGCTTTTTTACTTCATTTCCGTAAGCAACTGCTTTTTCTTTAGCGTGTTCGATCTTGTTAGATTTCTTCCTGGCTTCGGTCATTTCATGAATCTCAGTCTGGATAGTAGTAATATGCTTAGATATATCCTTAATAGCCTCAATTACAGTAGACGCTTCCTTTTCCATACCTAGTTCCTTTAAACCTTTTACATTTGTAATAAGTTTGTTTTGGTAAGCTACAGCAGTAGGCACTATGTGATTTAGTCCCAAGTCTCCAATTACACGCCCTTCGATCTGAATTTTCTTGATGTAGTTATCAAGCATGATCTCATATCTCGCTTCAAGTTCGCGCTCGCTATATATATCATGTTTTTCAAAAAGGTGTTTGGCTTTAGGAGTTATCCAGAAATCAAGAGCTTCAGGAGTTGTTTTTACATTAGACAAACCTCTTTTTTCAGCCTCTTGTACCCATTCTTCAGAGTATCCATTTCCTTCAAACCTGATTTTTTTAGAAGCAATGGTATAGTCTCTTAATACATTTATTATTGCTACTTCTTTCTTAACGCCATCGTTAATTTGTTTTTCAACATCTTCTTTAAACTGAGTAAGCGTTTCAGCAACTATAGTATTAAGAACTGTCATTGGAGCAGCGCTGTTTGCAGCAGAACCAACCGCTCTAAATTCAAATTTATTTCCTGTAAAAGCAAAAGGAGAAGTCCGGTTTCTGTCTGTATTGTCCAGAAGTATTTCAGGTATTTTATTTATACCTAACTTCATATATACATTGTCTCCTTTATCTACTTTTATATTACCATTTTGTTCAAGTTCATTAAGCACTTCTGTTAGTGTTTCCCCTATAAATACAGACATAATTGCCGGAGGAGCCTCATTAGCGCCAAGTCTGTGGTCATTACCTGCAGATGCAATACTAGCTCTCAATAAGTCGGCATAGTCATGTACAGCTTTAATAACATTAATAAAGAAGGTTAAGAATATAAGGTTTTCTTTTGGTTTACTGCTAGGCCCAAGAAGGTTTTTGCCAGTGTTAGTTCCTAAAGACCAGTTGTTATGCTTACCGCTTCCGTTTATACCAGCAAATGGTTTCTCATGGAAAAGAACTTTAAGATGATGCTTTTCAGCTACCTTATTCATTAAATCCATAAGAAGTATATTATGGTCAACTGCCAGGTTGCACTCTTCATAAGTAGGCGCAACTTCAAACTGGCTTGGGGCAACTTCATTATGCCTTGTTCTTACCGGCATTCCAAGTTTCTGAGCCTCAATTTCAAAATCAACCATATAATTGTGAATTCTTGGCGGAATTGAACCGAAGTAATGGTCTTCCAACTGTTGTCCTTTGGCAGGAATATGTCCAAAAACAGTGCGGCCTGTCATAAGAAGGTCCGGCCTTGCATTAAATAAAGCCTCGTCTATAACAAAGTACTCTTGTTCAGGGCCCAAGCTAGCGCTAACTTTAGTTACATCTTTATCGAAAAAATCGAATACAGCTACAGCAGCTTTATCTACCGCTGCTAATGCTTTCAATAAAGGAGTTTTAAAGTCAAGGGCTTCGCCGGTATAAGAAACAAAAATTGTTGGGATACAAAGTGTGCTTCCCATTAAAAATGCAGGAGACGATGGATCCCAGGCAGTGTAACCTCTTGCTTCAAAGGTATTTCTTATTCCACCGTTAGGAAAAGAAGAAGCATCAGGCTCTTGTTGTACAAGGGCGCTTCCTTTAAATCTTTCTAACGCTTTTCCGCCTTCAATTGGCTCAAAAAATGCATCGTGCTTTTCAGCGGTTGCGTCTGTTAATGGTTGAAACCAGTGGGTGTAATGAGTAGCGTCTTTTTCCATTGCCCAGGCTTTCATCGCTGCGGCAACTGCATCTGCAGTTGCTGCATCAATTTTTTCTCCAGATTCGATAGCCGAAAGTACTTTTTTAAATACGTTACTGGATAATGTGTTTTTCATTGCTTCTACGCCAAAAACATTTGATCCGTAAAAATCGGATACTTTGCTGGATGGCGGAACAACTCTTACAGGTTTCCTGGTAGCAACCTGGTCAAGAGCTTTAAATCTTAGATAAGCCATATTGTAGTTTAAGTTTAAGTAGTAATTATGGGTAAAAATAAATAAAAAATATAAAAAAGAATGAAAACTGTCGTTTTTTTAATCATTTTTTGCAAAAAATGTAAATATTTTTCTCTTTCCTGGGTTATTTTTCATCTATCTAAGTAAAAAATTATAAAATTTCTTAATTAAGGCATAAAAAAGGCTAATGCTAATTTATTTAAAAACAAATAAGTAATTTTGCAATTAATGAAGAGCGTGGCCTTTTATACGTTGGGTTGTAAACTTAACTTTTCTGAAACTTCTACAATATCCCGTTTATTTGAAAGCAATGGATATAAGAAGGTTGAATTTCATGAACCTGCGGATATATATATTATTAATACCTGTTCCGTAACCGATAATGCCGACAAAAAATGTAAAAGGGTTGTAAAAGAAGCTCTTAAATACTCCCCAAATGCATTTATAGCAATAATAGGCTGTTATGCACAACTAAAGCCGCAAGAAATTGCTTCAATACCAGGAGTGGATGCAGTATTAGGAGCATCTGAAAAATTCAGGCTCATAGAACTAATTGGCTCTTTTGAGAAAAAGAATAAAGCAGAGGTATTTTCATCAGAAATAAGCGAGGTAAGGGATTATTACTGCTCTTACTCTGTAAACGATCGAACACGTACTTTTTTGAAAGTGCAGGACGGATGCGATTATTCCTGCTCTTTTTGCACTATTCCTCTGGCAAGGGGGGGGAGTCGCAGCGATACTATAGAACGAGTTGTAAATACTGCAAAAGAAATTGCCGCTAAAGACATTAAAGAAATTGTGCTAACTGGCGTTAATATTGGCGATTTTGGTATTATAAACGGCCAACGCGAACAAAAATTCATTCAGCTTATTACCGCTTTAGATGAAGTAGAAGGTATTGAACGATTCAGAATTTCCTCTATAGAACCTAATTTACTAGAAGATGAGGTAATAGAATTTGTAGCTGCCTCAAAAAGATTTGTACCTCA
>Ga0302315_10000506_pt1 | contig 43951 bp, 46 predicted proteins | sample III_Palsa_N3_1_FD_200532 | JGI IMG/M metagenome (GOLD analysis project Ga0302315, IMG submission 200532) | Peat permafrost microbial communities from Stordalen Mire near Abisko, Sweden - III_Palsa_N3_1 | ecosystem: Environmental > Terrestrial > Soil > Palsa > Peat permafrost | place: Sweden...
TCAGAACCGCCGAAAATGGATCGGAAACCGGGCCGATGTCACACCAACCTGAGCTTGGTCACCATCGATCAATTCCAGCCGCAGCAACGAACGCTCAAGACGGGCGGTTTTTCAGCAGCCTGTTAGGGTTTTAGCGACACATAGTGAACTGTATAAAGGCGTGGCTCTGCACATACCCCATAAAGAACAGCACCCCCGAAGGTCTTCGCCACAGAATCCAGGGCTTGATCCAGAGTCAAATTGGCCATTGAAGTTGGAAGATAGGGCGTTCCTTCAGTCGGTCCTGTGCCGAGCGTCGTGCGCAGAGGGACACCGTCTGAACGAATGCCAAGTTTTCGTATGGCATCATCTACTTCTTTACTATCTTCGATGCGCCATAGCGCAAGATTTGCATTGTATTGCTGTTGTTGGTCAAAGTTGACGATAGAAATCGGGGTATCAAGAATGGTGACAGGCAACTGCCCTATCACAATTCGAATAATTCCATCCGGTCCTTCTGACACCCTAGCATCCCTTTCGGATCTGAAAACATCTCGAACTGCGATAAGCCCTTTGTCACTGCGAGACGTAGGCTGTAGGTGAATATGTGGAAAGGAAACCCAGTAAAAGTCACCCTCTTTTCTGCATGATCCAAGATAGTAGATACGAGCAACTTTCCCGGAAGCCTTCAGGATCGGCTTGAGGTGATCAAGCACTGGGTCGACGTTTGTTTGAATCTTGGATGCTTCCGCCATTTGAGGTAATGGCGATGCCTCTAGATTCTGAAATCCCAAGCCGCTCACTATCAAAATGATTGACGTGAAAAGTAATCGCATAATTTACCCCATTGCTTAAGGCTTTATTATGAACGTGTTAACGTCCGCCTGTCCATTATTATATGTTACCGTCGTGCGCATCACGGTGGTCAGATTATAAGTATTCCCATTCGGATCTTGTATAGAAAATGTCTGATCTATATTAACCGTTCCATTCCACGTGCGATTATCAGAATCCAAAGTCACATGATGGTCAAGCACGGTGCCGTAGTCAGTCATAGGGAAAAACCCGTCCTGATTACTGTGTTCAACTGGAACATTCAAATGCTCTTCAACTTGATATCCGGGCTTTGCTATTGGATCATGACACTGGTCTTCTACCTGGAGCAAAGCATCCACTGAACCTTGGTTTTCACCATCATTGGGCTCCTGATTTACAATATCCATATAAGTCGGCACCGGAATAAACGGACCCGCGTTCGAGCTCCAAAGCTCGCTCGTGTCGAATGGCCCGATCGGTGCCGGCATACCAGGTGGCATAAGACCCGTCGGATCGATGTACCGCAGCGGATTGTTGGCCCCATAAACGTACAGACCAATGCCACCACGGAATCCGGCTGGATCGGCTTGCGCGAACCGACCACTGGATGAGTCAAAGTAGCGTTCTCCGTTGTAGATCAGCCCTGTCTCTGCATCGTAGTACTGTCCGGGATAGCGCAGATTGAGCGTGTAGCCGGTCGTCGAAGTTGGCTGCAGTTCGCCGAACGCATTGCCCTGATAAGCCCACTGCCAGATCACCGTGCCGGCGCTATTGGCCACGGCGCGCGGCGTGCCCAGGCCGTCGGCGTACACGTAGTTGACGACGCTGGTCGAGGTACCCTGACCAGCGGAGGTCGAGGAAGGTTTTCCCACTGGGCCGCCGCCGACCGGAACGCACGTGAAACAGGTGATCGGAGCGCCGCTTGTGCTGGTATCGATGACCGCGACCGGGATATCGCCCAACCACACGTAGTCACGGCTGCTGGTGCCGTACTCCCCGATCAGATGGCTGGCTTCGTCATAGCCGAAACGCTGTGTACTGGCTGCATTTTTGCCGATGCGCTGGTCCAGCGCGTTGTAAGTGTAGCTGCCCACCGTCGAACCGCTGGCCTGCGCAACCGTCATCCGGTTGCGGCTGTTGTATCCAAAGCCATAGGTCTCTCCTGCTTGCGTTATCGCCGTGGTGTTGCCGTCGGCATCGACAACGCGTGCCGCACTTCCTACGGCGGTGAGATGGTGCGTACCGGCGGCGTAACCGTAGGTGCCCGTAGCAAGACCCGAACCGTTCTTGCTGAGGCGATCACCGGTGCCGTTGTAGGTGTAGTTCTGCAACACCGTACCGCCAGCTTCGGTCACGTCGATTAAGCGATACAGCGGATCGTAGGTGTAGGTCTCGATCGACGGATTCGCACCAGGAACATTGCCTAGCGCGGTGACGTCGCCCATCGCATTGTGGGCAACGTGCAGGCTGAACGCCGAACTGGTGATGTCGGTGAGACGGTAGTTGGCATCGTAGCTGCGCGTGATGGTCTGACCGTTGCCCAGGGTGTAGCTCGTCACGGGGCCGAATGGCACATAACTGACGCTGCTGACCGCGGTCACACCACCACCGGCCGCGGGCGTCAAGCTGACGGTCTGGATGCGGCCATCGCCATCGAAGGCATAGCTGGCCTTAGTACCGCTGGGATAAGTGATGCCGTTTAGGCGATTGGCCGCGGTGTACGTGTAGGCCGTGCTATCCGAAGCGGCACCAGTGATTTGCTGCTTGGCAATGACATTGCCGCGCGCGTCGTAGCAGTACACGGTAGTAACAGCATTCTCCACAATGCGGGTCAGGTGACCGATGGGATAGGAGCTGCTGCAACCGGTGGTGCCGTTTGCCTCGTCGTAGGAGTAAGTAATGTTCTGGGTGGTGTCGACGTAGCTAACACTTCGTGGACGGTTGAGCGCGTCGTAGGTGCTGGTAGCCACGGTGCCCTTGGCATCAGTACGGGTCAGCACATCGCCAGCGGCATCGAAGGTGCGTGTGGTGCTGCCGGTATCGGGGCTGGCTTGACCGGTGGCATCAGAGAGGCCGTCGAACTGGTAGGTGGTGTTGAGGCTGCTGGGATCGGTCACCTGTACGAGTCGATTGAGGCTGTCGTAAGTCTTGCTGGTGGTCGTGTTCGGAGTGAGGCTGTCCGTGCCGTTGTAGTCGCTGATGGTACTGACCAAACGGTTGAGTGCGTCATAGCCAAGCTTGTTCTGGATACCCAAGGCGTCGGCACTCTGCACTAGATTGCCGTTTGCGTCGTAGCTGCCACTTGAGCCGGCGTTGACCACTGTATTGTTGAGGCCGTCGACCACTGCGGTAACCTGGCCTAAGGTGTTGAAGGTGCGAGCGAGGCTCTTGTGCAGCGTGCCCGTGCTGTCATAGACCTTTACGGCCGTCTTGTTGCCGGCGGCATCGAGCGTGTACTGCACGTAGTTGCCCAATGCATCGGTGACCTTGGTCAGGCGATGGGCGGAATCGTAGGTGTAGGTCGTGGTGACGTTATCGGGATCGTTAACGATGGCCACAGATCCGTACGCAGTGTAGGTAAAACTGGTCGTCTCACCACCTACAGTGCGTGAAGCCAGCCAGCCGCGCGGGGTGTAAGTGAGATCGGTGTTGACGCCATTGGCGTCGGTTATCCGGGTTATACGACCGTCGGCGTCATACGAAGCGATCGTGGTGACGTGGCCCAGCGCATCCGTCACCTGATGCAGATCGCCGGCCATATAGCACGCCGCTCCGGGCGCACCACAGCCACTGGCGCTGCTGGTGATGTAGTAGCTGTAGGTGGTGGTTTGGGTGAGATCGGTGCGCGGGCCGGTGACGGTAAGCAGCAAGCCAACCAGGGGACACTGTGTGCCGACCGCGGTGCAGTAGGTGTAGGTCCAACGGCGCACACCAGCCGGCGGCGTGCCGCTGACAGCGCAGGCATAACCACCCGCCAGAGCTGGATCGATCTCGCAACGCGCCAACGGCTGGCCGATGGCGTTGTATACCCATGACATTTCGGCGACCGTGGTGCCACTGGCATTGAGCACGCTGCGCGTCAGCGGGTTGTACAGCACCGTGTCCCACGTTGTGTTCGTGGTGCGTTGATTGGTGTTCCCCGACGCGTCGACCTCCTGACTCAGCAGTCCGTTGGCGTCGTATTGCGTGGTGGTCAAGTTGTTATTGAAATCGGTCGACGTAGCGGGATAGCCATTGGCGTCATAAGTACGGGACTGCCACGGCTGACCACATTGCGGACCGCACGGCTGACTGACGGAACTGGTTCGAATCAACCCGTTCGCCGTGGTGAAACCCAGCGTGACACTTTCGCCGAGCGGATACTGCACGGTGGATGTACCGCTGGCGTTATACGTGATCTGGGTGGTGCCGACGCCTCCGGCAAAACTGGACGAGGTTGCTTGACCACCGCTGTTATAGGTCGTGCTCTCGTAACGTACACCCGCCTCGTCCACGATGCCGGTCATTGCGTTCGGCAAATTGGTGCCGCCGGTTAGAGAGGATTCGTTGTAGACATATTGCCGCGTCGAAGCGTCCGGATACTCTACTGACAGCAGATTGTTGCTGGCGCCGTAAGTGTAAGTGAGCGCACCCCCATCAGGTAGCGCGACCTTAGATACATAGCCGGCACTGTTGTAGGTGAAGTTGAGCTGACGGCCTTCCGGATCAGTCACCGTCAACAGAAGACCCGCTGCAGGTGCGACCGCCGGAGCAGTCAAGGTGGTGCTGTAAACCAGAGTGATGCCTTGACCACTCTCATCGGTGACGGTCTGCAGCAGACCCGCCGTGTTGTAGGTTTCGAAGTGCCGCAGAGCGCCGACAAATACGGTGTAGCCCGTTGCCACCCCTTGGGCATTGTCGGTTTCCATAAGGGTATCAACGAGGCCTTGGGCAGACGTCCACACACCGTTGGTCTTGTTGAAGGTTTCCTGCTTACCGTCGGGACGATAGAGCGTTGCTGCATTGGGCGGGAGTGGGCCGGAGGTGGGAGTCGCACTCGTATTGACTAGCAACAATGAGCGATCGAAGCTATGCCGCCAATGGCTGCCCATAGCGGTTGAACTCACGTTGCTTGAGCTGTTGTAGAACCGGCGTAGGGTTAACCAATGGGTGCTAAGAAAATCGTCGTCCTGAAGGTACTTGTTGCCGTTAGACGCGTTGATAGGGTCCCCTACATTCGGGGCACCATTACTAGTGGGACAAGAGGAGCTGGACGACGCGCCATTTCCGCCCACGCCACTGCCACTGTCACCACCGTTGCTACCCTCACCGCCATCGCAGTTACCGCCGTCACCGAGGTTTTGCCAGGGATTGTTCGAGTAGGCCGTGCCCAAAATACCCGTTGGACCTCCTCCACACGCGCTCCCGAAGACATAAATGATAACGAACGTGCCAGTAGTCACCCCATTGGCGCTAGGCGTAGCCGCGAGGTTGCAATTCGATGGGTTTACGCCCCAATAATTTTGATAGGCATTCCACCATGCCGTAGTGGCCGCGGCGGTTGAATTGTAAGTTCCGCACCCACCGAAATAGCTGTCATCGCAAAAATACGGCCCGCCATAGAACGTAGGTGAGGTCGCTGCATTTGTAGACAACTGGCTTGATAGCGCCGGAGGGTGACTGGATGGTTCGCCCCTCATCGAGATCGGTGCCATCGCCGCACTGGAGGCTGTTGCGGGTTCGCTGAGCGGGCTGCCTACCGGCGCTCCGGCAGCCGATGCCGACCCTATGCCACACACACCGATGCACAGCATCAGCAACCCACGCCGAACAAAATCCATGATGTTCCCCTGAGTGGCACTCTTCAACGCGGCCGTTCGGATCGCGTAAAGCCCTGCACCTTTTGGCCGAACCCTTTCATGGTGGGTCGCGTTTTTTGGCTTGTAAACTGTCGAAAGCTACAGCTTGTTCAGTCGCGCAGCATGAGGTAAAAGCCCTCGGGGCTGACTCCAAGCATGCTTGCGGGTGGTGACTTGCCTCGGTGTTGATAAACCGCGGCAGGTCGCTTTTCTTCTTTGCTGGACCACGCTGCCCTTGCGCCGATCATTTCAGCAGGCATGCTCGCCGAGGCAGATGGTGACCTCGACCTGATACAGGCCGATCATCCGTGTATTCCACGCATCGTTGGCCGGAACGTCATCCGCACCTTTCAGCTCCGGCACAAACAGCACCGCTACTGGCGGTGGTGTGCGATCACAGTTGACCGTTGGCTTTTTTATTGGCTTGGTTGAGCGCGCCTGACTCGGCAATCGATCAACCGACTAATCATGCCGAGCCCCGGCAATTTTCGTTACCAGGCCTGCGGTCATGTATTTGGCGGCGACCGCATTGATAATGCATTCAGAGCCGGCTTCGTGACGTTGACCGAAACTTACTCGAAGGTGACCCCTTCCATTGTCCTTGGATCGTTCGATAGCGCCCTGGAGCTCCTGGAGAAAGCTGAAGAGCGCGGCAAGAAGGCGCTCGCCCAGCTGGACAGGCGAGCCCGCGCGTCGTATTGGCTTTTCCCTTGGCCGCGGAATCGCTCCGCTGTAGGGGAAGTCTGACGCGACGCGTCGGTTGATTCACTGAAAGGGCTTCCCAGATACTGAAACCGTCTGGGAAGTCAGGCATGGACCGATGCACTAGACGACGCCACCTTCGAGGGCGGCGTTTTTGTTGGGTCAGAGACCCAGTTCTGAGTGTGAGCCTAGACGCTCGAATCGAACGACGCCCAGGTCGTTGCCTTTCGCATCTTTCGGCTTGGAGTAGATCAACACCAAGTCCGGACAGACATGACAGTCACGACGCCCCTTCCACTGTCCAGCGAGCGGATGATCGCAATTTGCCGCCGGGAGCGGCTCGTGGTTCTGGAGCAATGTGCCTACAGCGCCCAGCTTCGCGCCGAGGGTCTCTTTGTGCAGTCCGTTCTTCTCGCGTTGGTAGTCAGCCTTGAAGGCATTGGACCACTCAACCCTCCGCATTCAGCTGCCTCATCATCTCTTCAACGGAGTCAGCCGTGTGCCCACGACCCTCGTCGAGCTCACGAAAGGCTTCCAGCGTCGTAGCGTTGGGCTGCATCAAGTCCAGGAGATCGATCCCATCGTCCGCAAGTTTGTTCACGAACGAGCGCACCACCTCCCTGAGTGTGATGCCTGCGCTGGCGAGACGAGCGGAAGCTGCGAGGACGTCATCGCGGGGAACACTGAGCTTCACTACAGGCGTTCCCACTTCGTCGATCGTGACACCGCGGCGAGCCAGTTTGCGGTAACCGTAGCGAGCACGAAGACCCTTTACAGCGACATCCTTTACAGGAGCGTCCTTGAGGATCGTCCTCTGCGATTTCTTGACTGTCTTCATGAGACTTACAGTAATACAAAGCAGTCACGGTTGCGTGAACAATCACAAGGGAATTCGGGAACCTTGACGGCCAGAAGTGTCTCCAGACCGCCGCTGCAATGACGGCCACACCGAGCAACGTCCAAAGCAGTGCGGCACCGGTGGTGGAGCAGCATAGGCACGGCCGGAAGCGGCGCCCGTTGCCAGACCTGGACGCGTATGAGCGATAACACCCTTGACACATGTAGACATCTGTCTACAATGCCCGCATCACGTAGCGCATCGCTGCAGGACGCCCAGGTGGCCGCATGAAGTTACCCGACATCGACGACAAGGCCGCCGTGGCCGCATACCTCTCCGCCGCGTTAGCGAAGGCTGACACAACCGAGTTCCTTGAAGCCCTCGCAGAGGTCGTCCAAGCGCATGGCGTTAGTGCCGTGGCGCAGGATGCTGGATTGAGCCGGGACGCGCTTTACAAGATGCTACGCGGCGAACGAAAACCGCAATACGAAACCGTCGTAGCGATCTTGGCTGCGCTAGGCATGCGCCTCGCAGCGGAGGCCATCACCACCAAGTAACCGAACCGCGGCCGCGCGGCAGCGCGGTAAAGCGGCGACCGACCCCGCGCCAGCGGGACCGGCCGCCTAACCACAATCGACTAGATAGGAGTCAATCATGATCAAAAACGATTATATCCGCCCGCGCTTGTCGCCCGCGCCGCTGCACTCGTCCGGCTACCGTCTGGCACCGGAGCCGGAAGCTGAGCAGGAACATGAGCAGCATGCGGGTGGTGGTCAAGGCGATGCTGGCGACGCGGATGACGTGTTTTGAACGTTCATGTCTTTCTTAATCCAAAGCAAGTCGTAGAACTCCTTGGCGAGCACTCCCCCTCCCTGGGCACCCTCCGAAACTGGCGCAGCTCCAAGACTGGCCCTGCATTCATCAAGCGCTGCGGGAAGGTTCTTTACCCGCTGGACAAGCTGATCGAGTGGGCGAACAAGGGCGGCAAATAGCTGCCCTCTCACGAATCCGGCGGCACGATCGTGCCGCCCTCGGGGATCTTCATGCAATGGTCTAAAAGAGCGCACGTCCGCCGGCGTCGCGGCCTAACCACAATCGACTGAATAGGAGTCAATCATGGCTATCGCCGCGCGTAAGCAACTGAGCGCTCCGGACTTGGCCATTCAGGAGGGTCCCTGTGCCGACGACCTAGTTCGTCGGCGTTTACCGCACGCTGGGTATCGCTGCTAAAAGCATAAGGTCGACGATGGGGTTGTCGCACCAGTTGGCGCGCCTTCCGGAAAAGCGGCCAAGCTCACGACCTGACAATGTCCCGCAAGTGTTGCAATTGTGGCTTGCGAATTTCAGTGCGTTTCAGGCAATGAGGCCCCGAGCTGCCCGATCCACAGGTTCCGATCATCCCCGGCCATGAAATAGTCGGTCGGATCGATATGATCGGACCCGATGTTGAAGGGCTTCGGGTTGGCGAACGCGTTGGCATCCCCTGGCTGGGGCACACTTGCGGGATCTGTCCGTACTGCATGGAAGCCCGCGAAAACCTCTGTAACCGACCTCTCTTCACGGGTTATACGCGTGACGGTGGGTTTGCGACCGCGACGATCGCCGATGCCCGCTACGCCTTCCCGCTCGGCGAATCAGGCACCGACGTCTCGCTCGCCCCTCTGCTTTGCGCTGGCCTCATTGGCTGGCGGTCGCTGAAGATCGCTGGTGACGGGAAGAGGCTTGGGCTCTACGGGTTCGGTGCCGCTGCCCATATTCTGGCCCAGGTCGCTCGGTGGGAGAGCCGCTTAGTATTCGCCTTCACGCGTCCAGAAGATGCGGCCACGCAGGCCTTTGCCCGACGTCTCGGCGCGACTTGGGCCGGTGGATCTGATGAGATGCCGCCCGAGCCACTCGATGCCGCCATCATCTTTGCGACGGACGGCAAGCTCGTCCCACTCGCGTTGAAAGCAGTACGTAAAGGTGGTCGCGTCGTCTGTGCCGGCATTCACATGAGCGACATTCCGAGCTTCCCTTATGGGGTGCTGTGGGAAGAGCGCCAACTTATGTCGGTCGCCAATCTCACGCGGCAAGATGGACTCGACTTTTTGCGCTTGGTACCGGACATCGGCGTTGTGACAATGACAACGACCTACCAGCTGATGCAGGCAAATCAAGCGCTCGCCGATCTTCGTGCCGGCAAGTTTGAGGGCGCCGCCATCCTGGTGCCCTGATCGCGATGGATCTGCATACGTGTCTTAGCGAACAGACCGTCGAGCAGATGTCGCCCACACTGTGACTGTGGGAACAACGCGCGCCGCTCGTGAGCGGCGCTACTCATGCCGCAGGATCAATCCTTGTCAGCCACAGCACCAGTGCGTGTCGTCAATCGCCTGATCGAGGGCCTCCCGCGCGGGGAGCGCCAATGGATGCTGGAACACTGCGAGCCGGTGGAACAGGATTCTGGTGACATTCTGTGCGAATCCGATAAGCCTCTTCGATACGTCTACTTTCCGCTCACGGGGTTTATTTCGCTGGTGACCACGCTGCAAGATCATCAGCCATTGGAGATGGGATTGATTGGCAACGAGGGCATGCTCGGTGGAACACTGGTGCTGGGCATTCCCACGATTCCCCTGCGCGCTGTGGTGCAGGGCGCAGGCGTCCTGTTGCGGATGACGTCCGTGCAGTTACGACAGCAATTGCGCCGCAGTCCAGCGCTGCGTCACGCACTTCAACGCTACCTTTACGTGTTGATGGCGCAACTGTCGCAACTCGCCGTGTGCACCCATTTCCACGAGATCGAGCCACGATTGGCGCGCTGGCTGCTGATGACGCATGACCGTGCCCACGCTAATCATTTCCGTCTCACCCATGAGCAACTCGCCAACATGCTTGGGGTGCGCCGAAGCGGAATCAGCGTTGCTGCCGGCGTGTTCAGGCGGAGAAAACTCATCCGCTACACCCGTGGCGAGATACATATACTCGACCGAAAAGGGCTTGAGGCTATGGCTTGTGAATGCTACGACGCCTTGATCGAGGATTACGCGAAGCTTTTCGCGTAGCCCCACCATCGAGGTACCACCCGACGGCGCGACGGCTACGCTGCTGGCTATTCGTCGTACGGCGGGGCGTCCTTCACTGCCTGCCGGGTCAGGTCGACCGTGACGGTGTGGTCGAGCCAACTCACCTCCAGGATCGACCTTGGCTCGATGAGTACTTGATGATCGGTCCACCAGTTGTTCGTCTGCACGATCATGTATCGGATGGCCCAGCTTTCCTCATCAACGAGCATGCCGTGCACGTGGCCGATATCGCCATCGGTCGCGTCGATGTGATAGTTCATCACTGCCTTGCAGCTACGCAAGTCGGGGTCGTCATGCGGATCCGGGCCGACTTCAAGAATCCGCCGTTCGTCCTGCTCAGCTTCAAGGCCAGCATAGCCGGCGCGTGGCAACATCATGCTCGGATTCGCGCCCGCGCCCCAAAGGCCGCCGGCGCCCCAGTAGTACGGATAGCCGTAGTAGCCGAGGTAGCCCATTTCATGTTGGCGGGAAATGGGCTTGTCGGTATCAATGTCGGGACTGTTCCTTACTTGTTCCTTGGTGATCGATACGGGCAATACCTTGCCAATCCAGTCCGGCTGGCCGATCGCAAAAGGTGAGATCAGCACTTTTCGACTGGAGAGCCATGTACCGGTTTCGACTACCAGATAACGGATAACCCACATTTCGTCATCGAAATAGAAGTCCCTGACGTGACCAATGGTGCCATCTGTGGCACGGATCGCGTAATTTTCCAGATCACTCATGCTGCGTAACATCAGTCAGTCTCCTTCGAGATTCAGCGCCGGCTTCAGGCAGGCTTGCCCACCTCTTTCCAGCACTAGCTCGCATCTTGATGCACACCGCCGCCCGGGTCGGTACGGCAGCGCACAGAGACACAACAGCCAGCGCGTTCGATGGTGGCAACCATGCTGGCAGCGATTGCGGCGCGACCCTATGCGCGCTACCGCACAGATTGGGCCAAGCGTCACGCGCACGCTTCTAAACAAAAGCGAGCCAGCATGTCCACTCTTATTACCCCAATCCCCAAGTCGGCCACTGATACTCAGGCTGAGTCCCCAACTGGCTTGACGAGCGACGAGGCGCGCCGTCGGTTGGACAAAGTCGGTCCAAACACGATGCCCGATACATCGCTCCATCCGCTGCGCATGGCGCTTGTGAAATTCTGGGCACCTGTTCCGTGGATGCTGGAAGCCGCGATCGTGCTCGAGCTGGCACTGGGCAAGTATGTTGAGGCCGGGATCATTGCTGCTCTCCTCGTCTTCAATGCGGCGCTGGGGCTATTCCAGGAAAGTCGTGCCCAGGCGACTCTCGCCGCGCTCAAATCGCGGCTCGCCTTGAACGCGTCGGTCAGACGTGGCGACGTCTGGATGACCCTGCCGGCTGCCGATCTGGTACCGGGCGACGTGATAAAGCTTTCGCTTGGTGGCGTGGTCGCGGCAGACGCACGTCTGATCGGCGGAGGAATCTTGCTCGATCAGTCCATGCTTACCGGCGAATCGATGCCCGTTGAAGCTGGCGCGGGTGTGCAGACCTACGCGGGAGCGTTGGTAAGGCACGGTGAGGCAATCGCCGAGGTCACGGCTACTGGCGCCCGCACCAAGTTCGGCCGCACCGCGGAGCTGATCCGCACAGCGCATGTCGTGAGCTCACAGCAGAATGCCGTGCTACGTGTGGTGCGCAACCTCGCCATATTCAACGGCGTAGTCATCGTGATGCTGGTGATCTATGCCAGGTTTCTCAGGATGCCAGCGGCTGAAATCATTCCTCTGGTGCTTACAGCGGTGCTCGCCTCCATACCGGTCGCACTGCCGGCCACCTTCACTCTGGCGGCGGCCCTGGGTGCACGGGCCCTGGCAAAACTTGGCGTCCTCCCTACCCGTCTTTCCGCGGTGGACGAGGCAGCCTCGATGGATGTCCTGTGCTCAGACAAGACCGGTACATTGACGCTAAACGCGCTCACGGTGACCAGCGTCCACCCGATGCCAGGCTATGACGAGGCGCGCGTTCTGGCGCTTGCCGCACTAGCCAGCTCAGATGGCGGACAAGACCCTGTCGATGGGGCCATTCGCGCTGCCGCGGCGCATAACGCCGTCTCCGATACTCCGAAAATAATCAAGTTTGTACCTTTTGATCCGGCGACAAAGACGTCCGAGGCGACGGTAGGCGATTCGGTGGGTACCGCACAACGTGTCGTAAAAGGCGCCTTTGCCGCGGTGGTTCTGCTCGCACAACCACCGCCCGCTGCCGTGACGGCGGCGAAGGATCTCGAGGGAAAAGGTTTTCGTGTGCTGGCGGTCGCCACCGGGTCGTCGAGCGCGATGACCTTCATCGGGCTGATCGCTCTCAGCGACCCTCCCCGTAAGGACTCGGCAGCCCTCGTTACCGAATTGCACGAGTTAGGCGTGCGCGCCGTCATGGTGACGGGAGACGCGCCGGCAACGGCAGCCATCGTGGCGCACGCGGTGGGGCTCGACGGCCTCACTTGTCCGCCGGGCCCCATCCCGGATAGCGTCCATCCGGAGCAATTCTCGATCTTCGCCGGCGTCCTGCCAGAGGACAAGTACAAACTCGTCAAGGCATTCCAGAAGGGCGGCCATATCGTCGGGATGTGCGGTGATGGTGCCAATGACGCGCCCGCGCTGCGTCAGGCGCAGATCGGCATCGCTGTTTCGAGCGCAACCGATGTCGCTAAATCCGCCGCCGGAATGGTGCTGACCGAACCGGGCCTGGCCGGGATCGTCGCCTCAGTCAAGGAAGGCCGCGTCATATTCCAGCGCATCCTGACCTATACGCTGAACTCCATTACAAAGAAGACGGTACAGGTGCTGTTTCTGGCTGTTGGCCTGATGATGACCGGGCACGCGATTCTGACTCCCATGCTCATGGTGCTCATCATGATCACCGGTGACTTCCTCGGCATGTCACTGACGACTGATAATGTGCGGCCATCACCCACACCCAATGTGTGGAAGATCGGCAATCTGACGGTTGCTGGCGTCATCATGGGCATCGGTGAGTTGGTTTTTTGTGTATCGATCCTGGCCTTTGGCTTCTATTCCAGGCAGTTCGACATTGACACGCTTAGGACGCTGACTTTTGTGGTGATCGTGTTCGGCAATCAGGCGACGACGTATACCAATCGCGAACGTCGGCGGCTGTGGTCGTCCCGTCCGAGTTCCTGGCTCGTTGCGTCGTCAGTCGGCGACATATTGATTGCCTCGACCTTGGCCATCGGTGGCATCGCCATGAAGCCCCTCCCCGTCTTGATGGTTGTCGGCACGCTCGTCGCTGCGGGTGTTTTCGCTGTCGTCCTGGACTCGATGAAGGTTCCGGTATTTCGTCGCCTCGGACTCACCTAGCGCAATCGCTGCCGTGTGAGTGCAGATATCCACGAGAGTATTTTTGGCGTCGATTTCCTGCAGTGCCGTAGCTTCAGGGAACGATCAGCACGGATGATCGTTCCCTTCTTGAGAGGGTAGTGAAAAGGCCTGGCCGACCGAAGCAGAGACCGCGATGTTCGATTCCGTACACACAGTCTCAACGTGATGTATGTCTATGCTACGGGACTTTAAGCGAGCGACGGTTGCTGCGCCTCTCACGACAACGACGGGCCTGATCAAGCCCGGGAGCGCTGATGCCGAATAGCCATAAACCCCAGCAAAACCACTTATTTCTTGCGTTGCCGACAGAAGCTCGCGAGCGTGTCTTTCCCCACCTTGAACTGGTACAGATGCCGCTGGGCCATGTCTTGTACGAGTCCGGAAACACGCTACAGCATGTCTATTTCCCCACCGACGCAATCGTTTCATTGCTGTATGTGATGGAAGATGGCGCATCGGCCGAGATCGCCGTGGTCGGCAACGAAGGCATGGTTGGCGTGGCGCTATTCATGGGTGGGGAAACCACGCCGAACCGGGCCGTGGTACAGAGTGGTGGCTATGCCTACCGCCTCCGGGGGAAATTACTGAAAGAGGAATTCAGTCTCTCCGGAGCGTTGCAACACATGCTGTTGCGCTACACGCAGGCGCTTTTGACACAGATGGCGCAAACCGCGGTATGCAATCGTCATCATTCGGTTGATCAGCAACTCTGCCGCTGGCTGCTGATGAGCCTGGACCGGCTACCCTCCAACAAGCTCATCATGACCCAGGACCTTATCGCGAACATGCTTGGCGTAAGGCGCGAGGGCGTCACGCAGGCCGCTGGCAAGCTTCAAGCCCAAGGCTTGATCACGTACCGACGAGGGCACATCACTGTGCTTGACCGACCTGGACTGGAGCAAGCGTGTTGCGAGTGCTACGGCGTGGTAAAGCGCGAATTCGACCGCCTTCTTCCCGACGTGATTGCAAGTTGAGTCCTGCCCGGAACCCGTGCTGACCTGATGACGCTAGAGCCTGGAGAACCAATGAACCAACCTCCCGAGGGCATTGAGGAGAAGCTCCAGAACATCCAGCAAAAGGCCTTCAGCTATTTTCAACATGAGTTCAATCCTGCCAATGGGCTGATCCTCGACAAGACCTCGCCGGATGGCACCAGCACATCGGATTGGCCGGCAAGCATCGCCGCGGTGGGCTTTGCCCTGGCGTCCTACCCGGTGGCGGTTTCCCGCGCGTTTCTTTCGCGCGCCGATGCAATCCAACGGACGCTGGCCACGTTGCGGTTCTTTTCGCGCAGTGCTCAGGGTCCTGAGCCGGATGCGACCGGGTTTCGGGGCTTTTACTACCACTTCCTCGATATGCAGACCGGTCGGCGCGCTTGGCAATGCGAGCTGTCAACTATTGATACTTCGCTCTTGCTGGCTGGCATGCTTACTTGCGCAAGATTTTTCAACGAAAGCACCCCCGACGAAGTCGAGATTCGATCGATCGCCGATGCGCTCTACCATCGCGTGGAGTGGGACTGGGCGCTGGATGGCGACTCAACGGTAAGCATGGGATGGAGACCGGAGAGCGGATTCCTCGGCCCCCGCTGGAAAGGCTATAACGAGGCGCTGTTGCTATATCTGCTTGCGCTTGGATCGCCAACGCACCCGATCCCCGTAGGCAGCTATAGAGCATGGATGTCTGGCTACCAGTGGAAGCAGACCCAGGGACAGGAGTATCTGTATGCCGGCGCCCTATTCACACATCAGTTCCCGCATATCTGGGTCGACTTTCGCGGTATCCAGGATGCCTTCATGCGTGATAAAGGCATCGACTATTTCGAAAACAGTCGGCGCGCAACCTATGTCCAGCGCCAGTACGCCATCGCCAATCCGCTCGGATTCGCCGGCTATGGGCCGAACTGCTGGGGTCTCACAGCCTGCCAAGGCCCGGGACCGGATACCGTGTTGATCGAGGGCATTGAGCGTCAGTTCTTCAACTATGTAGCACGCGGCGCGCCATATGGTCCTGACGACGGCACGATATCACCATCGACCGTGGTTGCATCATTGCCGTTCGCGCCTGAGATCGTGTTGCCGGCCATCGATCATTTTGTCAACGAACTGCAACTGCATGACGTGAATCCATACGGCTTCAGGGCGACGATCAACCCGACTTATCAGGAAAAAGGAGCCGGCGCCGCCGGTTGGATATCGCATTGGCACTATGGCATCAATCAGGGGCCAGCCTTGCTGATGGTCGAAAATCACCGAAGCGGTTTGCTGTGGAAATTGATGCGCGAGTGCCCTTGCCTTATCCGAGGACTTGAGCGTGCGGGGTTCAATGGTGGCTGGCTTTGAACCACGATGCGTTCTGGGCTAGCCTATCCAACTGAGTGCGCGAACGCATCCAAGATGCCTACGACTCGTCGGTTTAAGGCAACGACCCGACCGAGGCAGGCTGCTTCGAGCGAACGCAAGCGCGATCTTCGCCTGCGGCCCCGCCCGCAGCCATTGGCCGAGCGTGTCGAAAACCCGCACTAACGATCAGTGGTCAACGTCGGTCTCTTTGGGCGAGACACTCGTCCTCGAAACGTGTTTCGACAACGCCTCGTAGCCGGAGATCAAGTCGAACAGCTCCTCATCGATGGATTCCTGCCGGATGCGATGAAACTTGCCGTTTAGATCTTCCAGAATGTCCTCGATATTTTTCTCGGCACGTTGCATCGCTGACAGACGGCTGGCGTTTTCGCTGGCAAGAGATTCGGCGCATGCCTGAAAGAGCAGAACAAAGAGATATTCTCGAATCAGATCCTGGAGCGCCGCGGTGGTACGTCCGATGATCTGGGGGACGCTTTTCGTCGGCCATCGCAGTTCCGTAAGCTTACGTTCCCACGATCGATCCAAAGGCAGCAGCTGCTTGCCAACGGGCTCGTAAATGGACCCGGATTTCGGATGATTGTGGAAGACGTAGACCTCATCGATATGCCCGCGCTCGTGCGCCGCCTCGATCTCGACGAGAACCTGGCCAACTAGCGGAGTTATTCCATGGACGGAGGTTGGAACGGACAGCACGACAATATTATCCAGACCGTCATCCGTCAGCAGCGATTGAACGCGCTCTCCGACGGCCCATATTTTCTTTTTCGTTCCGGGCAACGATTTGATCGTACGCAACGCAAATTCGACCAGCACGTCATTGAACCCGCCAACGAGACCTTGGTCCGATCCAAAGACAACCGCGCCTGTCATTCCTACTGCTGATTTCCTCTCTGGCATGAACCCGGCTTGTCTTCCCTCGCGAAGACACACGGCTAGCCCCAGCTCCACTGTTCGGTAGTAGTCGTCCAGTGACTGCACGGCCCTCTCGTATTGTCCAATGCTCGAAGCCGCCAATGCCTTCATCGAGCGGACGACGCCACCTAGATCGCCGGCGCTGGCAATCTTTCGACGCAAGCTTTCCATGTTGCCGCTCATGTCGCAGGCTTTGCGTCAGCGTTGGCTTCAACGGCTGGCAGGAATGGTGCGAGCGCCAAACTCGCGACCTCCAGGATAGACTTGCGATCTGCGTCGCTCTGTTTGTCGGCTCCGGACAGCCGCTCGATCACTTCCGCCGGCATTTCCGCTGCCGCTTTGCGCAACGCCTGCTCCGCCTCATTCATTTTATCGAGCGGTATCCGGTCAAACTGTCCCGCGGTCAATGCGAGAAGCACGGTGATCTGCTGCGGCAATGACACCGGCTGGGATTCAGATTGCTTAAGGCATGCGCGAATACGCTGCCCATGCTCGATCGATTGGCGAGTCGCCTGATCCAAGCGAGTACCGAACTTGGCGAATGCCTCCAATTCCTCGAACTGCGCATACGCCAGCTTGATGTTGCCAGCTACCGCGCGATACGCCGAACGTTGAGCCGCGCCGCCCACTCGCGAAACGGATTTTCCAACATCAACCGCCGGCATGACCCCCAGTTCAAACAGCGTAGGCGACAGATATATCTGCCCATCGGTAATCGAGATGAGATTGGTTGGAATGTAAGCAGAGATATCTTGAGCCTCGGTCTCTATGATGGGAAGTGCGGTAAGTGAACCATTGCCGCGGTCCTGGTTCAAATGCGTTGCACGCTCAAGCATTCGCGAATGGATGTAGAAAATATCTCCTGGGAACGCTTCACGACCGGGTGGACGGCGCAGTAGCAGGGACAGCTCGCGATACGCACGGGCGTGCTGCGTCAGATCGTCGAAGACGATCAGCACGTCACGCCCCTTCTCCATGAAATATTCTGCGATGCTCGTTGCCGCATAGGGTGTGATGTAGACCAGACCCGGCGCGTCATTGCCTTCGGCTACCACCACGATGGTGTAGTCCATGGCGCCCTTCTCAACCAGATTGGCCACGACCTTGGCAACTGCGGACGCTCGCTGGCCTATCGCGCAGTAGACGCAAAGTACATTTTGCCCTCGCTGGTTCAAGATCGTGTCGATGGCGATGGCCGTTTTCCCGGTCTGACGATCGCCAAGAATCAATTCACGCTGGCCACGTCCGATCGGAATAAGCGCATCAATCACCTTCAATCCGGTCTGCAGCGGCACGGTCACTGGCGCGCGGTCCATGATCGCGGGCGCCGCGCGCTCGACCGGGAGGCGCTGGTTAGTGACAGGTATGCCTTTGCCGTCGAGCGGGTTGCCCAGCGGGTCGACAACGCGTCCGAGTAGTCCGTCACCCACTGCCACGTCCATCACGCGGCCCGTGCGTTCGACTTCATCGCCTGCGCGCAACGACTGATATTCGCCAAGCAAAATGACGCCGATTTCGTCTTCGTCAATGTTAAACGCAATGCCAAGCAGGCCACCTGGAAATTGCAGCAGCTCCTCGGAGCCAACACCGGGAAGGCCGGAAACGGTCGCGATTCCGGTAGAGACATTGGTGACGTAGCCCACTTCCCGCAGCGTCAGTTGTGGCGTGAAAGATGTCCGTGCCCGGCCTATGTTGTCGAACACGCTATCGAAGACGCCCTGCAGGCTTTCAGGTGCAATGCTCATGAGATCTTTGCGGCGGTCGCCGTTGTTGTAGAAGCCCTGCTGAGTGGTGGCGTGGACGGTGCCTGTTGGCTCAAGTCTTCGTCGGCCGCCTTTTTTAACGATGTAAGGTAACTCGCGATAGACCAACCCACTCGCTGTCCCCCGACTGTGAACTCAATCCCGCTGATCAGCTCCGGCGCGACGTCGAACCGAACCTGAACCTTCGCGGCGAAGGTTTCATCGAGGGCCTTCTGAATGAGCGCTTGCTGCTCGGCCGGCAATTCGAATGCACTGCGCACAACAGCCGGGTCCGTCGATGCCGTGATGGCTGTAGACAGCGCCGTCTTCATGTTCGCCTCCATTTCACCCAGGCGGCGGATGAATACCTCCATCAACTGTTCTTCCAGGCTTGTCGTGGCTAGGTCCGTCAGCGTCTTTCGCGCGATGGCAAAGACTTCATCCTGGGTCCGGCGACGGATGACTTGTTTGAGATTGTCAGTCTCGACAGTGAGCGCCTCCCGCCGTTGTTCACTCAATGCATCTGAGGCCTTCCGCGCCTCGTCAAGCAGTCGATCCCGTTCGGCCTTCGCCTCGTCGGTTGCTTTGCTGAGTAGTGCGCTGCGCTGCTCGTCGAATGCCTTGTTCTTTCTCTGAAATTCGTCATGCTCCTTTTGTGCCTCACTTTTCTTTGAATCAGCATCGGCGAGTTCTGACGCGATCCGTTTCTCCCGTGCGTCGATGGCGTTCAGGATCGGGTGATAGAGAAAGCGCTTCAATAGCCATACCAGGACCAGAAAATTCAACGCCTGGGCCACGACGGTGAACCAGTCGATGAGCATGGCTTACTTCCCTGCGACTTGGGCGATGAAGTGGCCCCAGAACGGATTGGCGAAGATGAGAATCATTGAGACGACGAAGCAGTAAATGGCCGTTGACTCGATCATCGCCAGGCCAACGAACAGGGTCCGGGTGATCGTGGCCGAAGCATCCGGCTGCTGCGCCAGCGAAGTCATTGCTGTGGCCACGGCGCGCCCCTCCCCAAGTGCGGGGCCCATGCAACCGAAGCCGGTCGTCAGTCCGGCCGTAATGATTGATGCGACTGCGATGAGCGTACTGCTGTCCATGGGAGATCCTTTGTCGGTAATGGTGCACTTTCAATGCGTGGTGGCGGGCTCAGCCTTCGGGCCTCGTTTCGCTTTGCGAACGACGGTGGCGGCTGCAATGTAAACGGCCGCAAGAATGCCAAAGATGTAGGCTTGAACCATCCCGGTAAGTAGACCTAGCGCGGTCATGACGATCGGAAAGAGATACGGCGTAATAGTGAGCAAGATGGCGATGATCATCGCCCCGCTCATCATGTTGCCGAACAGGCGGACCGCCAGGGCGAGCGTCCTGGATAGTTCGCTGATGATGTTGAACGGCAGCATGATCGGGGTTGGCTCCACATAAGTTTTGAGGTAGCCGAGAAAACCCTGCTCACGCATACCGAACAGCGGAACGGCGATGAATACGCACAACGCCAATGCCGCCGTGGTCGAGAGGGAGCCGGTTGGCGGCACATAGCCTGGAATCACCGTGCAAAGACTGGCTGCTGCCACGAACAGAAACAGCGTGCCAAGAAAGCTGAGATATCTTTCTGGATGGCCAAGACCGACTTCCTTGATCTGTTCGACGATGCCGGTAACGACGATCTCCAGCGCTGCTTGCCAACGTGAAACTTTCCCTTCCGTCGCAAGCTTGCGAGTGATGAGCTTGGCGCCAAGCGACATAACCAGCATCAAGAGCCAGGTCGTGACAATCGTTCCATTGAGTTTGACAAAGCCGTACTGCCAAAAAATTTGCTGGTCGGAGGTGAGGTTCATAGCGCACCTCGTGGGAGCCGCTTCGCGGTGTTTTGGCTGCGCACGGCAATGAATCGAGTCACCACGATACGCGCGACGAGAAACCCCACCATGCAAGCCACCAAACTCTGCCAACCACCTTGCAAGGCGACATAAAATCCAGCCACGGTGACCAGGGTTCGTAGCATGAAGCTGCCCAGGATCAACACCGCCGGCTGCGCAGACACCAAGCTGCGGTTGATCGTCCACCACAGGCCACCGAAGAAGAACGCCCCAAGCAGTGCGCCGGCAAGCAGTGCAAGGACGAGTCTGATGATCTCACTCATCGCCGTCCTCCGAGTCATCGTGCATGGCCCTGTCTTCCTGCGATATCCAGTGCCAGGCGTTCGCGCAACCAATGACCAATCCGGCAACCAGCAGTACGAGCGTCCAAGAGTGTGGCCCCGGGTGATGCTTATCCCACCACAAACCAAGCATGGCGCCGAGGATGGTGGGCACCGCGACCGACCAGCCGATGAGTCCGAACATGCCCAGGCCAAGCCAGACACTTCGTTTGCCATGGCGTTGCACTCTCAGCTTGCGCGCAGCCTTCGCAGCTACTTCTGCGCTAAAGCGCGTCTCTCGGCTTGTGCGTGAATTTTCCAACTCATCGTTCATGTTGAAATTCCGCAAATCGACTAACAAGCCCACTTTCCATTTTGGCCACGGCAATGCGTACGTCCCGTTCCTGTTCGTCCAAGGCAAGGAACTCGCGCTTCACAGCATCGTGCAGCTCAGCGAGACCGGCTCCGCCGATAGCTCGTCGAACGGAGACGTACACAGACGAATCTGCCTTGACCAGGACCCCCTCATCGACGGCGAGGTAGGCCGTTCCCTCAGCTTCGGTTGAGTAGGTAAAAATTCCAGGGACGAGCGCGGCTACGCAGTCGAGACGGTGGGGAAAAATTCCGAATGATCCATCGCTCGTTTCGGCCACGATACTCGACACCTCGCCCTGCTCCAGGAAGACGCCGTATGGGAGGAGCACTCTAAGCTTCATGAGCGGTGGCCGGTTCGGCTGTTGGTTGCGCAGCAGGAGCGGGATCCGGCGTAGAGCCTGGTTTCCTTGCCTCACCGATCGCGCCAATCATGTAGAGAGCACTCTCCGGATAGTCCTTGAACTCGTCACCCAGAATGCGTTCGCAACCATCTAGCGAATCCTGCAGACTGACGAGCTTTCCCTTCATCCCGCTGAATTGCTCGGTAGCGAAAAACGGCTGGGTCAGGAATCGCTCCAGTCGCCGCGCGCGGGCAACGACCTTGCGGTCTTCCGGAGAAAGCTGCTCCATCCCAAGCATCGCGACGACGTCCTTGAGGTCATCGTATTGCGCGAGCGTCCGCCGGATTTCCTGGGCCAGCTTGTAGTGCCGATCGCCAACAATACCTGGCGTGGCCATTTTTGAATTGGACTGAAGTAAGTCAATGGCCGGATAAAGGCCTTCGCTCGCTCGCTTGCGCGACAATACGATCGACGCAGAGAGATGCGAAAACACGTGGACTGCTGCCGGGTCAGTCAGGTCGTCCGCAGGCACATACACCGCCTGAATAGATGTAATGGCACCGGCTTGCGTATTGGCGATGCGTTCTTCCAGCCCCGACAGCTCCGTGCTCATGGTCGGTTGATAGCCAAGACGAGACGGCATCTGCCCCATCAAGCCGGACACTTCCATACCGGCCTGGATAAAGCGAAAGATGTTGTCGATCAACAAAAGGACATCGCGATGCTCGTCGTCGCGAAAGTATTCCGCCATCGTCAGTGCAGCAGCCCCCACCCGAAACCTGCTTCCGGGCGGCTCATTCATCTGGCCAAAGACCATCACCATGTTCGGCAGCACACCGGCTGCCTTCATGTCGCGGTAGAGTTCTTCGCCCTCGCGGCAGCGTTCCCCGATACCACAGAAAATACTCACCCCTTGCTGGTGCCCAGCCATGTTGTGAATCATCTCGGTGAGCAGCACTGTTTTGCCGACACCCGCGCCACCGAACAAGCCCGCCTTGCCACCCCGTTCCAGCGGCACAAGGACATCGATGGCCTTGATGCCTGTCTCGAAGATCTCGGACTTCGTTGAGCGTTCGGACAATGACGGTGGAGCGCGATGAACAGAGCGCCATTGGAGATCCGACGGCGCCGGCTGGTGATCAATGGCTTGCCCGAACACATCGAACATTCGGGAAATAATCTGCTTGCCAACGGGCGCCCGCAAAGGACCGCCCGTGTCCTCTACCGCCATTCCCCGCGCCAAACCCTGCGTCGGCGTCAAGGAAATGCCCCGCACGCGACGCGCATCGAGATGAGCCATTACTTCAATGACGATCTGTCCTGACTCACCGGTGCGAAGCAACGAATTGATAGCCGGCAGGCAATGATCAAACCGCACATCGACGACGCTGCCGCGCACAGAGACGACCACGCCATGATTCGTTGAAGCGGCTTGTTCGCTCGGTGGTGTTTCGCCGGTCTGGGACGTCAATGTGGGCATATGAAGTATTCAACCTCCCCATTTTTCTGCCGACCGGGCTTGGTCCAGCCACTTCCAGTTTCGAATCTCAGGCAAGTCCTGACCGTGCTTGTCGATGTAGTGCTTGTGCTCGATCAATTTGTCGCGCATCTGCTGCTTGAGGTAAGCCCCCTTGGAGCCCAGGTGCGGCAGACGATCGATGACGTCCTGTACGAGATGAAAGCGGTCAAGCTCGTTCTGCACGCGCATGTCAAAAGCTGTCGTGATCGTGCCCTCCTCCTTGTAGCCGCGGACGTGCAGGTTGCGGTTGGTGCGACGGTAGGTCAGCCGATGGATCAGCCACGGGTAGCCGTGAAACGCAAAGATGATGTGCTTGTCTTCGGTGAACAGCGAGTCATAGTCCTCGTCGCTCAGTCCATGCGGATGCTCGGAGCACGATTGCATCTTCATCAGGTCGACGACGTTGACGACGCGGATCTTCAGATCGGGCAGATGCTCACGCAGGATGGAAACGGCCGCCAGCACCTCCAGCGTGGGCGTGTCGCCACAGCAACCCATCACCACGTCCGGTTCTTCATCCTGATCGTTGCTGGCCCATTGCCAGATGCCAATGCCCTCGGTGCAGTGCAGGACAGCCGCATCCATCGTCAGCCATTGCGGAAGCGCATGCTTGCCAGCTACAACCACGTTGACATAGTTGCGACTGCGCAGGCAGTGATCAATGACCGATAGCAAGCAGTTCGCATCGGGCGGCAGGTACGCGCGCACGATGTCGGCCTTCTTGTTGATGACGTGATCGAGGAAGCCCGGATCCTGATGCGTGAAGCCGTTGTGGTCCTGTTGCCAGACGTGTGAGGCAAGCAGGTAGTTCAGCGATGCGATGGGCCGGCGCCACGGCAGCTCCTTGGTGACCTTGAGCCATTTCGCATGCTGGCTGAACATCGAGTCGACGATGCGAATGAATGCCTCGTAGCTGTTGAACAGACCGTGCCGGCCAGTCAGCAGATAGCCTTCCAGCCAGCCCTCGCACTGGTGCTCGCTGAGCATCGAGTCAAGCACTCGGCCGGTGGGCTCGAGGAATTCATCATTGTCCTGTTTGTGTGCGTCCCACTGGCGATTGGTTACTTCAAACACTGCACCCAGGAGATTGGAGAGCGTTTCATCGGGGCCGAAGAGACGAAAATTGCGCTGCTCCTGATTGAGCTTGACGACGTCGCGCAGAAACTTGCCCAGCACCATCGTGTCCTGAGCGTTAGTTGCACCGGGCGAAGGTACGTTGACCGCGTGGTCGCGAAAGTCCGGCATATGCAGGTCACGCAACAGCAAGCCACCGTTGGCGTGCTGATTGGCACCCATACGTCGATCACCTTTCGGCGCCAGCTCAGCCAATTCCGGTATGAGTCTGCCACTATCGTCGAACAGCTCCTCAGCCTTGTAACTCTTCATCCAGCTTTCAAGTAATTCAACATGATCGGGATGTGCGGCATCGACCAGCAGCGGCACCTGGTGCGAACGAAAGGTACCCTCGATTTGCAGACCGTCGACAACTTTCGGCCCCGTCCAACCCTTGGGTGACCTGAGCACGATCATCGGCCAGCGTGGCCGCGCGGCATCGCTCTTGTCTCGCGCGTGCTTCTGGATATTTTGGATGTCGTCCAAGACCTTGTCCAAGGTGCTGGCCATCAGCTCATGCATCTTGTCCGGCTCATCGCCCTCCACAAAATACGGTGTCCAGCCGCAGCCCCGGAAGAACTGATCCAGCTCGTCATGTTCAATGCGCGCCAGCACCGAGGGGTTGCTGATCTTGTAGCCATTGAGATGCAGGATCGGCAGCACGACACCGTCGGTGATCGGGTCAAGGAACTTGTTGGATTGCCATGCCGTGGCCAATGGCCCCGTCTCCGCCTCACCGTCTCCGACGACGCAGGCAACGATCAGGCCGGGATTGTCGAATGCAGCGCCAAAGGCGTGGCTCAGCGAGTAGCCCAGCTCTCCGCCTTCGTGAATCGACCCAGGCGTGGTGGGAGCGACATGACTGGAAATTCCGCCTGGAAATGAAAATTGCTTGAACAGCCTTTTCAGTCCGGCTTCGTCTTGGGTGACATCTGGGTAGATCTCGCTCCAGGTGCCTTCGAGATAGACGCTCCCGACGATGGCGGGTCCGCCATGACCGGGACCGGCAACGTAGAACATGTCCAGGTCATGCTCTTTGATGATCCGATTGAGATGCACGTAGATGAAATTCTGGCCAGGGGTCGTTCCCCAATGACTCACCACCAACGGCTTTACGTGCTCCAGTGTCAGTGGCTCGCGCAACAGTGGATTGTCGTAGAGATAGATCTGACCGACGGAAACATAATTGGCGGCGCGCCAATAAGCGTCGACTTTGTGCAGCATTTCCGGTGTCAATGTGGCATTTTTCATAGTCTGATTTTCCGCATTAGCCGAGATGGAGTACGCGAATGACAGATTTCGCGATCATGATTTCTTCGTCGGTGCGAATGACCCGCACCTTGACGCGTCCGGCATCGGATGAAATCACCGATGCATGCTGTGCGTTTCGCTGAAGGTCCATCTCGACACCCAAAAAGCTGAGGCCATCGCAGATCCGCTCTCGCACGATCGAAGCGTTTTCACCGATACCTCCAGCGAACACCAGCGTGTCCAGCCCACCCAGGACTGCCGCGAATGCGCCAATCCATTTCCTGACCTGGTAACAAAACAGCGCGACTGCCTCAGCTGCCCGTACGTCGTGCGTCTCATGCTCGAGCAGGTCGCGCATGTCCGAACTGGTTTCCGAGACGCCGAGCAACCCGGACTGGGTTGTGACCAAGGTGTTGAATTGCGCTGCGCTCATTTTCTCCGTACGTGCCAGATACCCCACCAGCCCGGGATCGAGGTCGCCACTGCGCGTACTCATGGGTAATCCGGAAGTCGGGGTGAATCCCATACTGGTGTCCGCGGCTTTGCCGTGTTGGACCGCCGCCAAGCTGGCGCCGCTGCCGAGGTGGGCGAGGATCACGCGGCCCGTGGTCGCGGCGGGGTCACCGAGGCGGGTCAGCTCTTCCATCAGGAATGCGTACGACAAACCATGAAATCCATATCGCCGCACACCCTGCGCTTCGTAACGACGCGGGATCGGCAACAGCTTGGCCACGCGTGGCATGTCGCAATGGAAGTGCGTATCGAAACACGCCACTTGCGGCAAATCAGGAAATCGGCGACGAACCGCCTCGGTCAACAGAACTTCTTCTGGAAGATGCTCGGGATCGAAAGGAATGAGGCGGCGTATGTCTTGGATCATTTCATCGGTGATCAACTGTGGCTCGCTATACTTTGGCCCCCCCTGCACCACGCGATGCCCCACCGCTGCCAAGACGTCAGAACCGGGGCGTTGCTGGATCCAGTCCATCAGGACATCCACCGCAGCCGTGTGATCTGGCGCTGCCACGGTCCGCGAAACGCAGTCCACCGGGCTCAAGTCTTTAACCCAAAATGTGGCCTGTGACTGGCCGATCCGATCGATGCCGCCCTCCAGCACCCGCTGCGGAAAATGACCAGACTCGAACAGTGCAAACTTGATGCTCGACGATCCGCCATTGATGGTCAGGATGCGTGGTTTAACGGTTGTCATGGACGACTCCTCCGCTAGGATGATCTTCTCTTCCCTTCGCGCGCTCTGTACGTTGCCGCACACTGGGCCGCGAATACATCGGGGTTTTCGGACAGCATGCTCTTCCAGTGAGCAGCCTCGGCAGGCCGGCAACGCTGAAGCTGTCATTACCGCCGTTGGCGGAGCTTTGCTGATCGATAGATGCTGATCACTCCAACCTCAGCACCCCAGCCTCTTCAAGTACGCCCCGAACATATCCGCCATCGCATCCGCGTAGACCTTGATCTCCTTCGGCGTCCGTGGGCTTTCCGAAAAGTCCTTGCCCACGGCACTGAGCGTGGTGGTGATCAGGTCGCCGGCCAAGGCCCGGACAGCTTTGGACGCCTTCGGCAGCGCTTCGCACATGAAGGCCTCGATGCTTTGTTTGCCGGAGGCGCGCGCTTCCTGTGCTTCGGGGGCATTGCGATAGAGCGGGGCGGCGTCGTTGAGCGCACCACGAATCTGAGCTTCTTCACATTCGGAGTGAATGAAGGCGTGAACCAGCGCGCGCAGCCGATCGACCGGCGGTTTGCTCGCATCCTCCAGGATATTTCGCAGCATCTCGCTGGTCTGGCGCCATTCGTCGCTCTGCAGGCGAAACAGGATCGCCGCCTTGTTCGGGAAGTATTGATACAGCGAGCCGACGCTGACTCCGGCCCGCTCGGCCAACCGCGCCATGGTGAAGCGGGGTGCGCCTTCCGCCACCAAAACCTGAACTGCAGCTTCGAGAATGGCGACGACCAGCTCGGTCGAACGAGCCTGCTTGGGCTGTTTTCGCGAGGAAATCTGCGGTGTTCGGTGATCGGACATGGGCGCCTCGCGGAGAGTGAGGTAATGCGAATAGAAAATGTGATGAATCAATCGTATTCTTTAACGCGAATGATTCATCACATTTTAGCTATCTACCTGGCTGTGCTCAACCTTTGACTCGGAGCCCCCATGAACACCCTGACCACTCCCCCGTTTGCACCTCTGCTCGATCGCCTGTTTGACGCGTCATCTGAGGCCTCGCCTGAGGGGCATGCCGCCTTGGCAGATCTCTCGCAGGAGGCACTGACTCGCCTGATGCAAAGCAAGACCGACTATGTCGATTTTTATACGCGTCTGAAGTCGTTGCCGCTGGCGGTGTCGCGCGAGACCGGTGTGCTGCTCTACATGCTGGCACGGCATGGCCGGGCACGAACGATCGTCGAGTTCGGTACCTCGTTCGGGCTGTCGACCCTTTACCTGGCTGCCGCGCTGCGCGACAACGGCGGCGGCCAGTTGATCACCACGGAATTCGAGCCATCGAAGGTGGTCCGTGCCCGGGACCATCTGACCGAGGCCGGGCTGATTGACCTGGTCGAGATCCGTGAGGGCGACGCACTGCAGACGCTCAGCGTCGATCTGCCCGGCAGGATCGATCTGGTCTTGCTGGATGGGGCCAAGGCGCTCTATCCCGAAGTGCTGCGCCTGCTGCAGGACCATCTGCGCCCGGGTGCGCTTGTCATCGCGGACAACGCCGACTATAGCCCCGACTATCTGGCGTACGTGCGGTCACCTGCCAACAGTTACCTGTCCGTACCGTTCGGCGGGGACGTCGAACTGTCCATGCGACAGGGTTAACCACGTATATCACCGCCCGCGAGGGCTTCTCAAACCGAACCACGTAACCTTGGCCGCCTCACGGTGGCCCGCCCGCGGCGTGACGTTTTCCAACGGAGTGCACCCTCATGTCAAACGTCAATCGGACCGTCATCGTGACCGGCGCCTCGAAAGGAATCGGTGCGGGACTGGCCAGGCGGCTGGCAGCCGATGGCTTTCAGACGATCGTCAATTACGCCGCCAGTGCAACCGAGGCGCAGGCCGTGGTTTCTACTATTGAAGCGGCAGGCGGACGCGCCAAGGCCATTCGCGCGGATGTGTCTGACGCGTTCGCGATGGCGGCGCTCTTTGACCAGACCGAGGCAACATTCGGTGCCGTTGACGTACTGGTGAACAACGCCGGCATCACCCTGGCATCGCCGCTGGCGCAAGTCACCGACGAGGATTTTCAGCGGCTGGTAGCCGTCAATCTCACCGGCAGCTTCAACGGCATGCGCGAAGCAGCCAGACGCCTAAACGAAGGCGGACGCATCATCAACTTGTCGACCAGCATCATCGGCCATTACCAGCCGGCCCTTGGTGTCTACACGGCCACCAAGGCCGCCGTAGAGGCGCTGACCCACACGTTGGCCAAGGAACTCGGCAGCCGCAGCATCACCGTCAACGCGGTGGCACCTGGACCGGTGGCTACGGAGCTGCTTTTCGCGGGCCGTTCCGAAGCAGTGATACAGCGCCTCATCAACGACATTCCACTGGGTCGGCTCGGCGAGCCGGAAGACATCGCGAACATCGTCTCGTTTCTGGCGGGCCCCGAGAGTGGCTGGGTCAATGGCCAGGTGATCAAGGCCAACGGCGGCCGGAACTAATCATGACGAACGGTGACTTTTCTTCGACCCGGGATCCCGCACAGGCTGAGTTGCTGTTGCTGACGGCGGTGCTGTTCGTGTCGTATTTGTGTGTCGCCGTTCCGTTGCCGATCAGTCCGGTTTATGTGACTGGCTACCTTGGTCTGGCTAGCGCTATACAGCATGGCACCTGTCGGCAGCCCGCTGTCACTCGCGACTAACTTCAGGAAGCGTAATGTGGCGAAATGAGTCAATTAACGACTGCAGAGTCAACCAAAGACGTACTGCCCACCCATACTTCACGCTCGAGCGGGCAAGCGTGCGTCCTCATCGTTGAAGACAACTACCTGCTTGCTTCGACGCTCGTCGACGTACTCGCGGAGTTAGGCTATACACCTGTCGACTGTGAGGGATCGTTTAGAGGTGCTTTGGCAGCTGCCGAGACGGCGATGTATGAGCTAGCAGTCGTTGACTTGCACCTCAACGGCGAATCCGCCTTTCCGATTCTGGATAAGCTGATAGTGCGTGGCATTCCCTATATTTTGGCTACCCATACCCGCCGCGCCGACATTCCCGCCGTCTATTCCTCGGCGCCGTTTGTCTGCAAGCCCTACAGCTTGGAGCAGCTGCGGAAAGCGGTCGTCGAGTGCACAGCTGGATTGGTGTAGGAGCTTGCGTCGGAAGCCGGCAGGTTAAGCCCACGGCTCGCCGAATTTATTTGGGTCCACCACGCGGAGATGACGCCGCAGAACGTGAAGGGCGTATTGTTTACGGCATGCTCACTTAGCCGCGCTCAAGGTCGTTTTGAGGAGTCTTGGCGGCGACCGATATTCATGATTATCTTCAACGTCCCCTATCACTGGTGGGTTCTGCCCCGTTAACGCGGATACGTCCAAGAATGCCACTGCTAGCCAACAGGCTACCGGTTTGTCGTCGCGCGCCACGTTGGTGAGACGCCAATAGATGTGCCAGTGGATTGAACCACTCTGAAGCGCATAAACCACTTAATCCAACGCGAACGGCGCAATAAGGAACAACTCCAAGGCTGTCATCGGTCCGCGGTGCATGAGATTCGCAAAGGGCATTGCGAAGATGCGGAGCCATTTTTGGATTCACGCCGAGTTACGGTGGTCCTGCCATAAAGATCATGACCAACCGCTGGAGAGTCTAATGGGCAATTCAAAAAACGACAGAGACCTCGCGGAGCGAGGCATAGAAAACACCAAGAAGAAGGAGGAGATCGAGCGTTCGCGCCGAGGCGGAATAGCAAATGACGGAAAGCCAATTCCCGTTCCACCCGGTATGGTTGAGACGCCGCCACAAAAGCGCCACCCTAAATGACTCAGGTGGGGCAGATCGGCGCGCACTTGAACATGAGTGTCTCGATGCCTTCATCACGAAAATGCCGCGGTGAAATGAGCTGAGTTACGTTCGGGCGGTAGCTAAAAACTGGCCACCTCTGCGAACTGACTGAAAGACGATCTTTGACACTGCAGCGCGCGCGGACGAAGCGCTTGGACGCGATAAGGGTTTTTTCCACCCAACTTGCTGTTCCGATTTCAACGCCACCAGTCACGGAGGCCTCACTCGGGTGAGGAGCCGCAACCGGGACATGTTTACCTCGCTCCACCCGACCATCACTTGACCCTCTCCACCGATGGTCGAATGAGCCTGAATAAGAAGCCGAAAGTTTATCACTCGCGGCCTGCAGCCAATCCTCTCTTTGAAAGCGCGGTAGCGGTATACGGTTCGCATGTCATCGGTGTCGTCCTGACTGGCGGGGACTCAGATGGCGCGGACGGTTTGCGCTCAATCACCGGCGCCGGGGGTGTCGGAATTGTCCAGTGTCCCGCGGAAGCCTACAACCGGAGCATGCCCATCGCAGCCATGGAGGAAGACCACCCTCAATACATTCTTCCCGTGGAGGAAATCGGCCCGCTGCTGTCGAAGTTGGTTTCTGGAACCCGTCGGGAAGCGCTAAAGGTTCACGGTCGGTGAGCGCGCGGGCCCTAGCTCATCACCCTGCTTTGATATGAAGTCGAGCATCGTCGCGGCGTGCTTCCCGGAAGACCAACAGAAAGAGACGATCATGAACGAGCGAAATGCCCGCGACGAAGACAACACACAGTATTCGGTGCCACCGGTGTTTAGTGAAAAATCTGGATGGAACTCGCCACGCAACGAAATCCGAAACCCCAGCAATGGCTCCGCTGAGCGGAAGAATTCGAAATCGACCAAGCCCGGTGGCGACGAAAAGAACAATTCCGGCGAAGGCAACCACTTGCAAAAATGAGGTGGCCTATCGCGCCGATCGGTTGGCTCACTACGAGTTGGCGTGACCTGCTTGCCGATACCACGCAACGCAGAAGTTCCAGGCACCCAGCGATTCCGAATTGATAGCGCGTAAGTCGATGCTTATATGGGTGAGGGAAATAGCTCCCTGCATTGCTGCACCACCCTCCAAGTGTGGGAACGGCTTGCACCGATGCTCGCAGGGAGCATGTCTTTTAAAGACGTCTTTTCGCTGCGATCAATTGGAAATGGTGCTGCGAGCTGACTGCCGCCCTTGGATCAATGGAGCCAGTACCACGTGCTTACGCTTCACCAGGTGACGTTGGGCATCGAGGTATGAACTTAAGAGCTTCAGCTTGTAGTTGTGGGTTTCGTCTTTGCTGATGGACATTCTCGGAAATCCGACAGGCTCGATTGACCAAGCCGACACCGTGGTTGCCGCAATGTACCGCAGCCATGCGCTTGGCCAGTGGAGGTCGATGAGCTTGCGAATATCGTCAAGGCGTTTGGTTGATGTAATCCATGACAAACCGCCCTTCGCCGGCGCGCGGTTGCCACCCGTGCGCCGGATTGCCACCACCATCGGAATGCCACGCGCGGCCGGTATCCATCAGGCGGCGGCTATAGCAGTGGTGATCGACCGACGCCGCCCGCTCAACGGCGCGTTGTTGTCGAAGCGTATGACACCCTCCACTTCCGAGACACCCAGCTGCTTCAGGACGTCTTTGAGGTCGATATCGACCGGATGATCTTTCAGTTGGGCGTACAACGACGCCAATGCATCGGTATGGACCGCCGCATCGCCGGCATCACCCGCAACGGTGTCGTCGATAGAGCCGCTCATGCTGCAGCTATCGATCCGCTATACGCCAAGAGCTCCGCGCGCAGAGGCAACCAAGCTACCTTAGCTTCACCTTGCGCAGCGCAGTCTGCGCCCCATCTTTCATGCATCGACAGCAGGAGTCCGACCCATGGCCACGCAAGTCAAACGCAAGCCGACAGCGAGCAAAAAAGTCATTGCCAAACCGGCAAAGAAAGTTGCCGCCCCAAAAAGACCAGCCAAGAAAGTCATCGCCAGGAAAAGCGCCACCAAGAAAAGCGCGGCGACGAACGGCAAGGGCGTGATTGGTGTAGTCGGCATGGCCGTGATGGGCCGCAACCTGGCGCTGAACATCGAAAGCCGTGGCCATGTGGTGTCGATCTTCAACCGCAGCCGTGAGAAGACCGATGAGGTCATCAAGGACAACCCCACTGCCAAGTTCGTACCCAGCTATACCATCGAAAAGTTTGTCGCCTCGCTGGAAAAGCCGCGCCGCATCCTGCTGATGGTACAAGCGGGCGCCGGTACCGATGCAGTGATCGCGGAACTCAAGCCGCTGCTGAGCAAGGGCGATGTCCTGATCGACGGTGGCAACACCCATTTCAAGGACACCATCCGGCGCAACCAAGAGCTGGCCAAGGCTGGCCTGCACTTCATCGGCACTGGCGTATCCGGTGGTGAGGAAGGTGCCCTGCATGGTCCGTCGATCATGCCCGGTGGCCCGCGCGATGCGTATGACCTGGTCGAACCGATCCTTACGGAGATCGCCGCGAAGGCGCCTGACGGCGAACCTTGCGTGGCCTATATGGGCGATGACGGTGCCGGTCACTACGTCAAGATGGTGCACAACGGTATCGAATACGGCGACATGCAGCTGATCGCCGAAAGCTACTCGGTACTCAAGCATGTTCTTGGGCTCTCCAACAAGGAACTGACCAAGGTCTACCGCAAATGGAACGAGGGCGAACTCGACAGCTACCTGATCGAGATCACCACCACCATTTTCCAGAAGAAGGATGAGGAAACCGGCAAGGATCTGGTCGACGTGATTCTCGACCGCGCCGCGCAGAAGGGCACAGGCAAATGGACCAGTCAGAGTGCGCTCGATCTTGGTGTGCCGCTACCTCTCATCACTGAGGCAGTTTTCGCGCGTGTGCTGTCCTCGCTGAAAGACGAACGTGTCGCCGCCAGCCACTATCTGCACGGACCGAAGACCAAGGCGTTCAAGGGCGATCGAAAGGCGTTCATCGAATCGGTGCGCCGCGCTTTGTACCTGAGCAAGATCGTCTCGTACGCGCAGGGCTTCGCGCAGCTGCGCGCTGCTGCCCAGGAGTACCAGTGGAAGCTGGACTACGGCACCATCGCCAAGATCTGGCGCGGCGGCTGCATCATCCGCGCGCGCTTCCTGCAGGACATCACCGACGCCTACAAGCACGACGACAAGCTGGCCAACCTGCTGCTGGCACCGACCTTCGGCAAAGTCGCGCAGAAGTACCAGGAGGCGCTGCGTGAGGTGGTGGCCACGGCGGTACGCCTCGGCGTGCCGGTACCCGGTTTCAGCTCCGCGATCGCCTATTACGATGGCTACCGTTCCGAGCGTCTGCCGGCCAACCTGATCCAGGCACAACGTGATCTGTTTGGTGCGCATACCTTCGAACGCATCGACAAGTTGGGCAGCTTCCACGCCAACTGGAACTGACGACACATGCCTGAATTGTCCGAAGTCGAAACCACCCGACGCGGTATCGAGCCGCACCTGGCCGGTCGACGCATCGCGGCAGTGATCTTGCGCAGGGCCGACCTGCGCTGGCCGATTCCCCGGGAAGTCAGCGAGCTGCTTCCTGGGCAGGTGATCGATAGTGTCGAGCGTCGCGCCAAATATCTATTGATCCAAACCGGGGCGGCAACGCGATGCTGCATCTGGGCATGTCGGGCATGCTGCGCGTGATGCCTCCCGACGCGTTGATCGGCAAGCACGACCACATCGGCATCGTTCTCGAAAGCACCACCGGACAACGCGGCCGCGTGTTGCGCTTCACTGAACTAAGCACAAGCTCTTCCAGCTTATTCAGATCGAGCACTTTCAGACGACGAACGATCTTGAACATTCCTACGAGCACATGGCTAGCAAACGACGCCGGCGGCACCGGACATCGAGATCAATGCCGTGCTCACTGCAAAATGTGAGCATCACATTCACCGCGACGAGCGCTGCAAATCCCTCGCTTGGTATCCCGAACAACGAGTGACCCAATTTGGCACAGCCCTATAAAAGAAAAGCCCGCATGCGGCGGGCTTGATGAGACTTTGCAGATTGGGATGGCCGGAGCTCGGCAGCCTATGCCATTGCGAGCGTAGCTCGTATGTCCTGAATGCTTCTGAAGAATGTTTGCGGATCTTTCTGAGTGCCTATGAAGCCCTTGCCGATCCAGAATTTGCCGGCATCTTCATCCAGGGCGTTGACCACTACAGCGCGCATCCCGGCTTGATCAGCAATGTTTACTGCCCTGATCAATGCATCTTTTAGAAGTGCCGAGCCTATCCCCTTGTTCCCCCACCGGATGTCTACTGCGAGCTGTCCTAGTAAAAGACAAGGGATATCCTTTGGCGCGGGGTGCGGCCTTACCTTCTTGGCCGCGTCGTCTCGATGCACAGAGGACAGGGATAGACCGTAGAAGCCAATGACATCGACTCCATTCGCAACCACCATAACCTTCTTGTATTCAGCCTTCTGATTTGCTAATGCACGGACGCGGAGCCACCGGTTCAGGGCTTCCTTGCCACAATCGAACCCAGCAAGCGTGTGGACTTCATTCAATTGCTGCGGTGATGAAAGCCATGCGGCTGTGTTCAAGCCACCTCCCAAGGGGCTTTACGCTTGAACACGCGAAGCAACTCGGGCGAAACTGTCGCCGGCCCTTCCATCGCAGCCGCGAAGTGATCGAATGCCTCCGCATTCATACGCACCAGTTTCCGGGTCAAGAGCACCTCTTCAGCCGCACTGACCGCCGCCGCGCGCATGAACTCCGTCCGGCTGCGCTGATCAACAGCGGCCGCACGATCAATGAGTTCCAGTTCTGCGGAAGGCATTCTGATCGAGAGTGCGAGATTCATGATTTGTACTCCGGTAGCTAACGAGGCTCTAGGAATTCCCTGCCCTCGATGGAGAACATATTGAATTGCGATATGCAATACATGGCTCCAGAATGACCGCAGCGTGTTTAGCTAGCTGACTCAAGTCAGCGCGTACATATCCAGCGCTTTCAAGTGGTTAGATGCAATCAAGGGAGCGTTTCCCGCGCCAAAAGTCGATACCTATAGCGCTGCTTTGCCATCGCCTTGTCGGCTGTTAAGACGATCCTCATTTCGGTGGCCGCCCATCTTGAACTGCCGCTACGGCCGCCAACTGGGCCTCTAGTACCGCGATCCAGGAAAATGGGCTGGCAACCACAATTGTGGTTGCCAGCCCAGCCTTATCGTGTGTATGGTACACACGTGAACAGCAAGGAGCTAATCAAGGAGCTAATCAAGGACGGGTGGTTTGAAGACCGCGTCAATGGTTCTCACCACGTCTTCAAGCATCCTGTTAAGCCGGGGCATTTAAGCGTTCCGCATCCAAAGAAAGACCTTGGCCCCGGTCTGGTTGCCAAGCTGAAAAAGGCCGCTGGCCTTTAAGGACACCGCAATGAAATATCCAATCGCTATCGAAACGGGCAACGAAACCACTGCGTGGGGCGTTGTCGTACCGGATCTTCCTGGTTGTTTTTCAGCCGGTGACACTCTGGAAGAGGCGTATGCCATGGCTGAAGAGTCCATTGCTTTGTGGATCAATACTGCGTTGGACGAAGGTCAGGCCATACCCACGGCCAAGTCCTTGGAGAAACACATGGCCAATCCTGAATTTAAGGGTTGGGCTTGGGGCGTCATCGACGTAAATCTGGACAACTTCGCCACTGATGTCGAGCGCGTGAACATCTCCATCTCAAAGAGAGTTCTGAAGCAGATCGACAGCTATGTTGGTAAAAGCACTGAGACTCGCTCAGGGTTCTTAGCTCGAGCCGCACTCGAAGTGATCTACGAGCAACGCGGACGCATCGCGTGAAATAGTTGCCACATTCAAAAAGCCCGCCTAGCGGGCTTTTCCTTTCCAGGGAGTTCTACCCCGTTAACGCGGACACTTCCAAGAAGGCCGATGATCGGCAAAAAGGACAGACATGCGGGCTTGGTAGCGCATCGGCACTATCAAGTACTTCGCATGCTTTTTCGATCAGCACCAACGCGTGCTGACCGAGATACATGCAAGAGTCGTGATCGAGCAGTTCGATGCGTTTTAGGTCCAGTAAACGAAAGTCCGCCAACAAAGGCGTCGCCTACTCGACCCGCTCGACGACGATTTCCTCTTCGTCGCGAAAGCGGGCTGCGATTTGTAGAATTTCTGCTTCGATCGCGAAGAAAGCATCCAGCACCACCGGATCGAAGGTCTTCTTGCCCAGGGCGCGCATCAGCGTCTTCGCTCGGTCATGAGTGAAAGGATTTTTGTAACAGCGTCGGCTGATCAATGCGTCGTAGATGTCGGCGACCGCCATGATGCGGCCGGACAGCGGGATCTCCTCACCACGTAGTCCGTCCGGATAGCCGGTCCCGTCCCACTTTTCGTGATGCGTGGCGGCGATCTCTCCGGCGATCAGGAGGAAGTTATCGCCTTCAATTTGTTCGGCCATGCTGAAGATGCTCTTGCGACCGAATTCAGCATGTCGCCGCATGATTTTCAGCTCGTCGGGTGTCAGCGCGCCCGGCTTGAGCAGGATGTGATCCGGCACGCCAACCTTGCCGATGTCATGCAGTGGCGCGGAGAGAAATAGCAGGTCGACGTATTCCTTGGTCAGGGTCTGCGCGTGGTTGCCGGTGCGCTGCAATTGCTTGGCGATGGCGCGCACGTAGTGTTGCGTGCGCTTGATATGCGCACCGGTTTCGGGGTCGCGGGTCTCGGCGACCACAGCCATCGACTCGATGGCCACCTGACGAGCGTTCTCCAGTTGTCGATGCCACTGCTGCGCACGTCGATGGTTGAGAGCGAAACGAATCACGAAGGACAGCACCAACAGCGTCCCTAGAACCAGCAAGGGCGCAGCCACCGGAATGAACATGCCTGTCCGCACGAAGACCACTGCAACCATCCCAATCAGTGCGGTACCGGACAACACGCAGAACGTGACCAGGATCACCAGGCCACGGCCGGCAACGAACATGGCGGAAAGCACCAGGGCCACCAGCAGGCCGAGAAGCAATGCCGCCCTGCCGCCCCACGCGGGGATACGCACCGAATGATCATCCAGAATGTTCTGCGCCATCACCGACTGGATTTTCAAACCGGAAAAATCGCGGTCCACCGCTGTCGGATGCACATCGTGCAAACCGACCGCCGAAGAGCCAATGAATACGATCTTGCCACGCAGATCTGCTGGTCGAACACGACCGGCCAATACATCCACGGCAGAGAGGCTGTCATAGCGTTGCGACGGACCGTTGAAGCGCAAGAGCGCGTAGCCGGCCTGGTCTATGGGAATCCGGTGCGATCCGATCTGGATCGACAATCCGTCGACGCCCGATTCCACGCGCCCCGAGCCAACGCCGAGCGAACGCATGGTCGCGGCCAGGGCAAGGCTGGGCTGGACGATGCCATCGTATTCGATCAGCAAGGGTAGTCGTCGCAACACGCCTTCGGCATCGAGGCGACTGTTGACGAAGCCGCTGATGCGAGTTTGCGAAGCGATCGCATCGACGTTTTCCAGAACCCCCGACGCATGGTCAGGCTTCAGCAGATCGACACGTCCAACGAAGCCGACGCCGGGGCGTATCGGACAGTCGGTACGGGTCGCATGGTCGAAATAGAAATATCGCGCACCAACCACATCGGCACGCGCCATCAGTTGGCCGAGATAGCCGTCGTTGTCCAGCAAGCCGGCTGGAACGCCGTTGAACGAGACATTGATGCCGAAGTCGTGCTTGAAGGTTCGCTGGATGTCGGCCAGCGAGGTGCGATCGGCTTCGGGAAACACGATGTCCATCGCGATGGCCGACGGATGCTCGGCCGCGATTCCCCCGATCAGCTGCGCCACGCGATAGCGCGGCCATGGCCACTGACCCAGAGCAGACAGGCTGACTTCATCGATATCCACCACCACCGTGCCGGGCGCACGTGCACCCGAGGCGGTCCGCACTAACAAGGTATCCAGCACGAACTGATCCAGAGCCGCGACCGGTTTGAAGTTGAACAGCCCCCCGAGCCCGACAACCAAGGCAATCGATAGTGCACCCAGCAGCATGAACACGGCCGGTCGCCGTAATAGCCGAAGGTGTGAGGTGATGGGCATCATGGCCGATCCGCGTCAGAGGACAACGATCTCGGCCCGCCGGTTTCGCGGTTCCGGAACGCCTGGCGGCGACGGCACCAGCGGCGCCTTGTCGCCGAAATACCTCACATCGATCGGCATTTTTGGGTCGATCTGCATCAGCAGTCGAGCCACGGCCCGGGCGCGCTCCGCCGACAATGCCAAGTTGTAGGCAGCGGTGCCCGATGAATCCGCGTAGCCAAACACGGTGAGCTCGGTTGGGCTGCGTTCGCGTACGACCTGCATGACTTCGGGCAGCATTTTCTTGGAATCGGGTGTCAGTTCCATGCTGTCAAACAGAAAGTTCAGCTCGAAACTTCGAGGTGGTGTTGGCTGCGCATCGAGCAGTGCGCGATGGGCGTTCTCGAAAGCTTGGCGATCATTCGCACGGGGCGTGCCCGGTGCCGAAGACTGTTCCACCGCAACGGTATCGAAAGCCTGGTCGATGCTTTGCCGACCCTGCGCATTGGATACCGTGACCGCACCGACGTGACCGCTATGATCGGGAAGCAACGTGACGCGGGTCGTGGCGCAACCGGACAGCATCCCGCCCACAGCCAGCAGGACAATCGGGAACATCCGGTTGCTCATGATTGAATCGTCATGGCCAGATCAGTTCACTTCAATCAGGAAGCGTGTGCCACGTACACCCACCGTCGCCTTCGGTGTCTCGACCTTCACCGACTGCGGCGACAACTTGCCGATCTTCCCGGACTCGTAGATCGCCGAACCCTTGGACAGGTACAGCGAGAAAGCGAACTTGTCGTCCTTCGGCGCGAACACGTAGTCACGCACCACGATGTCAGCCCCGGAGCCCAGGGTCAGCAGCGTACCGTCCTTGAACACGATGGCGGCCGAAGCGCCGGGCGCCGCGACTACGCGATCGGAAACCTGCAGCGTGCTGCCTCCGATCGCTTCAAACGTATCTTGCTGTCGGGTGACCTTGACGACGCCGCTCACGCTTTTGACCAAGGCAATATGGTCTTCGCCGGCATGATCTTCGCTCGCGTAGGCAGTCGCCGCCAGGCAAGCGAACCATGCCAATGCCAGCAGGCGCAGATATCGTTTCATTGGATCCTCCTGTCAGGCTTGGCCAAGATGGCCAAGTCTTCGTCACGACGGACGACGCCAAAACGGCGCGCCCCACAGTGCGGATGCATCAACATGCTTTTGCCGTTTTATCCCCCCGGCCTTCAGGCCAAGATGAACTCACCGCGCCTACCCTGCGCCGCTGCCCCACCCATTCACATTCAACGGACCAGAACGTTCCCAACTGCCCCGTTATTGTTAGTAGTGCCACTCTGGGTCAGTTGCCGTGAGTCCGATGTGCATGACGTCGGATACACACAGGACTGACCACGGGCGCCACTGATAACCGGTGTTTCCCTTCTCCTGACACGTCGGCGGACCAAAGACGGACGTCGAGGCTAACGCCATAGGCGTGCCAGGAGCATCCACATTCAGTCTTGGCTGCAAAACCAGTGCCACGCATGGGCTGCGGGCCGAGTGAGGTTCACCTTCCCGCGGGCTTAGGGGCGATATTCACAGAATGCGGCGAGTGATGCCGTTACCTCGACTGCGTGCTGATACCGTCTTCTGGCCATGCCCAGACAACGATGTCGCGCCCCGGCGCTTCGCAACGCGTCGCCCAGCGCAACAACAACAGCCCGCCCGCTTTCTCGATGATGTCGACGGACGACGTTAGACAAAACGAAGGTCCGAAACGACTGCGAAAAAATCCTCGATTCCAAAGCTTCAGGCGACACTGATCGATCACGCAGCACCAGGCATGGGCAACCCGGTCTCGTTGAGACGCTGCCGCGAAAGCGACATACTCAATACCTCAAGGGCCGTCGCTGCACCATTAACCACCGATGTCGCGAGCCCTTCATCTTGACGGGGCCACAGTATCCATTTTGGAGCTCAACCGATGACCATCGGCGTCGCCATCCATTTTCTCTCCTGCCTGCCGCAGTTTTGCCTACACAGTGAATCCGGCTGTGTCATCGACATGCGCACGGGCGCCGTCGTCAGGTGCCTGGATCCTGACGATCCGGAGGGAAAAACGAACCTCTTCATCACGTGGCCCGGGTTGCCGAAGAACAAGGGTTCCAGTATCGGCGCAGCAAAGTATCTCGAGCTGCAGACCAGTGAGGCTGCAGCCTTGAGCAAGAATCGCGGCGAGCTGGAGACCGCGCTGCAGGCAGCGCTAATTGCCATCGGTCTCTATGACTGATCGTTGCCGTGCCGTTGACATGTGCGATGGAACACTCAACTTCCGACTCGTTGAGTTACATCCATCATGAAATTGTCCCGCGACAAATTGCAGCGCCGCATCGAATCGCTCGAAGCGAACATGGCCTTTTTGGCAAAAGAGTATTCGACCGGCAAGCAACTGGCTAACGAATTAGCGAGCGTCGCGCATGAGTTGATGGAAGACGCCAATGTCGAAGACCAGCCATTCGTCCTCGCCGAAACCGACCGACTCAGGACGAAGTACGACCTGCCCCATGTCGGACCCGGCTTGGAGTTCTCGAACAAACCTGCGGAACCACTCGCCATCAAGAAATGCGCACATCCGTCTTGCGTTTGCCGCGTGCAAATCGATGGCGAGTTCTGCAGCGACCACTGCGAGACCATGGTCGAGGCACCTGGAAGCGAACAAGACGAGCCGTGCGAATGCGGTCACTCGGATTGCGTGGTCAAGCAAGCGCAAGACCGTTTGGAGGCGCGCGACCCGCGGTAGTGGCATTACCACTCCCGCTAAGTAAGTACACGTCGGTGCTGTCGATTTTTAGCTGCATCGCAACTCGGCGCTTAGTTCCCGACAAGGCCGCCTCGGTCATTCCAAGATCGATCTCGCCAACATGGATGGCACACCGATGTCTTCGGACCGATGCCTATAGACATCCCATGACTGATCGCCGCGCCAGAGCATCAGCATTGCCGGTTGATCCAGCGTCACGCAAAAATCGGGCGCCGCGTAGACGCTGGACAAGTCCAGCTGCAGGTCGAACGGCTCGGACGGATTACAGAGCGAAATCCCACCTCAGGCAGCGGACCAAGGCAGCCAGCGCGAAGCCGTAACGGATACCAGATTGACGTGGAGTGGAACCTTCTTCCTGGTGTCTGAGCCGACGACACGCATTACCAACAGGCCGACCAGGATCAACCGGCGCAGTCAGAGCACAGGACTAGAAAGCAGCCTGCCTTAAGTCAGTGAACGACGGGTGCGATACGTTGCGCGATGACACGCGTCATGTCATCCGCCGCATAGACACTTCAGGCGCATCTGCTTTCACGGCGGCAGGCTGGCGATCAAGGTCGCGCCGCAGGCGGTGGCATGTCCATGCAGGGCCACCATGGCACCATCCAGCTGCCAGACTGGGTCACCTTGGACTATTGTCGTCGGGCCACACTTTGGACAAGACACCGCATCACCTACGACGGCGAGGGCCAGGCCGTCGATGATGAACTGGCTTTGTGCTGAGGTGACCGTTCCACCATGGGTCGTGCTGTCACCAAGCCGGATGGGGCGTTTACCAGGAAAGCGCATGCGTTACTCCTTGGGCTTCAACGGATCGATATAAGTGCCGTCGACAAGAAAATCATTCAGTTGACGGCGCGCCGCTTCGCGCTCGGCGGCGTTGGGGCCGAGCAGCACCTGTTCGGGTGGCGCGGCGGCGCGGTGTTCGGCGGCGAGCTGCGCGGCGATGATCGCGGAGGGGGTTTCGCTGCTGGCGGTCTGCGCCATCAGGTTTACGCCGAACGGATCGCTGGTGGGCTTCTTGCCGGGGGTGGCGGAGGTGATGGCGATCAGCGTGACCTGATCGCCTCGACGCATCGGCATCACCATGCTGGTGTCGCTGTTGCGGTAGCTGGCCATCGTGGCCAACACGATGCCCACGAAGGGCGACGCTGCGCCGGTGTCGCCCAGGCGCTGAGTGAGGTCGTAGCTTTCGTTCGATTGCAGCAAGTTGAGCGGGCTGTCGGCGGCCTTCAGCGCGGGCATCAGTTCGGCCAATGGCTGGTTGGGTGTGCCGCTATCGAAGAACAGTCGGGCTGGTGGTGGCGCGATACCGTCGGTGGCCTTTGTCCAACCCTCGGCCAGTGCGCCGGTCAATGCCTCGTTGCGCAGCCGCTGGCCGTTCGCGTCGTTCAACGACACGGTGACCGGGCGATGCAGTTGCGCCAGGATCTTCAGCGCATCCCATTGCTCGAAACCGCGCTTGGTCCACGGCGTGGGAATGAATGGCGAGGGTACAAAATCCACCTTGGGGTGGCGCTTCCAGCCGCTGAACCACGGATCGATGGGGTTGGGGTTGGGCTTGGCGAAACCCGCGTAATAGCGCAGCCAGTCCATGCGTTCGGGGCGGGCGACGACGAGGGCGATCATCGTGTCGGTGAGTTCGCCGGGCTGGCGTGGGCCGGTGCCACCGCCAATGAGTGGCGCACGTTCGGTCCCTAGGGCATAAGCCATGTTTTTGCCATCCACCCCATAAACCAGCAACGCGGGCATATCCGGATGTGCCTCGAACACCTGGAAGATCTCTTCGACGAGGCCTTCAGGCGTGTCGTTGCAGATCTCGCCGTTTTGTAGTTGGTTGATGTTGTGCCAGTGCAAGCCGGCGTCGCTTTTCAAGTCGCCCACCATGTCACGCAGCATGATCTGGATGTCTTTCGGCGCGTTACGCAAACGCGCGGCCTGGGCGTTGTAACCGCGCACCACAGTCACCGTCGGGATCGGCCACGCCTCCGGAAAGTCCCGCAGCCCCAGCTCCAGCGCATCCGCCATGCGCTTGTCCCAGGCGGCATCCTTGTCGTCTGCCGCTACCGGATATTTTTGGGGATCAGTGGGCAAGATGCTGCCCACGTGCAGACTGTTGGGCTCGCCTGCATCCTGCTGTTGCAACTGCGCCCATACCTGGCCTTGCCGATAGACGTCCAGACTCAGGCCGACACTGACGATATCGAGCGTATCCAGATGCGGTGAGGTGGTCGGTGCGCGGTAGAGGTTGGACATGGCGGGGGCGTCCTGGGCAGCGGAAGTCGAATAAGGCGGGGGCGAGCCATACGTGAGGGTGGCGGGCGTGGGCGTAGCGAAGCAGCGGCCCGCTTCCAGCGGATCGGGTGGCACCATCTCAGCCAACGCCATGCCTGAGCCGCCGAGCAGCCCCGCGATCATCACCAGCCTCCATCGTTGCTGCATCACGTCGCTCATTCCTTGGGCTTGAAGGGATCGATCAGCGCGCCGTCGGCGAGAAAATCATTCAGTTGACGGCGCGCCGCTTCGCGCTCGGTGGCGTTGGGGCCGAGCAGCACCTGTTCGGGTGGCGCGGCGGCGCGGTGTTCGGCGGCGAGCTGCGCGGCGATGATCGCGGAGGGGGTTTCGCTGCTGGCGGTCTGCGCCATCAGGTTTACGCCGAAC
>Ga0302315_10000507_pt1 | contig 43937 bp, 21 predicted proteins | sample III_Palsa_N3_1_FD_200532 | JGI IMG/M metagenome (GOLD analysis project Ga0302315, IMG submission 200532) | Peat permafrost microbial communities from Stordalen Mire near Abisko, Sweden - III_Palsa_N3_1 | ecosystem: Environmental > Terrestrial > Soil > Palsa > Peat permafrost | place: Sweden...
GGTTTAAGGTTTATTTATTAAATGCTGATTTTTTAACCCCGTCAACCCGCAGCGGATTATTATACGTTGAGCTGGATGACGCGGCCAACAGATGTGTAAAGCGGGTAATGGCCCCGGTAGCCTTCGGGATCGGCTGGGGCGACATAGCTTTAGACGAAAAGGAAATACCTGCGGGCAGCTATACGCTAAGGGCTTATACCAACTGGATGCGGAATTTTGGCGAAGATTATATATTAAAAAAGGACATCTATATTTCCCCTTCAAATGCAGGCTCAACCCTAATAAACACGGGTTTTAAACTGGAAAGCGGGACGGATAAAGATAAGGTAACAGCAAACCTGCAGTTTACAGGAATGAGCAAGGAGCCAGCCAGGTTAAAAGATATACAGCTACAGGTGATGAATGGCAAACATAACCTTTATAAAGAAAAGGCTACAACTGACATGGACGGTATTGTAGCTATAAGTTTTGATTTGGCAGATAAAACAGCCACAAGGAATTTAACTATAAAGGCGCAGGCAACCGGTAAAGGGGCGGATACCGCAATGCTGACTATCCCGGTAACAATTAACCGCCCGGAAAATACCGACCTGCAATTTATGCCCGAAGGCGGCAGTATGGTGGCAGGCATCCCGGCAAGGGTAGGTTTTAAAGCGATCAGCGAGGATGGTAAAGGCACCGATGTAAGCGGCAAAATATACAACAGCAAACAGCGGGAAATAGCCACATTGCAGTCCATACATGCAGGTATGGGCAGCTTTGGGCTGACCCCGCAGGCCGGCGAAAGCTATACCGTGAAAGTGACGTTGCCGGGCGGGTCAACAAAAAGCTACCCGCTGCCTGTTGTAAAACCATCAGGGACGGTTTTGAACGTACGATCAAAAGGGGACGATTCACTCGAAGTAACAATAAGCAGCACTGCCGACCTGCTTGCTTCCAACGGCCCATCCCATCCAGCTTATTATCTCATTGGCCAGTCGCGGGGTGTAGTTTGCTATGCCGCCGCAATCGGTTTCAAGGACGCAGTGTTTAAAAGCGTAATTGCAAAAGTATTGTTCCCCACGGGTATCGTCCACTTTACTTTATTAAACGCGCAGCAAATTGCTTTAAATGAACGTTTGACCTATATCGATCATGATGATAACCTGCGGGTAAATATAGCAGCTAATAAGGCTGATTATACTATCCGCGACAGCGTTGCATTAACGTTAAATGTAAAAGACAAAGATGGCAAGCCAATTCGGGGAGATTTTTCGATGGCTGTAACCGATGATTCGCAGGTAAGAATAGATAGTGCAGCCGATAATATCCTCAATAACCTGCTGCTAACATCCGACCTAAAAGGAACCATTGAAGAACCCGGTTGGTATTTTGAAGATGGCAAAGTTAAAAGGGCAGCTGAACTGGATAACCTGCTGTTAACACAGGGCTGGGTAGGTTATGACTGGAAGCAGGTATTTGACCCGCAACAACAAAAAAATCAATATGATGCCGAACCCGAATTTGTAGTCAGCGGGGTGGTGAAAAATATATTAAATAAACCGGCAGCAGGTACAACTGTGGCACTCTATTCAAGAAAACCTTTCCTGGTTAAAGATACGGTCACGGATAAAAACGGGAGGTTTGTATTTAAACGCATATTCCCAGTCGATACGGCTGCGTTTAAAATACAGGCGCTGAACAAGCATGGCAGCACCAGCAGCACAAGCATAGAGATGGTTGAATTTAAACCGCCGGTATTTTCAGGGAATATCCGTCAGCAAACACCCTGGTACGTAAACAGCGATGCCGTATTGCTGAACAATTCAAACACAAAGGTAGCGCAGTTAAAGGCCGAAGCTGATTATCGCGGTGAAGGGCATTTGCTGAAGGATGTAAACATCAGCGAAAAAAAGATAGTAAAAGATTCAAAAAACCTGAACGGCCCGGGGGAAGCCGACCAGGTGCTGGATGAGCATGACATGGAAAAAGCAGGCAAAATGACATTGGGCGAGCTGCTGGAAAAAAACATTAAAGGGTTTAAAGTGTATGGAATTGCATACTTGAATCCCGCCTGGAAAGGATTTGGGACAAGCTATGTTTTGACAGACAAAGTAATACATTTGGTGTTTGATGGAGTAGATGCAAACAGGTTTTATGACGGATCAGATATAGGCCCGCTTTACGATCCGGTCCGCTACAATTTTATTAAATTTTATATGGACTATTATACAGCCGAAGATATAAAGGGCATTGAGGTAATGTATAGTAACAGGTATAATTCTAATTATATCTTTATGAATAATACAAGGGCATCAATGGTAGATTTTGCTTATATAGAAATTACTACCCGTTCGGGCAAAGGGCCTTTTATGAAAACAACACCGGGAACATACCTGTATAAACCATTGCCATTTACCCTGCCCAAGCAATTTTATCGCCCGCGCTATACGGCTAAAAATAACATTGTTGCTATGGGTTCTGATCTGCGCTCAACTATTCATTGGGAACCAAATATAATTACAGATACTGCGGGAAAAGCTATAGTGACATTTTATACTGCCGATAAACCTGCTGCTTATACCATAATTATTGAAGGGACGGATTTGAAAGGTAATATAGGGTATTACAGGAAGAAGATCAAAATTGTACAATAAAGGACACTTATTCATGGCTTCGCCCTTCCGCATAGATGAGTGGCCGGGCCTTACGTTAAAAAATTAATTTAAGCTATATGAACCGCAAGAAATTTATCGTGATAGTTTTTGGAATGATAACCCCGTTATTGATGAGGGCACAGGCACCCGCTGAAATTAAGCTATATCCTGGCGGTGTGCCTGGTGCCAGGCCGGTACCCGCAGGTTATGTGGAAATTGATGCAAATGATCATGCCAGTAAAGTAACTGACCCTACAATTATACCCTTTTTTCCGTCGTCGGTACCCGCCAACGGAACTTCGGTTATTATATGTCCTGGTGGCGGTTATTCAGGATTGGCAATAGTTAAAGAAGGCTATGATGTTGCCAAAAAATTTAATGAAGCAGGCATAACTGCATTTGTTTTAAAATACCGCCTGCCTAACGATGCAATTATGAAAGATAAAAGCATAGGGCCATTACAGGATGTACAGCGGGCTATACAACTCATCAGGCAACGTGCTGCAGAATGGCATCTGGATACAGCCAAAGTTGGCGTTATGGGTTTTTCCGCGGGCGGCCATTTAGCGTCAACAGCCGGCACTCATTTTAATAGGGTTACTATTGATAATAAAGAAAATATTAGCCTGCGGCCCAATTTTATGTTGCTGCTATATCCGGTTATTACTTTCGGCGAATTTGCCAATACCGGGTCAAGAGATGCCCTTATAGGCAAAAATCCTGATCCTAAACTAATGGCGCTATATTCAAACGAATTGCAGGTAACAGCTGCAACGCCGCCAACATTTTTGGTACAGGCCGGGGATGACCATACCGTGCCGGTACAAAACAGTATCCTGTTTTATGAAGCTTTGTTAAAGGCAAAAGTTAATGCCGAAATGCATCTATACCAGGCAGGCGGGCATGGTTTTGGCCTCAATAATAAAACGACGGACGATAAGTGGTTTGACCGTTGTACAAACTGGCTCAAACAAAATAAATTCCTGTAATAAAATATCAGGGTAGCAATAATTATTTAGGCGTAATTTTAATTTTTTGGGTGCAGTATCCGATATTATCAGAAAAAGATCAAAATTGTACAATAAAGGATATTTAAATATATAGCCGTTGTAAAACAGGAAACCACATTAAGATTTTATTAATGTTGTATTAGTTTTTACGCTATATCTTGCTTTTAATTATAAACCAATTAGCAGCATTCTCATTGTTCTAAGGCATAGTGCTTTAGGGGTATTTAGGTTTTAAACGCCGGCTAAAACGATTATAACTTTAATAAAATGAACTTGTCCCGTAAAAAACACCGCAGTCAAATAATTCTGTTGATCATATTCGCGGCAGCTTTACAAATTGCCATTTTACAAAGCGCAATGGCCGGCAATGACGACCCTTATGCCCAATATTTAAATAGCGTTCCTATTGTAAAACAGGTGCTCAGCGAAGTAAATTCGGGCACCGGGCAGGACGCAATAACCACCCGCAAATTTATATTCACTTCCAGTAAAAATGCCAATTCGGTATATGCTATTATGTCGTTTCCGCAGCAACAGGGCGTTTATCCTGCGCTGCTTATTTTGCATGGCGGTGGCAGCAAGGCCGAAGATGTTTTTCATTTAGTTGAGGAATATGCCCGGCGCGGTTATGTAACCATTGCTTTTGACATGCCGGGAATATGTAATGCCCAAAATACGCCAAATTCATCAGGTCCGTGGAAATCGAGGCCAAACGGCGAAGGGCCGCGTTTTGATATTGCAACCGGCCTGCAAAACAGCACCCTGGTTGATGCCGAAGTTGCCGGAATAGAAGCATTTAATTTTGTAAGTGCGCAAAAAAATGTTGATGTTAAAAACATAGGCATAACCGGTTTTTCGTGGGGAGGCTATTCAACTACCATGCTGGCCGGCATATTAGGAAAAAAGGTGAAAGCCACTTATTCGGTATTTGGATGTGGCTATTATGAAAAAGGGTCATTCTGGACAAAGATCATCGCTGATTTACCGGAAACAGTACGCCAATCATGGTTAAAATATTTTGATGCGGGCAGGCGTGCAAGTAATATCAAGGCGCCTTATTTTTTAGAAGCGACATCCAACGATACTTATTTTTGGCCGGAAGCCGTAGCAGGTACTTTGAAAAATATTCATTCAACAAAGAATCACGTATGGGATACCAATTTTAACCATAAACAAATGCCTGCGGGGCCATCCATGCAGCAAATTTATTTTGACTATTATCTAAAAGGGATCGGCCAACCATTTGGAACAGTAAATATCGCCCGCGAACATGTACTGGCAGATAGCAGCAAGAAATTAACTATTAAAGTTAATATGCCCGAAGCGACAACGGTTTCGTCGGTTGTATTATATTACAGCGAACCGGCCGCTAACTGGCAAACGAGGGTTTGGATACCTCTTACAGCAACAGCAAACTCTGGTGACAGCTATGAGGTCACTGTTCCGGCTAACCTTGTAAAAAAAGGGGTAAACTATTATGCTTATGTAACAGATAATCGCACTGTTGCAGTGGCAAGCGATATGTATAATACACTTTATAGCCTAAACAGGCAACCCGAATAATATTATGGACTATAACAAACAACTATTAATGAAAGCAGTGCCAATGAAATCAATTCTACTTATTTTTTCATTTATTGTGTTAAGCCGGGATATATTTGCCCAAAACAAGCTAATTAAAGTGGCCTGTGTTGGGGCGAGTATCACCTACGGCGCTACCATCCCTAACCGCGAACAGAACAGCTACCCGGCACAACTGCAAAAAATGCTCGGCCATAACTATTTGGTTGCCAACTATGGCGTTAGCGGCACCACTATGCTGCGAAAAGGGGATTTGCCCTACTGGAACACAAAAGAATATATTGGGGCCTTATCTGATTTGCCCGATATTGTTTTTATAGACCTGGGTGGAAACGACAGTAAGCTGATAAACCGAAAGTATTATGCCGATTTTGAGCAGGATTGCCATGACCTGGTTCAATCCTTTGCACGGCTACCCTCACACCCGCGCGTGGTACTGATGGAAGCTATGCCATCGTGGGTAACTGATACTACGGGCATCTGGGATCCGGTTATTGTGAAAAAAATCAACCCGCATATACAAAACGTGGCATTTAAAGATAATATTGAACTGATTGACATGCATTCGCCATTTGTTGACCAGGAGGCAAATACGCCGGATAAAATTCACCCTAACAAGACCGGCGCTACCCTCATGGCAAAATTGATTTATGAAAATATCGTTCGTGAAAAGGATTTCAAATTTGATATTTTTAGTCATATTCAAATTCCGCAAAGGGTGAGTTCATTTTATGGCTATGCCTGTGCCGATTTTACATTAGATGGCCGCAACTGTAAGGTTGTTAAACCTAAATGGTCGGCCAAAGGGCACCCGTTTATGTGGCGGGCACGATTTTGGGGCCATGAACCGCAAACAGACATAGCGCTCTTACAGCGAGGCTTTCACCTGGTTTATTTAGACGCGGCAGAACTATTGGGTAACGACACGGCAATTAAATACTGGAACGACTTTTATAACCTGCTGTATAAAGCCGGGCTGGCAAAAAAAGCAGCGATGGAAGGCATGAGCCGCGGTGGTGTTTATGTTTTCAACTGGGCAGCCGTTAATCCGGATAAGGTTTCAGGCGTTTATGTGGATAATCCGCTTTTAAACATTCCCTCCTGGGCGGAGGGGCCAATGAGAACCCCTGCGGTTAAAAACGATATGTTCGAAGCCTTTAAAAAGGATTATAACCTCACCTCTGACAAGGAGGTGCGCTTATTTAAGGGCAGCCCGGTTGATAAAGTTGCACAAATTGTAAAAGGTAAATACCCGATATTGATTTTATGTGCGGATGCCGATGAAGAAGTAAGCCCTGCGGATAATACGCTGCTTTTTGAACAAAAGATAAAAGCGCTAAACGGCGATGTTACCGTAATGCACAAACCTGGTTTTAAGCATCATCCGCATAGCTTTCCAAATCCAACACCAATTGTAAATTTTATATTAAAAGCTACCGGTGAATCCATAACCTTTCCAAATAATTAACGATCAGGACAATGAAAAAAGCCGTTTTAATAATTTTTATTTTAATCACACCTGTAGTGCTGCTTGCACAGGATAAAAATTTAAAGTTGTGGTATGATAAACCTGCGGGCAACACTTGGGAAAGAGCGTTGCCTATTGGCAATGGTCGCCTGGCAGCAATGGTTTACGGCAATACCGAAAGGGAATGCATTAAACTGAATGAAGCAACGGTTTGGAGTGGCGGCCCTAACCGTAATGACAGTCCTACCGCGTTGGCGGCCCTGCCCGAAGTAAGGAAACTAATTTTTGAGGGAAAAAATAAAGAGGCCGCTAAATTGGCCACCGAAAAAATAAAATCAGAAAAGATAAACGGCATGATGTACCAGCCGGTGGGTAACCTTAATTTGTATTTTCCGGGGCATGATAAAGTGGACAACTACTACCGCGAACTTGACCTTACAAAAGCCGTCACTACTACTTCTTATTCGGTAAACGGAACGGCATTTAAACGAGAAGTTTTTGCATCCGCCCCCGACCAGGTTATTGTTGTGCATTTAACTGCAAGTAAGTCGGCAAGCCTGTCGTTTACTGCGTCTATGTTCAGCCCGCATAAATCGGCCAAAATAAATACAGATAGTCATGACGAGCTGGTTTTGACAGGTATTACCAGCGATAAAGACGGTGTAAAAGGACAAGTAAAATTTAAAACACTTGTTAAAATAAAAGCCAATGGCGGCAGCGTTGCCGCAACTGATACCTCGTTGAATGTGACCGGTGCTAATGAAGTGACTTTATTTATATCTATAGCCACTAATTTTGTTAATTATAATGATATCAGTGCTGATGAAACTAAGCGAGCACAGGATTATTTAGCTAAAGCGGAAAATAAAACCTATACACAGTTGTTGAGCGACCATATAGCGGCCTATCAAAAATACTTTGACCGTGTAAAGCTGGATTTAGGCACTACAGATTCGGTGAAAAGCCCAACAGACATGCGCATTGCGAATTTTGCCAATGACAACGATCCGCAGTTGGCCGCTTTATATTTCCAATTTGGCCGTTATTTGCTGATTTCTGCATCGCAACCCGGTGGTCAGCCAGCTACGCTACAGGGCTTATGGAATGATAAATTAAGTCCGCCCTGGGGTAGCAAGTATACCATCAATATTAACACCGAAATGAACTATTGGCCGGCAGAAGAAACCAACCTGTCTGAAATGCACGATCCGCTTATTCAAATGGTAAAAGAGCTTTCTGTAACAGGGCGGCAAACAGCCCGCATTATGTACGGTTCAGGCGGCTGGGTTGCACATCATAATACAGATTTGTGGCGGATTACAGGCCCGGTTGACGCTATCTATTCGGGACTATGGCCGAGCGGAGGAATCTGGCTAAGTCGTCATTTATGGGAAAGGTATTTGTACACCGGGGATAAAGTTTACCTGCAGTCTGTTTACGACGCAATGAAAGGTGCTGCACAATTTTGCCTTGATTTCTTAATTGAAGAGCCGGAGCATAAATGGCTGGTAATGTCGCCATCATTGTCGCCGGAAAACGGCCCCCGTGCCTATGGAGGAGTATCTATTGATGCGGGCGTTACTATGGATAATCAACTGGTGTTTGAGCTGTTTTCAAATGTGATTAGGGCGGCCGGGGTTTTAAATAAGGATAAAGATTTCGTTGATCAATTAATAGCAGCCCGCAAAAGGCTGCCGCCTATGCAAATTGGCCAATATGGTCAGTTGCAGGAATGGCTGCATGACCTGGACAGCCCGGAGGATAAAAACCGCCACGTATCCCATTTATTTGGTTTATATCCGGGTAACCAGATATCGCCCTATCGCACGCCTGAACTATTTGATGCCGCGCGTACATCACTTATATTCAGGAGCGATATTTCAACCGGGTGGTCAATGGGATGGAAGGTAAATTTATGGGCAAGGCTTTTGGATGGTAACCACGCTTTTAAATTGATTCAAAACCAATTAACACCAACAGGTGTAAACAAGGGAGGGGCAAATAGCGGCGGCGGAACCTATCCGAATATGTTTGATGCCCATCCGCCTTTCCAGATCGATGGTAATTTTGGTTGTGCCGCCGGCATTGCCGAAATGCTTTTGCAAAGTTATGACGGAGATATTTACCTGCTGCCCGCCATGCCGGATGCCTGGGCAACCGGCAGTGTAAGCGGTTTAAAGGCAAGAGGAGGATTTGAAATTGTAAATATGGAATGGAAAGGCAGCAAGCTAACCAGGGTTGAAATTAAATCGGCAGTAGGTGGCAACTGCCGTATAAGAGTGGCTAATCCGTTAAAAGCTAAAGGCGGCTTTGTGCTTAAAACTGCGAAGGGCGCAAATAGTAACTTCTTCTATCAAAATGTTGAAACAGCACAACCGATAATATCTGTAAAAGCCAAACTAAATAAACCTGGAGAAAAGCAAACCTTAGTTTATGATATGCCTACGCAGGCGGGAAAAGTTTATACATTGGTTAACTTATAATCTTATTTAGGATTTTATAAATGAGTAACTTGCATATTTACAGTCCTGTTGATGCCACATTGTTTTATTTTGCTATCAATAAATGCGATAATTATTTTAAAACCGGTTAGCTAAAATTCGGGATAGCACCCGTCCTGTCTTTTTAAATAACATTATGAAAAGGTATTTACTTTTTATATGCATTATTTTATTTCTTTGGTTTCCAGTCAAAGATGTACAGGCGCAAACCAGTCAAACTGTTTTTAATGGCAGCGCTACGTCAATAATTAATTTCCCGGGTGCTTCATGTGCATATAGTTGGGTTAATAACAATCCTGGTATTGGCTTGCCTGCAAGCGGTGTGGGAAATATTGCGTCATTTAATGGTATAAATGCAGGTACAATTCCCATAACGGCTACTATTACAGCTATTCCTGCACCTGCCCAGTTAGCCTATATGGCAAATGGTGCTTCAAACACGGTTTCTGTAATAAATACAACAACAAATGCAGTAGTGGCCGATATTCCGGTCGGTGCTAACCCGGGCGGTGTAGCTGTAAGTCCAGATGGCAAACTGGTTTATGTAGCTAATTCTCAATCCAGCAACGTTTCAGTGATAAGTACTTTAACCAATACTGTAATATACACTATTGGCGTCGGCAACCTTCCTAATAGTGTTGCGGTAAGTCCCGATGGAAAAATACTATATGTGGCCAATTCAAATATAAATACAATTGCAAATACTGCGGACGGTTCAATATCGATAATTGATGCCACAACGTATGCGCTTATTACCAATGTCGATATAGGTAATGTTATTCAGAGCATAGCAATTTCTCCGGATGGTGCCCGGTTATATGTGACTGAAAGCGATGGGATTAGAGGTAATTCATATAACAGCCATGTTGTGGTTGTTAATACAGCCAGTAACACAGTATCAACAAGCATTTTATTAGGAATGAATAATTCCCCAAGTGATATGGCAATAAGCCCGGACGGCAATTATTTATATTTGACAATACCGGTTTCAAATACTATTGAGATCATTAGCACCAGTACAGGTACTGTACTATCCAGCATTCCGCTGGGCATCGGCACAAATCCTGTTGGAATAACGGTAAGTATCAACGGAAAATATCTCTACGTTTCAAACACACAATCGAATACTGTTTCGATAATAAATACGGTTAACAATGCAGTATCTTCAGTTAAGGTCGGCATTAACCCATTTGGTATATCAGCGAGTCCCGACGGTAATTGGGTATATGTGGCTAACACTTACTCTAACAATGTTTCAATTATTAGTACTGCATCAAACACTGTGGTGGCTACTGTTCCGGTAGATTCGGACCCCGCTTCATTTGGCAATTTTATCTCAGCGGGCCCAGGCTGTAGCGGCTTACCAGTTACTTTTACAATTACCGTGCTTCCAAATCCTGTAATCACGGCCACCGGCACCTTATCATCCTTAAGCACCACTTACGGAACCGCTTCGCCTGCAACTGGTTTTACAGTAACGGGCCAAAACATGACCGACGGAATTTTGGTTACCCCGCCAATTGGTTTTGAGGTGAGTACAGATAATATTAATTTTAGCCCTACGGTTATCGTAGGTACAGCTGGCACCATTGCAGCCACATCAGTTTTTGTAAGACTGGCATCTACAACACTGGCAGGCAGCTATTCGGGCGATATTGTACTAACCAGCGCAAATGCCAAAAGTGTTAATGTACCCACTGTTTTAAGCACGGTTACGATAATCCCTTCGGATATCACAACGGGCACGGTAACAGGGATAATTGTGGCCTGCGCGGGTACAGCTTCTGCGAGCCCGAATATTAAGCAAATACCGGTTTCGGCAAATAATTTATCTGCTGATTTGATTGTAACCGCCCCGGCAGATTTTGAAGTATCGCTTACTGAAGGCTCCGGTTACAGTAACAATGTAACACTTGCCCAATCGGGCGGAATCGTAAATAATGTAATTATTTATGTACGGTCTGCAGCCTCTGCACCTCCGGGAAATATATCAGGCAATATTTTGCTAACATCCGCAGGGATTAAAAGCCAATCGGTGCTGGTAAATGGTACTATAACCCCTCTGCCGTATATAACCCCGGTATCCAGTCAAGTTGTTTTTGCGGGTAATACTACTTTACCAATTAATTTTACGGGCACAGCAAATATTTATAGCTGGATTAATGATAACCCTTCTATAGGCCTGGCAGCCAGCGGTGCTGATAATATTGAGGCATTTACCGCAATAAATACAACTAACAGCCCCATTACGGCAACTATTACAGCTACCCCCTTAATTTCGAGCCTTGCTTATATTGCCAATTCAAATGCAAATACAGTGTCTGTAATCAATACGGCAACCAGTACTGTTCTGTCTGCCATACCTGTAGGCAGGTTTCCATACGGCGTATCATTAAGTCCCGACAAAAGTAAGGTGTATGTAACGAATAACAGTTCAAATACAATTTCGGTTATCAACACCACAACAAATACTATAGTGGAAACCATTCCTACAGATGGTAACCCTAATGGCGTATTGGCAAGCCCAAATGGCTATTGGGTATATGTTGTAAATAGCACATCCTCCACAGTTTCGGTAATCAATGCGGCAACTTACGCCGCGCTTCCTTCCATACCGGTAGGAATAAACCCCGAAGGTATAGCTGCAAACCCGACCGGCAACTTTATATATGTAACAAATAACAGTTCATCAAATGTTTCAGTAATAAATACTTCAACCAACGTTGTTGTATTTAATATCGCAGTAGGTGCAAACCCCAGTGGGATAGCCGTGAACCCCGATGGCAATACCATATATGTAGCCAACACCGGGTCGGCCAGTGTTTCGGTAATCGACGCAGCAACCAATTTAGTGAAATATACTATCCAGGTGGGCTCATCACCCACCAGCGTATCCGTAAGCCCTGATGGTAATTTCCTGTATGTTACCAATACCAGTTCCAATACAGTTTCGGTTATCAATACAAAAACAAATTTGGTAATATCTACCATTAGCGTGGGCTCCAACCCTTTAGGGGTGTCCGTAAGCCCGGATGGCAGCCAGGTGTATGTAGTAAATAACATTTCCAATTCTATTTCAGTTATTAATACAAAAACTAATACGCTTACAGGAACTATCAATGTAGGCGATGCTCCGGTTTCAATCGGCAATTTTATTACGGGTGGCAGCGGCTGCAATGGCAATTCAATTTCATTTACTATTACAGTAAATCCAGCAATGCCCGTTATCACCGCATCGGGTATTTTAGCGCCGGTATCCACAATTTACGGTACCGCGTCGCCATCTGCAGGCTTCAACGTATCAGGGGCAAACATGCAGGCGGCTATTTTGCTTACCCCTCCGCCTGGTTTTGAGATAAGCACAAACAATGCTGTGTTTAACAACCAGGCGACGATGGGCGCTACGGGCATAATTGCAGCCACACCAGTTTATATAAGATTGGCAGCCACTACACCGGCTGGTAGCTACACGGGTAATATTGTATTAAGCAGTGCCGGTGCCGTAAATGTTTACGAAGCAATTAATGGCATGGTTAATCAGGCCCCATTAACAATAACTGCAACTAACCAAAGCAAAACTTACGGCGAAGATAACCCTGTTTTGACTGCTATATACTCCGGATTTGTAAATAACGATGGCCCGAACCAATTAATAGCCCAGCCATCAATAACTACTACGGCGGATAAAGCATCGCCGGTGGGTAAATATCCCATCACTGTAAGTGGTGCGTTATCGCCCAATTACATTATTACTTATGTGGCAGGTACGCTCACCATCAATCCCCCTACGCCCGCTATTGTGATACCTAATGCTTTTACGCCCAATGGCGATGGCATAAATGACACCTGGGACATTAAGCATCTTGACGATTATCCTAATTGCACGGTTACTGTGTTTAACAGATATGGACAAAAGGTTTTTTTTTCAAACAATTATCCCGTAGCCTGGAATGGCTGTTACAAAGGCGCTGATTTGCCTGTGGGTACTTATTATTATATTATTAATTTAAATCGGGAACTTACACCGCTTTCGGGTCCTGTAACCATTATCAGATAAAAAATTTATATTAACTAATGATCATTTTCAATTTTATGACGAATAAAAAAGTATTCCGTTTTTTGATAGCGCTGTTTGTAGTTGCACTTTTCTCATTTAAAGAAAGGCCGGTTATTTATCAGCAAGGCTGGATAGACTTTAATAAAAATGGAAAAAAGGATATTTACGAAGATACGTCAAAACCTATAAGTGCCCGGGTAAACGACCTGCTTCGTCAAATGACTGTAGAAGAAAAGACTTGTCAGTTGGCCACTTTATATGGTTACGGTGCCGTTTTAAAAGATCGTTTACCAACTCCGGGATGGAGGGACAGCGTATGGAAGGATGGTATTGCTAATATTGATGAACAACTTACTGGCTTAAGAAAAGATACCGTTTACGCATTTCCGTACTCATCGCATGCGAAGGCCTTGAATGATATACAAAAGTGGTTTGTTGAACAAACCCGATTGGGTATCCCTGTTGATTTTACAACTGAAGGTATACGCGGGCTTAATCACATGAAAGCAACTTATTTTCCGGCACAACTGGCACAAGGTTCGGCATTTGACAAGGACCTCGTAGCTAAAATAGGGGATGTTATAGGCCGGGAGGCTAAAGTTTTGGGTTATACCAATGTTTATTCACCCATATTGGATGTATCGTCAGACCCGCGCTGGGGCCGTATGGAAGAGACCTATGGTTCTGATCCTTACCTGGTAAGCCAGTTAGGTAAGCAATGTATAACAGGAATACAAAAAAATGGAATTGTTTCAACGGTAAAACACTTTGCGGTTTACAGCATTCCCGTAGGTGGCCGTGACGGAGGGGTTAGGGTTGACCCGCATGTTGCGCCGAGGGAAATGTGGGAATTATACCTGGAGGCATTCAGGGTAGCTTTTACTGAAGCTCATGCCAAAGGGACAATGGCATCTTATAACGACTACGATGGCGTGCCAATTACTTCCAGTAAATACTTTTTAACTGATATATTACGTAAGAAATTTGGATTTGATGGCTATGTAGTAAGTGATAGCCATGCAGTGGAAGATTTATTTGCCAAACATCATGTTGCAAAAGATACGACCGATGCAGCAAGAATGGTATTAACCGCAGGTGTTAATGTGCGTACAGATTTTAACAACCCGAGAGCGTATATTAATGCGGTAAGGCGCGGAATAAAAAATGGAAGCATCCCGATGAATATCGTGGATGAACGTGTAAAGGAGGTTTTGGCCGTTAAATTCTGGCTGGGTTTATTTGACCATCCCTATACAGCCAATCCTACGAATGCCGACGCGATTGTACACAGTGAAGAGTCTAAAGCTTTAGCCTTGCGGGCGGCCCATGAGGGGATTATTTTGCTTAAAAATGATAATCATCTTTTGCCATTAGAGAAAGAAAAACTTAAAACGGTAGCAATTATCGGCCCTAATGCCAAGGAAGAAAAAAGCCTCTTATCACGCTACGGGCCTACAAATACAAATGTAATTACGGTTTATGACGGGTTGAAAAATGCTTTGCCGTCATCGATAAATATTTTATACGCGGAGGGATGTACCCATACAGATAAAAATTTCCCCGAAAGCGATATCGAAGATTTTCCAGTCACCGCACAAGAAAATAAAGCATTAGACGAAGCTGTGGAAATAGCTTCGAAGGCGGATGTTATTTTTTTAGCAGTGGGAGATAACGAGAACACAATTGGTGAAACCCACTCCCGGCTTGATTTAAAATTGCCTGGCCGGCAGGAGTTGTTGGTTGAAAAAATTGCGGCATTACACAAACCGACTGTATTAATTTTAGTTGGGGGCAGACCTGTTACTATTAATTTTGCTAATAAAAACATTCCTTCTATCGTAGAAACCTGGTATTTAGGCGAATATACAGGTAAGGCTATTGCTGATGTGCTTTTCGGTAAATATAATCCGGGCGGTAAGCTTTCGGTACCGTTTCCGAAAAGTGTAGGACAAATACCCCTTTCGTTTCCTATGAAACCATCTGCGGATGCTCACGGAGATGCTAATGTAAGCGGATTTTTATATCCTTTCGGTTATGGCTTAAGCTATACTACCTTTAAATACAATAACCTGCATGTAGACACCAATTCATACAGATCAAAAGGCGAGATTGCTGTTAGCTTTAATCTTAAAAACACGGGAGACCGGGAAGGGGATGAAATAGTTCAATTGTATCTTCACCAGGAGATAAGTTCAGTAACAACATATGTAAAAAAACTCCGGGGTTTTGACAGGATAAAATTACAACCGCAGGAAGAAAAAGAGATAAAGATAGTTTTGAAAAAAGACGATTTTACTTTATATAACCAGGCTATGGAAAGGGTAGTGGAACCCGGTTGGTTTCAGATAATGATCGGTGCCTCATCAGAAGACATTCGTTTAAATACAAGGGTGAAGTTAAATTGAGCCCTTCATCCTTGTATTTATCTTACGGAAGCTACTTTTTTGTTTCCTGGCAGGCTAATGTTTTACTTTATAAAATTTGTAACCGAACATAAATATAACAATATAACATATTATTGGCAGGTAATACGCTTTGGCTACATCATGATTAGCCACCACACCCATTAGCAGCGGGAAAAAAGCCCCGCCTACAACACCCATTGATATAAATGATGATGCTTGTTGTGTATGGCCGCCAAGGTTCTTTAAACCTAAACTAAAGATGGTGGGGAACATAATGCTGAAAAAGAAATTAATCATAAATAAAGCAAGATAGGACGGCCAGCCAAAACTTTGTGCTACAAGGACACACATTAGTATGCTGCCGGCGGCAAATGCTGCCAATAGCTTATTAGGAGCAATAAACTGCATCAGGTAGGTACCTGTAAAACGCCCCGCTGCCATCATCGCCATAAAAACAATCATATAATTACCTGCAGTTTCATTGCTGAATTTCATTATATCATGACCGTAATTAATAAAATAAGCCCATGTTCCGGCCTGGGCGGCTACGTTAAAAAATTGCGCTGCCACAGCCCATATAAAATGCCGGTGCTGGTATAATTTTTTAGTAGGAGCAATATCAATATTTACTGCATCGGGGTCCACTTCTTTAACCGCAACGTGTGGATCGGTAAGTACAGGTACCTTTAAAAACAGGAATATAACAGCAATTAAAATAATTACGCAGCCTATACATATATACAATGATTTAACGGATGACAGATCTGTTGAATGTTCTGCCGCTGTACGAAGCAGAAAGTAGGTGCCGATTGCAGGCCCTATTATAGTGCCGACCGCATTAAATGATTGCGAAAAGTTAATTCGCCGGTCACTGGCGCGCTGGTCGCCCAGGGCAGCGGCAAAAGGATGTGCTACTGTTTCTAAGGTTGCCATACCACAGCCCATTATAAATAGAGCTATCCTGAAAAAGTTAAAAGATTGGGCATTAGCTGCCGGCACAAATAAAAATATGCCAGAAGCAAACAGGAACAAGCCAAGCAAAACGCCTGATTTATACCCGAACTTCTTTAAAAAATAGCCTGCCGGAATACTCATTATAAAATAAGCGCCAAATACGGATAATTGAATTAATCCGGATTTGGACTTGGAGAGGTTTAACACATTTTGAAAATGCTTGTTCAATACATCGCTCATGGAGTGAAGTATACCCCACATTAAAAATAATGAAGTGACGAAAATGTAGGTTACAGTGAATTTTTTCTCGGTGAAAGGCGCTTTTTGTATCATGGATATGTTTATAATTGTTTTCTGCCGGACAAATGGATAATGATAAAGTCCATTTACAGACAGACAGGTTTATTTGTCACGAATAAAGCGCAAACAATTAATAAAACATTAATAAAAGGATTAATTAACTATAGGTGGCAACATTATTCCAATACGGAATGAAAATCTTTTTTAAAATCTTCGCCATATATTGTTTTGTATTCTTTTATAAAATTTTCGAAGGTGTTTTTTGCCAAAGAATGTTTTCCCAAAGCGGCCAATGCTTTACATTTCATAATCATAGCCTCTTCGTTAACGGGGTCAAAGTAAAATATATAGCTGGCAATTTCTATCAGCAATTCGGGGTCGTGTGATGTTTCCGTCGACTGAGCAAAATGCAGGTAGGTGTCAATAACCTCATTTGATATTTCTGATTTAAAGGTATCCAGCCATTCATATTCAATATTGGATAAGAAATTTCCCCGTTGGGTAATCTCCGAAAGATTTTTTATTTTTTGTATATCTAATTTCTTTTTATCCTTAACTATGCTTAAATAATTATAATAATCCACATAAATTTTATTATAATCAATATCAATTTTCCAATAACCGGTTTCTTTCGAAAGATGACAATCGCTCATTTTGTCGAGCAGATTTTTTAACTTGGCTATGTTTACTGAGCGGTTGTTACGGGCGCTTTTAGCCGATTTATCATACCACAATATCTCATTTAATTTTTCTGAACTTAACCCCCGGCCCCACCTGATAGAATAAAGCAATACCATCAAAAACAATTCTTTGATCAGCGGTGTAAAATGCTTGGTAATTTCTGCGCCCTCTGCATCAAAAACCTGGAGGTCGCCAAACAATAACAAGGCATTTTTATGATGACTGTTATTATTAAACGCCGGGCGATTTAAATTATGCTCCCCATAATCCGCCATAGGCTGAAGCGTGACCGGGGCAATCTCCCCGCCTGGTAATTGCCCATTTGTTGCTAAGCGTTTTTTTATCAGTTTTAGATAAATCACAACTAAAATAACGCCAGCAATTACTATAGCAACAATGTAACTCCAAAAACTTTTATCCTGAATTACAGTTCCCTGGTTTATCGCATCGTGAGGCGGTGATAATAAGGTGTAAATATTTACAACGGTTTGGTTATTATCGGTTCTTAAAAGTGTAACTGCAATAAATTTTTTACTGGCAGCATTGTAATAAAGATCGGCAAACGAATGAATGTCATTAAAAGCGTAAGGTACGGTACCGCCTATTAATTTATAATGAGGATTAGTTAATGAGCCGAAAATTAACTGAAGCGTTGAATTATATTTGTGTTGTGGAAATGCTAAGCCATAATAAGTTTTTGCATCTTCGTCAATTATAAGTGAGTTAGCAAATGCATAATCTTCATCCTTTACCTTCAAATCAAAAAGTTTTTTAAATTTTTTGTCCTTAATCGTAAAGCGCATCATATCATACATGTTTTTGGGGTTTAGTATTTGCTGACCGCTGCTGCTACCATAACCACCTAAAATATAAGCCGTGTCGCCTTTTTGTGTAGCACCAAGGGCCGACAAGTACCGGGGGGTAAAAAAATCACCATTGACTTTTACCTGTTGCCATATATGTGAGTTAAAATCATACTGTTGTACTTCGTTTTTATAAACCAGGTGCCCATATCCGCCAAATAAATATAAAGATGTGTCTAAACCTGAGATAAATTTATTTATGTGCCAGTAACTGGTTAGCGGAGCCAAAGTAAATTTCTTATCCCATGTACTGGTGGTAAAATTATATTTGTTTAAAAATTTCTGATCAGGCAAGAAATTGTACAGGTTATTGTCATAAAGATTGTAAACAGACTGGTTGCCGACATTAAGAATTGCTTTGCCATTTTTGTAAGCACTGTTATACCATTTTGTGCTCACTGCCGAATAACTGTACAGCGAATCGGCGCTTACAATATATACAGTGCCGTCTTTTACATTATAGGTAACGCTTGCCGTGCCATCTACCGTTATTTTTTTTGCCAGTTGCCAATCGCTATGCATCGCTGTTATCCATTTCGGGTTAGCAACTGCCCCATCATTCCGGGCGATGATTTCATGTGCAATATCGCCGGTTTCCTCGTTTAGCGGCCAGTTATATCTCAATTTTCCGTTTTCAGATATCCTGATATCACGCACTTTCATCGGCGGGGCATCCGTGCTTTTAAACTGGTTGTAATTGTTTATGCCAAACTGGATTTTATAACATGCATTTTTTTTTAAATGAAGGCCCTTTTCAATAAATATGTCCCGGCCCTTCTGAAATATGATCCTGTCATTATCAATATCAAATTTTATCTGTATTTTATTCCATTGACTAAAAAGTTTACTGCTATCAATATCAAATGATATACGGGATAACTTTTCGCCAACGATCATATTAAAACGGTTTTTGCCCGATATGGCATAAACGAGGTCGATATTCCGCTTATCATTTTCAATGATCCTTAGAACATAACCAAAATACGTTTCATAATTGGGCAAAAAAGACATATCGAACGAAATCTGAAAATTCCCTGTAAAGCACAAGGTTTTTCCCGGACTCAAATCAAGCGAAGTCCTTTTGTCCTGCACAACTTCATAACCCGAAAAGCCTAAACCATAGGACTGGCCATAACTATCCTGGCCAAGAATTATGAACAGCAAAAGAAAATAAATTATATTTTTAAAAGGGCAATAAATTAATTTCATTGTAGCCGTCGTTATTCCATGCGAAGCAGTTCGCTAAAATAGGATTTAAAAATTATCGTTATCAGTTTATAATTCTTAACCAAGATGCAGGTTAATTATTTGGTATCAAAATTAAGATGATAATTAACATTTTCAATGTCCGTATGATAATTTGCGTTTTTTTTAATACAATGAAACATATGTTCAAATAATTAAGGCAAATACCTAATTAAAATAGCATTCAAATAATAGTTTTATAGGTAAACTTAATCTCATTACGCATAAAACTAACGTGCTGTTGTGAATAATGCGAGTCAACAGTCAAGAACCAGGAGTAAAGAAAATATCTGCGGGATACCCAATTCCATTAAAAAAAACACAAAAGTTAGCCAGCCTGTACTGCCAAACTGCCTTATATAATATAGGTTTTGTTATTTTATCTTGGTTCCTGGTTCTAATATCTTGAATCTTGATTCTCATTAATACTTTATTAATGCCAAATTAATCGATGCCGCTTTTTTTGATCATCAAACCAAAACAAGCCAATGTTGAAAAATTCTAAATTAAATTTTCTGTTTGCAGGGATAATCATACTTGTGCATGTATTTACTGGTGCCCATAGCCAGCAAACGCGGTTTACACATCCTTTTGCCCCGACTGATGCTTTTGTAAAACCACAGGAAAAGCCCTATCGGGATATGACATGCCTTAATGGGCTATGGAAATTTGCACCCGTTGAACACGCTGAAAAATTGAGTATTGACAATATAAAAAACCCTGTCATCCCGGATAATTTTGTATGGGATGCTACGCCCGTTAAAGTCCCCTCGCCATGGAATGTAAATAATTTTGCAACGGGTGATGGCAGTGGCGGCGATTTTGTAACTTATCCAAGCTATCCCAAAAAGTGGGAAGGTATAAAAGCCGGGTGGCTGATGCGTAAAATCCCTTATCAAAAGGAATGGAAAAATAAGCGCCTTATCCTGCATTTTGATGCCGTTGACGGCTATGCCGCAATTTATATTAACCGGCATAAGGTTGGAGAAAATTTCGAAGTGTTTTTACCATTTGAAGTTGATGTTACTGATTTTGTTAAAAATAACCAGGATAACGAACTATTGGTTTGGGTGGCTGATGCCCAATTATTTAACCAGGCAGGCAAATATGGCCGCCGGATATATGTTGCAGGCTCTTTCTGGGGCCAGTTTGCTGTTGGCATTTGGCAGGATGTAAACCTCCTGGTAAAGCCGAAGATAGATATAAGCAATACCTTTATTAACCCATCGCTTAACACAGACGAGCTTTTGGTGGAAACAACCCTGACGAATACCTTATCCAAAGCAGAGGAAGTAAACATTGGCGGCCAAGTATATCCCTGGGTTAATCTTGCCGGAAATGCCACAATAAGCGCTCCTGAACCTAAATGGAAATTAGGTGCTGAAGTATTATCACTGCCCCGCCAAAAAATAAAAATAGCGGCTAATTCAAGTAAGACCATCTATTTGAAAGTCAAAGTGAATAATAAACTCAAAAAGTGGTCGGGTGATAATCCCAATCTCTATAGTTTAATATTGACGGCCAACAACGAAAAACAGGTGATAGATAAACAATTCACCCGCTTTGGGTGGCGGCAGTTTTTAATAAAAGAAAACAAATTTTACCTGAACGGGCGGCCTATTGTACTAAAGGGCGATTCTTGGCATTTTATGGGCATACCTCAAATGACCCGTCGGTATGCATGGGCGTGGTTTACTTTACTTAAAAAAAACCATGCTAACGCAGTTAGGTTGCATGCACAGCCGTATCCGCAATTTTACCTGGATATGGCTGATGAAATGGGGATTTATATATTGGATGAAACAGGTATGTGGGCAAGTGACGGCGGCCCCAAAATTAATTCAGAAGAGTATTGGAAAAATAGCGAAGTTCATTTGAAGAGATTTATTATGCGCGACAGGGACCACCCAAGTGTGTTTGGGTGGAGTGTTTGTAATGAAAATATGCCTGTTGCTATTGGGGTATTTCATGCACCCGACTCATTAGTACAGAAACAGGAGGCCGAAATAAATAATTGGATTAAGATTACCGCAAAGCTTGACCCGTCAAGGGAATGGATATCCGGGGATGGCGAAACGCAGGCTAACTTAAATACCCCGGTTATGATTGGCCATTATGGAGGCAGTGATGAAAATTACCGGTCGTTGTCCTCAAAAGGAAAAGTTTGGGGCATTGGCGAAGCGGGTATGGCCTATTATGCCACGCCGCTTCAAAGTTCGGTTTATAACGGCAACCGGTCGTTTGAATCACAGCAGGGAAGAATGGAGGGAGTAGCCGACGAAGCTACCAAACTGATAAATTTGCTTAAAAAGTACGACGCTTCCTATATGTCTGTATTTAACCTGGTGTGGTACGGCGTTAAGCCGTTGGAACTGGGTTTGAAAGATACGACAAAGGCACCTCAATCCACTGACGGAATATTTTTTAGTGATTACCGGGAAGGCCAGCCGGGCGTTCAGCCGGAAAGATTAGGGCCGTACACCACAACCCTCAACCCCGGGTATGACTCCAAGTTACCACTATACAAATCATGGCCGCTGCTTGATGCCGTAAGCGCTTCTTTTGGCAGCGACGCGATTTTACCTGAAAGCAAAGCGCCAGTTTGGCCGGCTGCCATGCAAAAATCGGTTACAGCTAAAAATATTCAACTGTTATCTATTGACAAAGATTCGACAATGTTTAAAATGTTGTCAGAGCTTGGGGTACCCGTCAATAAAAGCCCGGATAAAAACAGCGCCGACCTGTTAATTATTGACGGCCTGCATCCACCGGGCGATTCGCAGTCGCTGGCATTAAACAAGCGTATATTGCAACAGGGCGGCAAAGTATTTATATGGGGCGCTAACCCGGCATCAATCAATGCTATTAACCAATACCTGCCGCTGAAGGCTGAATTAACCGAGCGAAAAGCCACATCTTTTATCGCCGGAAAAAATGACGCTATATTGAGTGGATTAGGGAACGCAGATTTTTATTTTTCAGAGATCACAGATAAACCGTTAATGAATTATGGCCTGTCCGGCGATCTGGTAAATAAAGGAAACGTGTTGCTTGACGCGTGCAATACCGATTGGAGAAAATGGAATAAAAAGGCGGAATATTTGAAAACAGCCGCCATACTAAGAAGCGAGCGAGAGTACAAACCCGAAGGCAAGGCATTGGTGTCGGCAACGGAAGGTAACGGTAAAATTTATCTGTTCGCGTTAGCGCCCGACCTGCTGTATAAATCATCAACCGGCGTATTAAGAAAAATGCTTATAAACCTGGGCATAACCTTTCAAAACAATACTGCCGGCGAAGTTTCGGCTATTGGCAGCAACGGAACATTAAACAACGCGCTCATCCTTGCATCATTCGATGTATCCGGGAAAAACAAAGAAGAAATTGGTAAACTTAACCTGCTGCAAAATACCAAACCTGAAGATTATTTCGCCGGGCAGCAGGTAGATGGTCATTTCTGGGAAAAAATAAGTGCCAATGGTGGCGTTTTTGACTTTGCCAGGGCCAACCTTAACGGGCCGGCGGCTAACGCGATGGCTTATGTAAGCTTTTGGATATACAGTCCGCGATCATTGTCAAACTTATTATTGGAGCCGGATATGCCGCGCCTTGATTTGAGTATTGGCTCGGATAACTATTACCAGGTTTATATGAATGATAAACTGATCAAGGAATCATTGGCTACGTCTGCATTTGACAAACGCGGCGAGGTGATAAAAGCCATACCGCTTGAAAAAGGATGGAACCATTTTTTAATAAAAACCGTGCAAAAAAACGGCGGGTGGAAACTTGCAGTTGGTTTTGACAGCGACAAAAAGGAATTTCTGAATGAGATAAAGTCTCAAATTACACATTAATATTAACGACTGATCATACCTGTGATAAATGAATAAACCCGCATCAACAAATTACCGTTGGGTAGTTTGTGCCTTACTTTTTTTTGCTACTACTATAAACTATATCGACAGGCAGGTAATTGGTTTGCTTAAACCGACCCTGGAAAAAGATTTTCACTGGACGGAATTTGACTATGCAAATATCGTAATGGCTTTTGCGGCAAGCTATGCGCTTGGCTATGTTATTTTTGGGAATTTTATTGACCGCATAGGATCAAAGCTGGGCTATACTATTTCAATAACGGTATGGAGCATTGCGGCCTTGCTGCATGCTGTAGTTAAAACTACGTTTGGCTTTATACAGGTGCGCAGCCTGTTGGGTTTCGGCGAAGGCGGAAATTTCCCGGCTGCGGTTAAAGTTGTTGCCGAATGGTTTCCCAAAAAGGAGCGCGCACTGGCCACCGGTATTTTTAACTCAGGTACCAGCATTGGGGCGGTTGCGGCGCCAATAATGGTCCCGTGGATATTAGGTGTTTACGGCTGGCAGCAGGCTTTTTTGATTACAGGGGTCATAGGTTTTATTTGGCTGATATGCTGGCTGCTGTTTTATGAATTACCAACGCGCCATAAAAAAATAAATAAGCAGGAACTCGCCTATATTCATAGCGATCAGGAAGCCGCCGAACCCGACAACGCCAAACCTATTAAATGGATAAAATTGATAGGCCTTAAACAAAGCTGGGTTTTTATTTCGGCAAAGCTTTTAACCGACCCGGTATGGTGGTTTTACCTGTTTTGGCTGCCTTCCTATTTTTCATCTGTTTTCAAGCTTAATTTAGAAAAACCAAACCTGCAACTGGTAATCATTTACGCAGCCACCACCATTGGCAGCATAGGCGGCGGCACTATTTCATCCCTATTGATAAAAAAAGGGTGGCCGGTGCTAAAAGCCCGCAAGGTAACCCTGCTTATAGCTGCCATAGCAGTCACGCCCATCATGCTGGCAAGATACACTGCCAATGTATGGGTTGCTGTTGGTATTATTAGCCTGGCTGCTGCTGCTCACCAGGCATGGAGCTCGAATATATTTACCATCGTGTCGGACCTTGTTCCTAAAAGGGCAGTGAGCTCTGTTGTAGGCATGGGCGGTATGACCGGTTCAATCGGGTCGACCATTTTTCCGCTTTTTGTTGGCTTTTTGCTTAACCATTATAAACTTGCAGGCAATATTGGTACAGGCTACAATATTTTATTTATAATATGCGGCGTGGTTTACTTAATTGCCTGGTTAATTATAAACGCGCTTACAACCAACCTTAAACCTATCACATTGAATGAATAAATTTATGAGAAATTTACCAATTAAACAGCTTAACCGATTATTATGAAAAAGTACATCTGCCTTGTTTTGCTGCTGATTGCCGGTATTTTATACCGCTGCAAAGTTCATCAGCAAGTTAGTAAAGCGGCCACAGTAGCCGCAGTTGCTGATATGAATTCCTCGCCCGTCGTTCCCGCCGAAGAATCAATCGGGAAAATGAAGCTTGAAGACGGCTTTAAAGTGAAGCTGATAGCCGCCGAACCGCTGATAAGCGCACCGGTAGCGATGACTTTTGACAACAAGGGACGCATTTGGGCCTTGCAAATGGACGATTATATGCCCGATACTTTAGGCACCGGCGAAAACGTGCCCAGCGCCAAGGTGGTTATACTTGAAGATAAAAACAAGGACGGCGTGATGGATACCCGCAAAGTTTTTTTAGACTCGCTGGTGATGCCGCGTGCTTTGTGCTTAATAGAAAACGGCTTATTAGTTGCCGAACCACCCTACCTTTGGTATTATGAAATTGTTAACGATAAACCCGTAAAAAAGACATTGATTGATAATAAATATACTGATGGCGGCAATGTTGAACATCAGCCAAATGGTTTATACCGGGCTATGGATAACTGGATATACAACGCCAATTCAAATAAGCGTTACCGTAAGGTTGGTGATAAATGGCTGACAGAAAAAACCCATTCTATCGGCCAATGGGGCATAAGCCAGGATAATATGGGGCGGCTTTATGCTAACGATAACTCAACCAACCTTGTAGGTGATTACTTTACGCCCGGTTTGGGCATGAATAACAAAGACCAGTCTGGTGTAGCCGGATACAATGAAAGGACCGTGGCCGATAATCGTGTTTTCCCGATAAGACCGACTACCGGCGTTAACCGGGGATATATGAAAGGCATTTTAGACGACAGTATGCGGCTGGTTAACTTTACCGCCGCCTGCGGGCCGCTTATTTACCGGGGCAATTTATTTGGAAAGGATTATGACCTGAATGCTTTTGTTGCAGAACCGGCCGCGAATTTAATTAAACGTGATATCCTGCACGAAAATGGCTACATTGTTAAAGGGAAGGAAGCCTACCTGGGCAGGGAATTTTTAGCCAGCGTGGATGAGCGTTTCAGGCCGGTAAGCCTGTATGACGGGCCTGATGGCGCATTATACGTAGTGGATATGTACCGTGGCATTATCCAGCACCGGACATATTTAAGCGGCTACCTGAAGCAGGAAATAGGGAAACGAAATTTGACCAAGCCCCTATCATGCGGCCGCATTTATGAAGTTTACCCGGCTGATAAAAAACTGGTGAATGTCACCTTCCCCGATAATCCCCAAAAATTGGTGGCGCTGTTAGGCAATCCAAACGGTTACGTGCGCGACAAAGCGCAACAAATACTGGTAGATAAAAAAGCGGTTGAGGTAATACCCGCGTTGGAAAAGGCGATAAAATCGAATACTAATCCGTGGCTGGTTATCCATGCACTATGGACTTTGGAAGGACTGAATGCTATAAAAACCAGCGAGGTTTTAACCTTATTACAAACGCCGGTTTGGACGATACGTATGCAAGCCTTAACTGTTTTGCCTTCGGTAATCAATAAAAATAATTACCATGAGCTTGCCGGTGCTTTGGCACAGATAGTAGCTAATAATGATACATTGGCGGCCCCTTATGTAGGTTTTGCAGCCAATTATCTGCAGCCGTTTGACAAAAAAGCTGCAGATGATCTATTGATCGGCCTGGTGAAAAAATATCCGGATAATTTATTTGTAGCTGATGCTGTGATAACCAATTTACAGGGGCGTGAGGTGGAATTTCAAAAGGAAATTGCTGCTATAACACCCAATGCCAATTCGCAAATTAACCGGCGCATTCAACGGGTGATAACGGCTATGGAAAATGCGAAACACAACAGCGACCCGGCAGTATTAGCCAGATTATTTCCGAGGGGGGCAGCTGTTTTTAACACCCTTTGTAAAACCTGCCATGGCGAAGACGGCGGTGGTGTGCCGTCATTAGCACCGCCTTTAAACAGGTCGGAGGTGGTGAACGGCGACAAAGACATTATGATATCGATCATATTGAAAGGATTGACTGGTCCCGTAAAAATAAACGGCCATGTTTATAAGGCACCCGAAATTAGTGGTGAAATGCCCGGCTTTGAAGAGAATAAGGATTATACCGATGCCGACATTGCGCAGATATTAAATTTTGTACGCCGGTCATGGTCAAATACGGGCGACAGGGTAAATGCCGGTGATGTGACCAACATCCGTAAGAAACTGGCTTCCAGGCAAAAGTCGTTTACGATGGAAGAACTTGACCAGACTGTAGAAACCAATTAACCGAATATAAAATAGACAAACATCATGAAAAAACTTATTTTTTGCCTTTTATTAGTCTTTGTTATTGCTCCATTTTCATTTGGGCAACGCAAATTATTGAAAGATGTGCCCGGCGCGGTTTCCTACACCTTTCGTGTCGACTTAGCTAAAGATGTACCCGGTACTTTAGATAAAATTAAAGCAATGGGGATTACCAACATGGAATTTTCGGGGCTTTTTAATAAAACACCCGAAGAGTTACGCGCCCTTCTTGACGAGCGCGGCATGCGCTGCACCAGCCTTGGCGTGGGTTACGGCGATTTGCAAAAAGACCCGGATAAGGTAATCAGGACCGCGAAAACGCTGGGCGCTGAATTTGTTCGTATTGCCTCTATTCCACATCCGGGCAACTTCCAGGATTTAACGCCCGATGCAGTAAAACAAGCTGCAATTGACTTTGATGTTTTTGGAAAAAAACTAAAAGAAAACGGGTTGACGTTTTGTTACCATAATCATGGCCCGGAATTTAAACCTGCGGGTGAGTTGGGCGACGGTACATTTTTTGATTACCTGGTACAAAAAACCGATCCTAAATATGTATCGTTTGAAATGGATGTACTTTGGGTTTATTGGCCAGGCCAGGATCCGGTGGCATTATTACAAAAATACCCCGACCGTTTTAAACTGATGCACGTAAAGAATGTAAAAAAAGGCATTCCGCGCGGCGGAGGATCAACCAACGTGCCGGTTGGCGACGGGCAAATAGATATGGAAGCTGTATTAAGAGCAGCTCAAAAAACAGCCATTAAGTATTATTATATTGAGGATGAAAGTCCGGCCGAATTAATTGATATGCAGGTGCCCATCAGCATTAAATATATGGAGGGGTTAAAGAAATAATTGCTTAAAGCATAGTATAACACCAACTTAACAGACTTCCGGGTTTTTAAAACTTCGGAAGTCTGTTTTTTTAGTGATTATTTTGCCAGGTTATTCAGCATGTTGATTAATAATTTTGCGGGAACCGGGTCGGTAGTGGCTTTTTCAAATAGCACGGCTGATAAAATGACATTGCCGGTATCTTTTATTTTCACGATGGGGAAACCCTTTATTTTATCGAGTGTTGCCATTCTTTGCTCTATCTGGCCTGATAAATAACCATGAATTTTTGTGAATGATGCTAATGCATCAACCGAAGGATTACGGTTTATACGGAACGCATCTGCAATGGCTGTAGGTATCTCCCTTTTATTATTATTAAAATACCTGATCTCCAAAGGTTTTATACCCTCAAATATACCCGATTCGGGGATATCGATATTTGCAATTTCTCCGGGGAAAGGAACTATCCCCCGCACATATTCGGGGTAAAGGTTATGGGCAAAATTGCCTGAATTGGTTAACAAAACATTCCCCCCGCGCTCAATTAATGATCTTATTTTAGCGATTTCTGCAGCCGGGGTATTAACCGAATCTAAACCGGAGAATACATAGACATCAGCTTTTTGATTAGCCGCTTCAGCTACGGAGCCAATCGGGTTATACTTTATCCCTAAATAATCAAGCGATGGAGATATTGCTTTATTCAGATCAACCACGATGATTTTCTTACTTGCCAGCTTTTCTGCGCCTAAACTGCTCTTTTTCGCAAACAGCAGGTCATAGCTGTTTTCTGAAATTACTTTGCCGCCGGCCATTAATTGCAATATTAACTTACCTTCAACCTTAGCTTGGGGTAAGTTTTGAGGGATGATTATATTAGGATCGATCCATTCGCGGCCATAATTTTCCAGCGCAGCCACTTCCTTTGCCCCTTGCGCAAAAGCTTGCCCGTTACTACTAACCAATTGCCAGTGCAGTTCACACACTGGTAATAAACTGCCATCTTCCTTATCATTTACTATACATATTTTAGTTGGTAAATGCGTCCCTGCATAAAAGTGCCGTCCCCATAATTCAGCCGATATTAGTACCGGCTGTAAGGCTTTTTTCATATCATAATACACCGGGAATGGCGTGATTTTATTAGGAAGATAAACTTGGCTGAACCAGGTGGAGGCGGAAAAATGTAGTATACCGGCAGCCTTATCGTTGCTTCTTCTAAACGCCTCAGCTAACTCTTTCGTTATAAAAGCCTGGCTTGTTTCAAAATAAACCGGGTCATTATATTCATAAGTAAACTTGCCATCTAACGATTCGGGGTTTTGATGTACATAGTTATAAAAACGGGTAGGATGCCCTGTCTCATCGGTATAACCTGTCGACATTTCCTGGCTTATCAGGGGCCTGCCCGGAAACTTATTTTTCTGTTGCCATTCGCCGTTAAACTGGTCAAATAATGATCCGTCATACCAGTTGATATAAGCATGGGGGTCTTCAACGTCCCCATCATCAATGTCCGTAAAAAAGTCGGCACCAAATCTTTTTATATTACGTTTATAATTCGAGTCAAAAACTATTGGTCGTGTGGGGTCAACCACCCGCATGTGCTTTACTACATCTGATATAATGTGCATTTTTACCTTTGCCCTTGCCAGGTCGGGATCATTATCATAAAATTTCATCTCATTGTTCACCGTCCACATAATCAGGGACGGATGATTTCTGTACTTTTTAAGTAGATCATAAAATTCATTTTTCCAAAGATCTATCAGGCTCTGGTCAGGCATACTGCTCTGCAGGAACAGCCAGGGCCACGTACCTTCATAACTAACCCCGATGCCTACTTCATCAGAGGCATTCATCCAGGTTTCGGTGTAGGGTACCGTGTGCGTACGGGTAACCATTATATTGCCGGCTTTCATGAGCCTGCTAAATTTATTGGCCAGGGCAGTATCATTTGGCGCTAACGGCATCGCGGTTTGATTGCCGCCGCGTAACCAATATTTTTTTCCGTTCAGGTAAAAATAATCGCCAACTGTCTTAAAAGTGCGGAAGCCCGAACGGATGGATTTTTTATCCAGTTCCTTTTTATCATTTGCTGCCAATAACGAAAAATTAAAGTCGTAAAGGTTAGGGTGATCGGGCGACCACAACCTGGGTTTTAAATTGTTGATAGTATAAGTAAATGTTTTCTCTTCACCGGCTTTAAGGTTTAACCCGGATAAGGAATTGTTTTTATAGAGCGCATCGTTAATTTTAAAACCGCTAATAGCCGTTGACACTGAAAAGTTAGCGCTGTTTTGGCCGTTGTTTTTTATAGTAATATCAAAATCAGCGCCGCTGAGGTTGGGCTTAATAAACACGTCTTCAATCCTTACAGGGTCGGTTATAATTAATGATACAGGCTGCCAGATACCGGCCGGGTCTTCGTTTAAAAATCCGTGTGCCAGGTCTTTTACCATTTTTTGCGTTACTTCAACGGTTACCGCAACACCTATTATTTTATCGGCATCCTGGATATCTTTTACATAATCCCTTATTACCTTTACAGTAACCAGGTTTTTGCCCGGATGAAGCAATCCGGTAGCATCAATCTGAAAATCGCCAAACATACCCACATGTCTGCCCGCCATTTTGCCGTTTATCCATACCTCTCCAACTTTTGAAACGGCATCAAATGAAAGCTGCAAGTTTTTTCCATTGATATTTTCAGGCAATTCTATCCATTGGCGATACCAGCCCACATTTGTTTTCTTATAGTCGAAAGTATAAGCTTCGCAGCGGTCGGTTTCTTTTTGGTAATAATTATCAGCAACTCCCTTGCCACCAGAATTATATCTTTCACCGTATAGCCAAACCCTTATCGGGTTCCAAAAATTGGGCACGGTCATCACGTGCCATTTATTATCATTTTCAGACGGGAGCGTAGCTTTATCGTCATTATCTATTTCATATCCGGGTGCAAAAAGCCACTTGCCATTTAATGATACTTCGGTGCGGGAATTATTTATTTTATTAACAATTAGTGGTTTATAAGTGCTTCTCTCGGCAATACGTTTTGCTTCCTTGTTAATTGCCGGTGGCGTATATTCCTTTACGGGTAATTTCAATATATCGGCGGGATCGATTGAAGTAACAGTCAAATTGCCAAATTCATTGGTTATCCAGCTTCCGCCCAGAGTAACCTTACCTGCAGGTGCCAGGTTGGATGATTTATCAATCACATCTATGCGGGGCTCATTCTCATTATCTAAAAATACCCTGATGCGGTTACCGGCAACCTGTAGCTTGAAATTATACCATTTGCCGGGCACCGGCTGAAAATCAAGCTGCCGCAGCGCTAAAAAATCGTCGCTGCCCATATAGCCAAGCCGTGCAAGGTACAGGCTTTTTTCAATGCCGCCTTTTAACATTAAAATATAACGGTCATCCCGGTTAGCCGCCCGGAAACCGGCGCATATCTGCACTTGTTTTTCAAGTTCAGGTACGCGTGCCTTAAATTTTACCTCATAATTAGCCCAGTTACTTTCTCCGAAACACAAATACGCATCTTTGGTTGTTAATACTGAATGGCCGGTTTTGCAGCTACCTGACCCGATTTTATCGTATTTAACATTGGCAACATTAAAATCCTCTTTGAGGTTAATAGAAGATTGTGCTTTGATATTATTGCAGATATTATTACAGATCAAAAATACCGACGCAAAAAGCATCCGTTGTTTAAAAATTAGTTTCATTTATAATATGGCTTGAATAGATGGTTTAAAATCAACGCAATTAACAGCGTGACAGCTAAAAAATAATTAATAAAGTATTAACAAATAATTTTTGCCGACTGTTTATTATGCCTGCTATTTAATAGTTTAATTATTTTTTGTTTGATATTTTTTTAGGTTCAGATAAATCTTGCGCCTTGTAATGAATGGAAAACACTACCCATTATGCTTAAATTCCCCCAATAAATTAATAGAAAATTATTAATATGGCCAATATTGCAATCGATTGAATTTTAATTTAGCGCATGTTATTTATTTGATAATCAATGGCATGCAATTTTTTTAAAGTATTAATCATAAATAGATTTAAATTTTTTTAATAATTATTTTTATTAATCTTTTATTAACCTTTTTTTAAGTGCTGCCGATTTACTTTATCCCCGAATAATAAACCAATTATTAAAGCAAATTTACAATCAATCGGTGTTGCCGGTGTTTTTTAATTTAATTGTCAGTATTACACGATACATTCAATTATTATTAATTCCGTAATCATGTTTGATTTTTATTGAACCAATAACTAACTAATTAATATGGAGGAAAATTTACGTATTTCTTTAATGGTGTCGCGCAAAAAATCAGGCACCATGCGAAGTTTGGATCAAAAGCACAAAGTATTTCGGTCCAATACTTTTACGCCTACATAAATGTGGTGTACGGTGTATGGCCAATTCTGGCTAACCAATGATTCATTCAGTGAGAATGAAACATTGGAAATTAAAATTCCAATCAATTAAACCAACTTATAAATTTAAAAAAATGAAGAAAACTCTACTAATGTTATTGGCACTATGCATGTCAATTAATATTTATGCACAAACGGTGCCTGTCACCGGTAATGTGTTTGACGAGACCGGGCAACCACTTGTCGGGGCAGGGGTAAAAGTAAAAGGCGGAAAAGATGCCGCGACAACTGATGTCAACGGCAGATTCGCTCTGAAGGTTCCAATTGGCACTACGTTAACCATTTCGTACATGGGATACAATTCGGCCGATGTACAGATAGTGGATATTAAACCGCTAACTGTTAAACTCACTCCAAATGCCAACAGCGATCTTAACGAAGTTGTAGTAATTGGGTACAGTACGGTAAAAAAGGCCACCTTAACCGGATCTGTTGCCCAGGTTTCAAACGCCGAGATTGAAACGACAAAAAATGAAGACATTGTAAACGATTTGGCCGGTAAATTGCCGGGTGTCCGCGTACAGCAAAATACCGGCGAACCCGGTGCATATAACAATACTTACGATATTCGCGGCTTTACTTATAGCGGCAACGGTATTGTTACCCCCCCATTGATCATTATTGACGGCGTACCGCAAGGCCAGGATGTTATGCAGCGCCTGGACCCTAACGATGTTGAAACCATTTCGATATTAAAGGATGCTTCTGCCGCTGTTTATGGGGTACAGGCTGCAAACGGTGTTATTTTGGTTACCACTAAAAAAGGTAAAGCCGGCCAGCTTTCTATCTCCTACAACGTTACAGGAACAGACCAGGTTGTAAGCGATCAGCCGGCGTTAGCCAGCGCGGTACAATGGATGACACTAACCAATGAGATGAGTATGCATAACGCCGCTAATATTAGCGGTGGGGGCGTATTGATCTTTCAGCCGTCATTAATTGCCCAATATCAAAGCGGTGCCCTGCAAGGTACCAACTGGACTGCGGCTACTATGAACAAAACAGCCCCGGAATGGAACCACAGTATTACGGCTTCGGGCGGTTCGGATAATATCAAATATTTTCTGAGCTTTGGTTATCTTGACCAGGATAGTTTTTTTGTTACCGATGATGAGAATTATACAAAATATAATTTCCGGTCAAATATTGAAGCTAAAATTACAAAGCGCCTCACCCTTACCATGCAGTTAGCGGGGGTATCTGATTTGCAAAATGCCCCTTCAACCGGGGATAACAATGTAATCGATCCAATGTGGCGAAATGCGCCCATTAACCCGGTTTATTTGGATAACAATCCGGCGTATCCCGCCAATCCGGGTTATAATAACTATGGCTTCAATAATTCGGTTTCCGAAATCACGCCTTCCCAAAGCGGCTATACTGCAAATACAAATAAAAAATTCCAGGGTGGTGTTACGCTTACCTACGATGTTCCATATATTGATGGTTTAAGAGCAAAGGCCTTTTTTAATTACAATTATAATATAACAGATAATAAAACTTATAATAGGGTATATACCAATTACAACGAACCAACACCAGGCAATTATGTGGCAATTGGTGTCGGCGGTCAAAATGGACAGTCTTATGTATCAGATTATTATAACTCAAATTATACCTCCTTTTTGCAATATTCACTAAATTATACTCATACCTTTGCCAAATCACATAACATTACGGCCATGGTTTTATATGAGCAGCAAAACAGTAATGGTAATCAATTCTCGGGTTTCAGGTATGAAACCTTAAATTCAGACCAGTTAGCCGCAGGGAGTACACTTAACCAGACAACAACCTCGTCTCCTGTTAATCCACAGGCAACCCAAAGTTATGTGGGTACGCTGCATTATGATTTCCAGTCAAAATACCTGGTTGATTTTACCGTGCGGCGTGATGGTTCATCATTATTTCCTCCGGCCAAACAATTTGGTGTATTTCCGGGCGTTACAGCAGCCTACCGTCTTTCTGAGGAGTCTTTTTTCAAAGAATTCAAACCTTTGTCCTTTATTGATGACTTTAAGTTAAGGGGTTCTTACGGCGTATTGGGCGATGCCAGCGGTGCAGCGGGTTATAACTATGTTGGCGGGTACAATTATCCTATCACATCAGGTGTAAGCGCGGAATATCTTCCTGCCGGATCGGTATTTGACGGCAACTTTGTTAATGGATTAGGTTTTAGGGGGCTAACTAATCCTAACATTACCTGGTATACCGCCAGAACATTCGATGTTGGTGTAGATGCGGATCTGTGGAAGGGCCTTTTTGAAGTAACCGCAGATTATTTTAACCGCGACAGGTCCGGCCTGCTTGGCACCCAGTTGTTAAGTTTGCCAGGTTCTGTTGGCGCGGGGCTGCCGCAGGTAAACCTCAATAGCGATCAGACACGGGGTTATGAATTAGCGATCACCAATAACGAAAGAATAGGCAAGGTTGGATTGCGCATAAGCGGTAACGTAAGTTATACCCGTACCATGTGGGTAAGCTATGTGAAGGCATCGCAGGGCAGTACTTATGCCGACTGGGTAAACAATGGAAGTTTAAACGGACGGTACAATGATGTATGGTTTGGATATGGATATGTAGGGCAGTACCAGTCGTTTGCGCAGATACGTGGTATGACAGTGAACGAAGGTGGCGGCAACAGGGGGGCATTACCCGGTGATTACATTTACCAGGATTGGAACAATGACGGATATTTTGACGGGGGCGATTCACACCCGATTGCGGGAACAAATTCGTCAAGCGGAAACTCATCAACCCAACCCGGGCTTATTAACTTCGGCTTAAGCCTTAGCGCTACTTATAAAGGCTTTGACATTACCGCCCAGCTGCAGGGTGCGGCGGATAAGTGGATACAGCTTCCTTTATATTATTCTTACCCGCTGGACCACTCTGGTAATACATTTGCCGAATTTGCAAACGACTGGCATCCCGCCAGTCCGACAGCAAACCCATATAATCCCAACACGGTGTGGGTGCCCGGACAATATGCTTATACCGGAACCAATATAAATCAAAGTGCGCTTGCCCCTGGAGGTATCGTTAATGCGGCTTATGTACGCCTTAAAGCATTGGATTTGGGTTATACTTTCCCAAACAAATGGATCACCAACAAGGTATTTAAAAGCATGCGTATATTTGTTAACAGCTATAACTTGTTTACTATTGATGGAAAAGGGCTTAACGGGATCGATCCGGAACATCCAACAGATTTGCTTGCCACAGAGTACCCGCTTACCCATACGTTCAGTGTCGGTGTAAATGCTAAATTTTAACTATAATTAAATTAAAGAAATGAAAAAGATTATAACAGTTATTACAGTGCTCATGCTGACAGCATGTTCCAAAAGTAATTTATCCATTCCCCCTGTTACTATTATACAGGATGCCCAGGTTTTTACCTCGGTGGGGGGTATACAGGCCTATTTTGCGGGTATATATAACAATTTACCTATTGAAGATACAAAATTTGACCTGGCAAGCGAATACAATACGTTCAGCTTCATTGATAATATCAATTGCATGACCGGCGAAGAGATGAATAAGAATGAAACCGGCATGGCAACTATGAGTACCAGCGATGCCACTACCGGGCACACCAACTGGTATGATTTTTATTCGGTTATCCGTAATGCCAACTACTTTATACAAACTATGCCGCAGTATGCATCCAATTTTACGCCTGCGCAAGCGAACAACTGGATAGGCGAGGCTTATTTTATACGTGCATTCACTTATTTTGAAATGGTTAAAAGGTATGGCGGGGTGCCCTTGATATTAACTGTTCAAAACTATCCGCAGGTACCGCTTAACCAGTTACAGGTACCCCGTAATTCAGAAGAAGAGGTGTATAACCAGATTGGTGCCGATTGCGACTTGTCCTACAGTTTAATGGGGGCAACCAGCGAAAATGTGGGCAGGGCCAACAAATATGTTGCCGCAGCGCTTAAATGCCGGGCTATGCTGTTTGCAGGGGCCATTGCCAAATACAATGTAAAAAATTATGCCGACCCGGCAACCGGCAAGCGTGTAGAAGGTATTCCTTCGGCAGACGCTGTCACCTTTTATAAGGCCAGCTATAATGCTGCATTATTGGTGCAGGCAGGCGGCTACCAACTTAACAGGGCTACTGCTGCCACTGATAAAGTGGGTAATTATGTCAACCTGTTTTTTGATGCCAGCACCGGCAATAAAGAATGCATATTTCCACGGGAATACAGCAGCGGCAACTCAGGCAGCAGCATTGACTGTTTTTTAAACCCGCATCAAATGCAATCTGCTATAGGCTACACGTCTTATAATGACGCTACCGAGGACCTGGTGGAAATGTTTGACGGCCTGCCAAAAAATGCCAACGGAAACTTACAAACTACCGACGCAAATGGCAATTATATATTATACGGCACTGTACCAACCACCACACAAACTCCATACAGTACATTGAATACTGTAAATACATCACCCCCACAGGGCAGCAATATAGTTACAAACGTAACAACGCCAACCAGCAACAATATCATGTCCAATCAATATGGCTTATTTCAGAATGCCGAGCCGCGCCTGCTGGCTTCGGTAATTGTTCCCGGGGCCACTTTCAAGGGCGAGATAATCGATCTTCGCAGGGGGATATGGACAGGCCCTGTAGGCAGTGGCATACCCCAGTTTAATACAGTTTCTACAACGCCTTATGCCAATAACAGCAATATTGTACCCTGTACAGCCAGTGACGGAACGCCAAGTGTAAATATCGGCAACCCGGCTATTAATGTTCCTGCCGGGACAGCATTACTGTCCGGTGGACAAAGCGGAGTTTATGGCAGCAGGAATGCCGGATCGATATCCGGTTTTTTGGTCCGTAAATACGCCGATCAGACCAAGCCGGTAAGCGCTGTAACTGCTGGCGGTTCCTTTCAGCCCTGGCTGGAAATACGCTACGCAGAAATAGAGCTGAGCCGGGCCGAAGCCGACTGGGAATTGAATTCGTTGGGACAGGCGGATGTCAATTACCTGCAGGATGCTTTTACCATGATCAATGATATTCGCGACAGGGCCGGGGCAAACCTGCTTAATTCAACAGCCGATTTGGCCAATGTAAATGTGATCCGTAACGAACGGATGAAGGAACTATGTTTTGAAAACAAACTATACTGGGACTTAATTCGTTGGAGAACATTTGATACCCAGGTAAGCAACCGGGTTTGGAATGTACTAAACCCTATTTATGTTGCAGCAACAGGGCAATATATTTATGACAGAAGGCCGTACGAAGGGAACAATAAATTTACTTTTAATGTTTCGAGCTATTACCAGCAGATACCATCGTCTGAGCTTACAACAAACCCTAAATTAATTCAAAATCAATAACAAACAGATCATGAAAAAAACATTCAATATAATTGCTTCGATTTGCTTAGTTTGTTCAATAGCGACCGGCTGCATGAAGGATGACAACTATGCTGCCCCAAATGCTGCTGTTAATGGAACAATAATCGATTCTGTCACCGGCCAGGGATTATCGTCGGAGCCCAATGGAGAGCGGATGTATGTATTACAGACAAGTTATACAGCGGGGACCCCGATACCATTTTACTGGAACATTCAGCCAAGCGGTGTTTACGCCAATTCCGAGGTATTTTCTGCCACTTATAAAATGTATCCTACAGACGGCCCTTTTGTACCAGTGGTGTACACCAACACCGCCGGTGCATTAGTTGATAATGGCAGTAAGATAGTAAATGTGGCAGCAGCTCAAACGGTTACAACTAACTGGACAGTTGTGCCATTTTTAGAAGTTAGCTGGGTTGGAACGCCCGTGTTGAATTCGAACGGGACAGTAACTGTTAGCTGCAAAGTAGTAAGAGGTACAACTAACCCTTTATGGCAATTTGCCTTAACAGATGTGTTCTTTTACATATCCAATACCAACTTTGTTAGTAATGCAAGCTTTGATAATACCTTGTCAAATGATATTACGACGTATAACGGGTTATCTGGCAATGCTTTATTAGGACAAACTATTACGATAACATCAAAAGTAGCATTAGGGACATCGCAGGGTTACTACCTTAGGGTAGGCGCCAGAACGGCTGATAACGTTAATAAACGTTATAATTATACTTCTGTATTGCTTCTTAACGTTCCATAAATACAATTGATATAATCGGAAGGAGTAGTTTTTGCGGATTAACAAATAGTATTTCCATAGTTACAATTGATAATGAGCAGGCGGAGTAGTTTAACAAGCTACCCGCCTTTTTTTAATGTACATTAAAATGGTTATACATTTAACTAAGCAAACAATGTCAATTTTTAATTTCCGAAAAGCAATTGAAATAAAAGGAGAACTACCCGGACAAAAAAACTTGAAAGCACAGACGTATTACCTTTATTGAATTACAAATAGTTGAAAAAATTCGACTTGTTTTCGTTTCAACGGGTAATATAAAATCGTTAAATAAAACTAAGAAAAATAGAAATGCATCATAAGGAAGTTACCATTTATGATATTGCCAGGAAATTGGATTTATCGCCGTCTACAATAAGCCGCGGCTTGAAAAATCCAACCAGTATAAGTAAAGTTACCATAAAGAGAATTACAGATACCGCCCATGAAATGGGCTATTCCTCAAATGCATTTGCCAGCAACCTCCGCAAAAAACGAAGCAATATTATCGGCGTAATTGTACCGCGGCTAAACAGCGCATTTATGTCGCAGACTATTGCGGGCATCGAAAAGGAAGTCAGTAATGCTAACTATAACCTTATCATCAGCCAGTCGCTTGAAAGTATGAAGAAAGAGGCCAGCAGCGCATTTGCAATGTTAAGTAACCGTGTCGACGGTCTGCTGGTTTCGCTGGCTTATGATACCGAAAGTATTGACCATTTTAATAATTTTATAAAAAGGGGCACGCCGGTTATTTTTTTTGACAGGGTGTTTGAAAATAGCAAATATCCCGCTGTTCATATAAATAACTATAAAGCGGGTTATGACGTAACTGCCCACCTCATAACGCAAGGGTGCAAAAGAATAGTGCACTTAACAGGCAATCAACTGCAAAATGTTTACAAAGACCGCCTTAAAGGTTATAAACAGGCTTTGATGGACTATAATATTATGTTTGACGAAAGATTGGTAATCGTTAACGGATTAGCTGCGGCCGATGGAATTGAAGCCGCCGGGCAAATTTTAAGAATGCCCCAGCTTCCTGACGGCGTGTTTGCCGCTAATGATCAGTGTGCCGTTTCGTGCATGCAAGTATTAAAAAAGAACAGAATAAGGATCCCGGATGACATAGCCTTTGCTGGTTTTAACAACGACCCGCTCACCTGCATAATTGAGCCTAATTTAACTACAATAAATTACAAAGGTTATGAAATGGGCCAGGTTTCGGCTAAACTTTTGATGAACCAGATTTATGCCAAGAACATCCAAATTGCTGATGATATTGTCTTAGAATATGAACTTATCATCAGGGAATCTTCAGTAAGAAAACGTTAGAATGCGCTGTTGAAAACAATCGCATTAAAGCGTGCTGCCCGGTAATTATTTTTTATGTTGCGCAAATAACCAATCCCAAACCAGCGGATTTGAATAAGTAGGTGTCCAGGCACCATGCCCGATACCGGGATATTCCGTATACTTTGGGTTACCTCCTGCGGCCTGGATGGCCGCGACCATATCCCTTGAACGTTTGGTTAATACCGTACTATCTGCGCCACCATGAAATATCCAAAGTGGTAAATGAACAAACTTTGGAGCAAATGACAGGTCCGCCCCGCCGCAAACCGGCATAGCAGCAGCGAATTTATCAGCCGGTTCGCGCTGTAAAAATTCCCAGGTGCCAAAGCCACCCATTGAAAGGCCGGTAATATAGATGCGCGAGCGATCAATCGGATTACCAGCTATTGTTTTATCCAGCAATTCTATCGCCAGTTGAAGTGGCCAGGTGGGCTTTTCCTTCATCGTGGATGCAGGTGCGCCAAATGATGTGGCCACCCAGGTATTATCGCCATCCGGCTGACCCGGCAATTTATTAGGGCACTGCGGTGCGATGATAAAGCAGGGATATTTTTTCCAGAAAGCTGATGGGTTAAACCTGAAAAACTGGTGCCGGTTATCATTTCCTCTTTCTCCGGCACCATGCAAAAAAACCACCAAAGGGTACTTTTTTCCACGCTTTAAGTCGGGGGGAAAATAAAAACGATAGGACAAAACATGTCCATTGCCGCTTATTATTTTAAACTGAAAATCAATAAACTTCTTTTCCCAATCTTCTAAAGGTTGTGCCGCATAGTCCGGCTTCAACGGGTTTGGGGTTTTAATCGTATCACCCGTTAAATAAATTTTATGAGAATAAGCAGAGGTATTTCCTTTATAACTGTAAGCCACTATCAAAATAACCGCAAATACCATTAAAAATTTATGCGGGTTGTTATATGTTTTCATATTAATATAATATCCATAATCTTTAACACTTCGTCTGTAAGATCTATATTCGCTAAACAGTTTAAGCGAATAACTCAGTTGTTCGGGCTTACTTGCACCTGCCAGGTAGGACATAAGTTGCCTTTATTTAGTTTAGCTGAGGATTATTTTTTTTAAAAAAGTTATTAAAATATAACAATTGGTAATTGATGGAATTTGACCAATATGGCCAGGTATGGCCACCCGGTCTGACGATAAAATCATGAGGTATATTTCGCTCCAGTAACTTCTCATGAAATTCTTCGTTTACTTTAAAAAAGAAATCTTCGGTACCGCAGTCAAAAATTATATTTAAAGAATTGGGCGTTAATAAATACAGCATATTCGTAACTGTATTCTTTTCCCAGTTTTCGGGGTTTTCAGCATAGCTTCCAAGCCGCTTGGCTATGTCCCAATTTTTAGGAAAAGGCCTGAAATCTACGCCGCCGCTCATGCTTCCTACAGCTCCATAAACATCCTGGTGTCTAAACGCCAGGTACATTGCGCCGTGTCCGCCCATGCTCAAACCGCTGATGGCCCTGCCCATACGATTCTTAATGGTTTTATAATTCTTGTCTATAAATGCTACTAACTCCTTTGATACATACGTTTCATATTTCCATGCGGGGTCAACAGGGCTATCAAAATACCAACTGGTAACATTGCCATCGGCACAAACTATCATCAGGTGAAAATAATCTGCCCAGGCGGTAATTTTTGGAATATTTTTTGTAAAATCAGAATAATTGCCGCCCGCGCCATGCAATAAATAAACAACGGGGTAAGCTGTCCCGCGTTCATAGCCGTCGGGCGTAACAACTACCGCCTTGATTTTTTTTTGCATGGCATCGCTATAAGTTTCTACTGTGTCAACCCTGGCGGCTTTTGCACTTAAAAACGCTATTGACAGAAACAACAGCAGGAATATATTTTTCTTCATTTTACAACTTACCAATTTTCATTTACGATCAAAATGACTTAAACCTTAGGCTCCCATCCGGGCTCATAACTACGGCTCCATAATTTCTGTGCTTCCTGATCATTAAGTATATGCGCATTTTTAGGATCCAGGTGCAGGTCTCGTCCCACTCTCCAGGATATATTACCCAATTGCATTGCCACAACACTCTTATATCCCAATTCTACGTCACAGTTTGGTTTTTTGTTATCACGAATGCAATCCAGGAAGTTGGCTACGTGCAGGCTATCCATGCCCAAACTTGGGCTGGCCGTGTTCCTGCCCTGCAGGCCGGAATCTTCCTGTGCGTCTTGTTTTTTAACTTGTTTTACCAATTTCCCGTTTAAATCGTATATGGTGTAATCCTCTCCGTCAGTATCTATACTTCCGTTATCACCATAAAATATTACGCCCCGGTCGGCCCCTTCTATTTTTCTTCCGTTCGAGCTTCTGTTCTCCCACATCAGTGATACCCTGCCCGGATAGTCCATAGTTACAATCTGTGTATCTGGTGTTTGCCAATCGTCCTGAAATTGATATCTTCCGCCTACAGAACTTACTCTTGTCGGGAAATCAACATTTAATCCCCAGCGGGCCACGTCTACCTCATGAGTGCCGTTGTTTAAGGCTTCACCGGTACCCCAATGCCAAAACCAATGCCAGTTATAATGTATCAGACCATCCTGGTAAGGTTTGCGGGGTGCCGGGCCTTGCCACAGATCATAATTCAGCCAATCGGGCACGGACGCAGGTTTTAAATAGTTCGCTTTCCGGTTATTAGTATACCATGCTTTGGCAAGATAAACCCTTCCTATAACACCGCTATGAAGGTCTCCTATACACTGTATCATTAATGGCGATGAGCGGCGCTGTGCGCCCATTTGTACGATCCGGTTATATTTACGGGCCGCTGCTATTGCCAGTTCACCCTCATGAGGGTTGTGGCTCAAAGGTTTTTCTACATATACGTGTTTTCCTGCCTGGCATCCCATAATCGCCAGCGGGGCATGCCAATGATCGGGTGTGGCTATGTAAATCGCATCCAGGTCTTTGTCCTGCATTACTTTACGGCAGTCGCCCTCTCCTTTTGGCGTAGTGGTTTGGCCGCCTATAGCCATTATTGATTTTTGAACTTTTGGAATTGTTCTTGAATCTACATCACATACTGTTCCTATTTCAAGATTTTTTTGGTGAGCGAAAGTTCCTGCCATGCTGCCCCCTCTGCCGTTTAACCCGATGATAGCCACATGAATACGGTCGTTAGCCCCTATGATCCTTTTATAGCTTGATGCCGTAAAGCTGAATGCTTTGCCTCCAAGTGCAATGCCCCCGGTGGTTATAGCCACTTTTTTGATGAACTCGCGTCTCTTTTCCATTACTGTATTTTTAGGTTTAAAAATCGATACTAATTTAAACATTTGTTATAAACCTGCCTTATCAACGACAGGCTTTTTATGCCACCAGGAAGCCAATATTGAACCTGTAATGTTCATCAATGGTCCAAATACTGCCGGGGCCAAACCAACAGTGGCTATTTTACCCATTTCTTTTGCAATGCCCGATGCCAAACCGCCGTTTTGCATCCCTACTTCAATGGCCATTGTGCGGCAGTCACGCTCATTCATCCTGAATAAGCGGCCCGACCAATACCCCAAACAATAACCTAATAAATTGTGGATAAGCACCAATAACAGCAGCAGTGGGCCGATGGTTAAAAGGCTGTCCCTGCCTGCGGCGGTGATAATCGTGATAATAAAAGTTATACCAAACATCGAAACAAGCGGCATAGCGGTATCCAGCCATTTTATTTTCCCTATAAAAATCCGGTTGAATAACAAACCGGCGCCAATTGGGATTATAACCATTTTAAATATATCCCACATCATGTGCATTACGTCAATTTGTACAAAAGTGCCCGCTAATAATTTCATCAGCAATGGTGTTAAAAGCGGGGCAAGCAACGTAGATACG
>Ga0302315_10000508_pt1 | contig 43855 bp, 43 predicted proteins | sample III_Palsa_N3_1_FD_200532 | JGI IMG/M metagenome (GOLD analysis project Ga0302315, IMG submission 200532) | Peat permafrost microbial communities from Stordalen Mire near Abisko, Sweden - III_Palsa_N3_1 | ecosystem: Environmental > Terrestrial > Soil > Palsa > Peat permafrost | place: Sweden...
CGCCTGTTGTTAACCAGCACTTACCCAAATTGGAGGTATCTCATTTAAAAGATTGCCTTGGGTTTGATGGTCGCTTAGACAAGCTACCATATGGAAGGCAAGAAGCTTTTATCACTTATGTTTTATCCAAGGTTTCCTTATTGACGGGAAGATCTCCCTTGCAGGCAGATTCTAAGGTTTCAGCAGAAATTTTGCTTGGTTATGAGGTTTCTGTTTGGCGTAGTGCCTTATGCGATCTAACGTCACGGCAGATCATTGAAACTCTTGAGGACGCTATCGCAAAAGATTTGGTTAAAGCGATTAGCAATCCACTGAAATTTCATGAACGTTGCAAATATATTTATTAAACAATAGAAGGGATATGAAAATGAAGAAAAAAGAAAATGAAAACGTCGTTAAATTAAACTCAGTTGTTACGGATTCTAAAAAAACAGGTATTGAAGAAGACTCGCTTCCAAAAGTTTTTATGGAGTCTTTAAAAAATAGAGTCGAAGCAACGTTCCCACAAAATCCTAGTGCTCAGAAGGCAGTGGCAGATCTTATGTTGCGCGAAATGAAAAAATCAGAAACAGCCAGAAAGCAAAAAGTAACTGACTGTGCTTCTAATGCTTCAAAGACTGTATCCAAGTTTATGCAGCCACTGGGGGAGTTTTTACAAATTCCTTCTAAAGACAACGCATTGACATTCGTGGAGAGTGATAGCGCAGATTTCAACGCTTATACAGTCGAAGATGGCGCTTGTGATTCTATCAGGGAACAAATTCAGCGAGTTAACAATGGTGACTTGAGAGAACAAGAAGGCATTCTCGTCGCTAACGCAATTTCTTTAGATTCAATGTTTCACAAGCTTGCTAGGCGGGCAGAAGCTTTGTTACAACAAGGTGGAGACCTTAAACATTACGAGACACTGATGCGTTTAGCGTTAAAGAGCCAAAACCAAGTTCGCTCTACTTTAGAAACTCTGTCAAAGTTAAAAAATCCACCTCAAGTCTCTTTTATCAGGCAGCAACAGAACAATAGCGCCATAAACCAACAAATTAACAACGAGGCTTTACCAGTAGAACGCCTCGCGCGTACGGAAGAAAAGCAAGAAATTGATAAAACAAACTAGGCTATTAGGCGGGGTGGATTATGTCAAACGGATGGACAGAGGAGAGACGGAAGAGGCAAGCTGAATTAATTCGCGGTTGGCGACCGTGGGCTGCAACTGATTGGTCATCGAAAAAGCGAGATCAACAATTAGAGATAATTAGTAAACGGAAACCGTGGCTAAGCTCAACGGGGCCAGTTACCGCTACAGGAAAACAGAAGGTAAGTCTAAACGCTTATAAACATGGCTTTTATACCAAAGAAGCCTTACTTCAAAGGCGGGAAGCAAACAAAATAATCAAGCGGTCTAAAGATTTTGTTAAATTTTTGAGATAGCTAAATATGCAAAGAAAGTGTTAAATTTAAAAGAAGCCTGGGAAGGAGTAAAGTCATGATTGAAGAAATATTCGCCCAAATAACGCCTGAAGGTCGTCTAAGCTTAGGCGGTGTGCAGATGGGACATGAGCTTTTTAAGCAAATCGCCTTAAATGAAGACATTAAAGACCTTCAACTAAATGGTTGTGGCATTAATGATGAAGATTTTATTTTCTTTCTGCTAAACAATAAAACGGTTAAGCGTTTAGATTTAGATGAAAACGATATTACGATTGAAAGCATTCGATATATTCCAGAACATAGCGTTTTAGAAATGCTTGTTCTATCAAATCAATATCCACAAGTAACTAGCGAATGCTGTCAATATTTTACTAATCCTCACTTGAAGGCTTTATCGTTGTCTACTGGGGCAATCGATGATGAAGGCTGTTTTTATTTAAGCCAACATAAGAATCTGAAAGCACTTTATCTATCTGACAACAATATTACTGATGTTGGCGCTGATTATTTTGCTGATAACAAAACATTAGAGAAATTGGTGTTAGGCAATAATCGTTTAACCTCTTTAAGCGTTAAGCGTTTTAGTGAAAATAGCACATTAACTGACCTAAGTTTAGGTCAAACGAAGATTGAGGATGAGGGGGCTATTGCGCTTTCGCAGATGCAATCCTTAAGGTTTCTCAATTTGAATTTTTCCCAGGTTTCAAATGTTGGAGCGATCGCGCTTCAGTCGCTTCCAGCGGGTGAAATTGTTGAGATTGATGGTACAATATCCAATAAAGAATTACTTTTTTCACGTAAGTTCTTGAAGCTTAAAGGTAAGCCAGAAAAGCTGCCTGATTATATGAATCGAGATTATCGTTTTTGAGGTGTTAAATGGGTTTTCAAGATAGGTTTGATTCTCTAACAAGGACTGTTCCATGGTCGCCTGAGCTTCCACATGAAAATCGTTACCAAATCCAACTAAATCCTTACGTTCAGAATTTAATGCAAATGCCTTACGCTGGGGCGGTAATGGATGGGCCTTTTAGGGATGTGGCGACACTTGCCTTAAATACTAGAATGCAAGAAGTTCATCCGCTAGAAGAACAGCCATTTCGCAACAATTATGGTGCAGTACGGATGAATTTTAATGGTGAACATCATTTTCCGTCAATTGAGCACGCAATGCCTAGCGTACAGGGTGGTTACGGCAATAATCCATTATCTAATCATGGGGAAAGGCGCGCTTTTGGGCGTGTTATGAATGATGCGGTTACAAGGGCAATTGGGCATAATCCACCACCACATCCAGCATTTGCAGCCTTACGAAATGCAGAGAGAACCTACCCTTCTAATAATGCCGATAGGGCTCGGAAAATTGCAGGATTAACACCCGACACGCCTCCATTTAATACCTATAGAGATGCTATCAATCGCCCTGATATGAGCACAATTACTTATTCGGAAAGAAGCCCTTGCGCCTCATATTCTCGTAATGTTGAAAATGACAGCAGTTGTTTGAATTATTTCGGCAGGATGTTACCGCATAATAATAACCGTTTTGGGTATGCGCAACATTTTATTCCTGGAGACGCAGAGGAAAATGGTTGGCTAAGGAACCAAGCGATTGCAGCTAGAGCAGCGGCCGCCACAGCGCCAGATGATTATATAAACTTACTGGGAAGAGGAATGCCTGGGGATACAGATTACATCCCGATGCATCCAGCGTTTAGCAATGCTTATCCGCATTTAGAAAATATCTAAGCCCCTTAAAACACAACACTCACATAAGACCAGCCACAAGCAGTATTTGTTGAGTCAAAACAACTTCGCGACAGAATTATCACAGAATTTTGAGCAAGATGGGTTAGCTTAGATTTAAAGGGTCTCAGTTAAAAAGATGATTTGAAATAGAGTTTCCAATAATTTTCAAAGGCTAAACCTTCTGGGTCATCACTATTACAGGGAGATGGCAGTAAAGCTTCGTTTTCTTTGGCGGAACGATGATAGCGCAAAGAAACAATCTCTACGTCATCAGATTTTAGGTAAAAATATCTGAATAAATGTGATGATTTAGCCTTCATTTTGGGGCAACAGGACAAGCTCCTTTATCGTCCCCATGATAAGGGTCATGCCAAATAAATCGTAATATTCTGCCTTCTTTAACCGCATAAAGTCGAAGAGTGCTGTTTAAGCGTAAAGAAAACAATTCCTCATAATCTAAAAGTTTTAATTCTTCTAAACGTTGCCGCGCTTCCTTGACAAAATTGCTGACTGGTACAAAGTGATGATTTGTCCCTCGTCCAGATGCTTTTCCTCCGCTTTGAGCTTTTATGTTCGCCCAGGTCATTTGTTCGAACCCATGTAGGGCTTTGATTACCTCAAGATATTTTTCAGGTGACATCTTGTTCCACCCCCATAATAGGTGATCCTTATCACAGCGGTGAAATTGCCATGCTGGGGTTTCTTTATCTGTAGAACCGGGGTTTTCTTTTGCAAAAGGTTGTCTTTCTAGAGGGCTATATTGGGCCTTTGGTTTGCGATTCTTAGGAGACTTTGACATTTAAATGCTACTGTAATACTCGGCCATTTTTTCATGAGAAATTACATTTCCGCAACGTTCCCCATCTGTTATCCCTTCTCTGGCTAATTTCCAGGGGTCTTCCATGTGTGACAGTTCGCTAAGCCACTGAGCATCTTTAGGGCCATAAAATGCTAAGACACGAGTAATTACGTCTTTGCTATCTTCTAAAATGCGAGCAGCATTACCTCTAAAAAATCCGGGCTCAAGTTGGAAAAACCCTTGGTGTAAGGTAAAAAGCTCGGGAACGACAGGCCCATTTGCCCATGCTTGGACTTCCTCATCAAACAAAGGTGTATCTTTCCAAACTAAATGCCATGCTTGGGAGTAATAAACGAGTTTTTGGAGTTTCATGGCGGACATCTTGCCATACTGCTCCAAAATATAATCTGCTGCATCAATTGCTCTAACGCTCATAATGGCTAGATCATCCTTTTACATATTTATAAGCATAGTATACACGCTTTATGATCATTAAAAACTTAATGAGGCCATTGGAAAGGAAAAATTGTTGGATGCTCAACTGCTTGGTACAAACCATAGGGTTCGGTTCTATTGAAGGAAGTAAAACAGCACAAGGAAATGTGTAAAGGGCAACAACAGGTTGGTGGTAGTTGGTAAAAGGTCAATTTGGTTTAGAAAGATAAATGATAAATTTTAAGAGGTAAGGCCACTACTAAAGTTGTTAAGTCCCTGGTATTCACTCCTTAATTGATTTCGACTCGTTAGCTGTTACCATTGAGATTGTTTAGAAATATTACTGTTTTTATTATATAATAATATTCTTGTATCTAGCGTTGGGTTTATACATTTATGACTATTCCTCATTTAGTTCAATATCAAGGATCAAAAAGGAATTTGGCTTCTAAAATAATTGATTTTTTTCCAAAAAAATTTGATAGGCTTATAGAGCCATTTGCAGGCAGCGCCGCTATATCAAATGCTTGCGCCCATTCAATGCGCACAAAAAAATTCTTAATTAATGATATAAATCCAGCGTTAATAAATTTACTAGAATTGGCAGTAAATGAGCCGCGTTATCTTTCTAAGAAATATAAAACGATTTGGGATAAACAACATAACAATCCATTAGAGTATTACAATAATATTCGAGAGAAATTTAATGAGTCTAATGATCCAGCATTGTTTTTATATCTATTAGCACGGTGCGTGAAAGGTTCTGTTAGATACAATAACCTAGGAAAATTCAACCAAAGTCCAGATAAGCGAAGGTTGGGAACTTGTCCCAAAAAAATGGAGAAAAATATATTTGCTATTTCTTATTTATTGAAAGGCAAATGTGAATTTATCTCTAACGATTACAGAGAAATTCTGGAGTTGGGAAAGCAGGGGGATTTGGTTTATATGGATCCGCCTTACCAAGGTGTATGTGGTAATAAAGATTCTAGATATTACTCAGGAATTGATTACAAAATTTTTGTAGAGGACCTGCAAAGATTGAACGAGCGTAATATAGATTTTGTTATTAGTTACGATGGGAAATGTGGAGATAAATCGTATGGGAAAGAATTACCAAAATATTTGGGTTTAAAACGAGTCTTTGTAACGGCGGGCAGATCTTCTCAGGCAACTTTGTTGGGTAGAGACATGCAAACCATTGAGTCAATATACATTAGCAGTGGACTAGCTAAAAAAACTAGTGTTTTAGAGGCTCTACCAAACATATCACAATAGCGCATCGAGTAACTCTAAATGAAGCCAGAATATCCTAAAGAATTTATTGAGCTGCTTGAATCAGTAGTTGAAAAGAGACCTAGAACAGTAATAAATCATATTTTGAAACATGGATATGTGACAACTGAAGAATTAAAAAATATTTACGGATATAATCACCCACCTCGTGCTGTGAGAGATGTTAGAGAGCGTGGGATTCCAATCATTACTATTATGACCGCAGGTTCTGATGGTCGCAAAATTGCTCAATATGAATTTGGCTCTTTTACTAAGGAAAAGTTTAGTAAATTATCTGGGAGAACCGTATTATCAAAAAAAATTAAGGATGCATTGATTAAAAAATATGGTAGTAAAGATTTTATATATGGCGATCAGATGAATGAAAGTGAATTGCAGATTGATCATAGGATTCCATTTGAAGTGGCAGGAGAGCCTGATACGTTGGATCTTGATAATTTTATGCTCCTGTCTAGATCTGCGAATCGTGCAAAATCTTGGAGTTGTGAGCACTGCCAAAATTGTAAGGCAATAAAAAGCAAGGAAATATGCTTGTCATGTTATTGGGCGTATCCAGAAAATTACACTCATGTAGCAATGAAAGAAATAAGGAGGGTTGATTTAATTTGGCAAGGAGAGGAAGTCAAAACATATGAAGTTATAAAAAATAAATCTAATAAAATTCATAAAGAGATTCAAGAAGTAATTAAGAGCATTTTGGAAAAGGAAGTTAAAAAGAAAAAAGAGAAGTTGTAAACCATTTTTTTACTTTAGCTTCGTGGTTTGCAGAGTAGGGTAGCCACCAACCCATACAGGAACATATTGTTCCCTTTAAGGATTAATTACTATCTTGTCCATTGGAAAATCATCAGGGGGTGTTGTTCATATCATGGTGGGATGTGTAGAGAAATATCGTGGTTGATAGTGATATTAAAATTAAGATTCCTATAATGTTTTCTAACTACCTTTATATACAGGAGATGAGGCCTAACAAAAACGGCTTGTTTTGTTCTAGAGCTTGCAATTAATTAAGCATTGGGAAATTTGTGTGAGGTATGCATTACCTTAATAACCCGGGTACAATTTCGGGTATATTTACTCAGGGAAACTAAGAACTTCACGGATTACGTGGCTTGCAAGGTATAATACGGTAGGACTCGTGCCTACCAGTTAATCTTTTCTAACGTCTAATGCTTTTTTATATACTTCATTGCGTTCTCGTTTACCGATAGATAAGACCAATATTGTTATGGCTTTGCCATCCACTTCATAGACTAATCTGTAACCTGAAGATCTTAACTTGATTTTATATAAATTCGTTCCACCACTCAGTCTATCTTTCGGTATATGTGGGTTTTCTATGCGTTCACTAAGCTTTTTCTTGAACTGCTCTTTTAGGGTTGAACCTAATTTTTGCCACTCTTTTAGAGCTGAAGGAACAAATTTTAAATCATAAATCTTCAAGTTTAATCCCTATTGCATGATCTTTTTCTTTTAGTCTAGACTTTGCCAGCTCAATGAGCTCAATATTTTCAAGCAATTCCAACATCATTTCATACGTTTTAGCTGAAACAATATAAGCGGTTGGTTTATTGTGATTTAAAAGCGCGACAGTTTGGCCATCGGCCTGGGCAAGTAGGGCGCTTGGGTTTTTCTTAAATTCCGAAATGCTTGCGGATAGGTTTGCGTGTATAGCTTCCATATTTATCACCATATTTAGGTCTAAAGTATGAGTTAATTATAGATCATAATTTGGTCCAAATCAACGGTTTATAAAATTTATGCAACTTGCTTTTTTGGAATCTTTGGTGCCTGACAACTTGATCTATTCCAAGCCCTGAAGATAGTCTGAAATTTACTGATAGAACAGCATAAACTCTATTTTGTTTCTTTTCTGCTTTATTGACAAAGCCTATTTTCTTAAGATAAAATCTTCGAAAAAGGGGTTGTATATGTTAAGAGTTTTAGAAATCAGAGAACGATTAATAAAACACATAAAAGAGGGTGAAAGTCCCTTAGGCATGATCATTGATTTTTCAAACGATCCAATGACATCCCACGCTCCTGAAACCCTTGTTGACGCTTTGTTAAAGTTGGCTACCTTAAAGAGAGCTGCTGTGACAAACATCTTTGCTATTAAACCCGAACAGAATAAAGTGAATTGCCGTCTTATTTTTGCGCAGTCTAATCTTGAAACGATAGAACGCTTTGCGCAAGGCCAAAGCACGCTTAGCAGCGAAAGTCTGCGTAGAATAATTTCTAAACTATCTAGGAATGTTGGAACTTTATCGACAGAATATCTAGCAAGACTTGTAAACGCTTGTGTTGAATTAAATATTCCAAAGAACTCAGTAAAATCTCTTATGCTAGCGATTGGAAATGAAATGAAAGGGCGTTTGCCTCATTCTATTGCTAAGTTGCAATTACACGAAATTTTACAATTGGTAACAGGCTTTGGTCATTATGGTGTTAAGTCACCCACAGTTTTAAATTACCTGGAAAAAGCTGCCGTACAATTCCGAAAAAATTTTAGCAAATTAGATTTAAGTAATTATCAAGCTCTTTTACGTAGCTTTTTGTCATTGGAATTTACAACAAATGGAGCAAAAGATTTAGTTGCCATGATGGCTAAAAGTGTCAGAAATAAGCTTAAATCTTATAATGGAAAAGAGCTTTCAGATTTAGTTGTAAGCATGTCAGCATTTTCGCAAAAAGTTAAAGATAAGAATGCGGCGCAAAATCTTTCAACTCCTAAACATCAATCGACCGATGCAAATGATGCATGCTTATCAGAAGTTTCTTCTTTAATAGAAAGTGTGGTTAAACAGGCAAAAAGGAACCCACACCAATTTAAGCTTTCGCACAAAATAGGATTAGTCTCTGCATCTCTGAGATTAGGATTGGAAGGAGAGGAAGTTAAGGAGTTGTTCCAAGCTATTATTCCAGCTGTAAAACAGAATGTTGAAAAGTTACACCCTCAACAAATTCTTACTATTTGTTCTGCCTTCGTTAAATTTAAATTTGAACTAAATGATCAAGTAAGAGATATGTTTGCTGTTATGAAGCCAAAACTTCAAAATCTTCTTGCAAAGTATAGTTTACCAGAATTGGGAGAAGTGGCTGACGTCTTTTATTATTTTGGTTGCTTCGATAAGCCTTTCTATAAAGCTTGGTCAGCAGTCGTGAATGAAAAGAACAATGCTTCTTTGCCTATCGGGCGAAAAGGCAGCAATTCTTCATCCTTCTCTAACAGTTTTGACAATGAACAGTCTTTTAAAGAGTGGTTGGTAAATGCAGCACCACGGAAAGATGATGCTCTTCTTCCTCGAGAGTTAGCGGCCCGTAAAGGGCTGTTTGAGTTTTGTGAGAAACAAGGATATAGCGACCCTAATACACTGAAGTTATACGAGATTTCAAAAAGAAGATGTAATCAAGCGCCTATAACAGAAAGAGAATTAAGCACTTCCCCCCGCGCTTTTAAAAAATAAGAGATTTTATTTTTAATCGCAATCAAGATACTTCGCTACGAGTGAAACGAGTGCGGCAGAACACCTTGATCTAGCCACCAAAAGTAAATGTGTAAATTTCTAGACCTGGCTTATCTGCCTGTAACTCCAAAATACCTGAAAAAGAATCCTGCGTATTAATCAATGTGTATAGTTGATGCTTTGAAACAGTGATATCTTGAGGCGTTCCATCTAGAAATACTTTAACAGCAATCGGCTGATCAGCACTGGTGCCCATCACAGCAAAAACCTTTGCGGCTCTAAAATGAATTTTAATGCTTGCTTTTGGCTTGCTAGCAACAATTTTTTGTGCAGAAATAACCCATTCCCCCTGTAGGGCCCAGTTATTTTCTGAGAGAGAAAATGGATAGGAATATTGGGTGGGTTGATCTTTAGTCACGGTTTCAGTGCTTGAGAACTTCTCAGCTCTTTCGAACCCAAGATACGTTTCAGGGGTTTGTGGGAGCCAAGATTTTTTAGGAGAGGACAGATCAGATTTAGCAGCGTCAGTGCCCAGCAATACTTGGATATTATGCTCGGTAATCTCATCATTTCCTTCACCAAAGTGTTGATAGACTACTTGGTGATTTTCATCAAGCAGATAATGAGCAGGCCAATATTGATTATGATAATTTTCCCAAGTCACAAATTGATTGTCTAAAGCAACAGGATATTGAATATGGTATTGATGAACGGCTGCTGTCACATTATTCAGATCTTTTTCAAAATCAAATTCGGGACTGTGTATGCCGATGATTTCTAGGCCTTTATCATGATATTTTTCGTACCAGTGGTTCATATAAGGTAATGTACGGATGCAATTGATACAAGAGTAAGCCCAGAAATCAATGAGAATAGCTTTTGCTTTCATGTTTTTTAAGACTAAGGGATTGCTATTGATCCAAGCCTCTATTCCAGCGATTTCTGGTGCAGGATAAGCGCGTGGGACGGCATCGATGATAGTTTTTTCAGCGATATTCTGAGGCAGTGCCGAGAGCTTCTCAGGTTCGGATGAAAATAAGTGTTGGTTACTCATCATCAGGGCCACACTCAACAACACAATAACCCCGAGTATCTTTCTAAAAAGATGAGAGTGTTGTTTGAAAAAATTAAAATGATGGGTTGCTTTTCTGCCGAACAAAACAATAAATAACATAGGTAGAGAGGCGCCTGTTGCAAAAGAAAGTAAAATCAAAAAGCTGCTTAAATTTCCCGTTTGTACAATGATCTGCACAATCACTGCGGCTAAAATAGGCCCAGCACAGGGGGTCCAGATAAGGCCAACCAACCCGCCAAATAAGACACCACCCAGTAATCCTGCTTCTGGATTGTTTGCCAAGGTGAGCGTGCTCCCGATATTGGTTAATTTTTGCGTTAATCGCCCAAAAATATCGGTTAAATAGCTAGAAATCATGATGGTGCCAAAAAGAATTAAGAAAGCAAACGAGGCATTTCTAACCAAATTGAGATCTAAACCAGATAGCTGCACAATTTCTTTTGAAAATAAAGTAAATAGCGCGAAAGTGCTCACAAATCCAATGATAATGCCGATGGGTCGCTTTTGGTTTCCTTCGAGCGAGCCGGCTAAAATAATAGGAAGAATAGGCAGAATACAAGGGGAAATAATCAGGCTGAAACCTTCTAGGAAAGCTAATCCAATGTTAATTAAATTTTGGTTCATTGACTGGGTGTCCTTGTAAACTAAGGGTCAAATTCGAATTATAGGCATAGGTAAGGATCTTACTCGCACTACTAATTAGATAGCTTGCTTTATTAAGTTATGACAACATGTCATTGGAGATAGAGTTCTGCTAAAATGATGATCTTTAAAGATTAAGGTGATAGAGGCCACAACCCATGCCAGTCATAACACTGCCAGATGGCAAAGAGTTGCGTTTTGAAACGCCCGTTACCGTACAAACAGTTGCGGCTTCCATTGGTGCTGGGCTTGCCAGTGCAGCACTTGCTGCTAATGTCGCCGGCAAGCTGGTCGACACCTCTTTTTTGATTGAAAAAGACGCGTCGCTTTCGATTATTACGGCCAGAGACGCAGAAGGCCTAGATGTCATTCGTCATTCAACAGCACATCTATTAGCACAAGCCGTACAGCTGCTGTTTCCCGATGCACAGGTGACCATCGGTCCGGTGATTGAAGATGGATTTTATTATGACTTTGCGTATCAGCGCGGGTTTACAGAAGAAGACTTAGTTGCTATTCAATCCAAAATGAATGAATTGGTTGAAGCGGATCTGACTGTGACTCGCCAAGTTCTATCACGTGATGAGGCAATAAAATTATTTCAGGCAAAGGGCGAAGCCTATAAAGTAGAAATCATTCACAGCATTCCAGGCGAGGAACCGCTGTCTTTTTACCAACAGGGAGACTTTATTGATCTCTGCCGTGGTCCCCACGTGCCAAGCACGGGTAAGATTAAAGCTTTTAAGCTGATGAAAGTTGCTGGCGCCTATTGGCGAGGGGATGCAAAAAATGAAATGCTGCAGCGCATTTATGGGACAGCTTGGTCTCATCAAAAAGATTTAGACGCTTATTTATATCGCTTAGAAGAAGCCGAAAAGCGGGATCATCGGAAAATTGCGAAGAAATTATCTTTATTTCATCTGCAAGAAGAAGCACCAGGAATGGTCTTTTGGCATCCTAAGGGATGGACTGTCTATAAGATTGTTGAAGATTACATTCGCCGTTTAGTGGGAGCGCATGGCTACCAAGAAATACGAACCCCTCAAATCGTGAGCCGGACCTTGTGGGAAAAATCGGGTCACTGGGATAAATTCCGAGACAATATGTTCACGCTACAAGCAGACGAACATGATTATGCGATTAAACCCATGAACTGCCCTTGCCATGTTCAGATCTATAATCAAAAACTGAAAAGCTATCGAGAATTACCATTAAGATTGGCTGAGTTTGGTTCTTGTCATCGGAATGAGCCTTCTGGTTCATTGCATGGGTTGCTAAGAGTACGGCATTTTGTGCAAGATGATGCGCATATTTTTTGTACGGAAGAGCAAATTCAATCAGAGGTATATGCTTTTAACCAATTATTGTTTAAGGCTTATGCAGATTTTGGTTTTAAAGACATCAAGATTAAATTAGCAACACGTCCAGCGGTTCGCGTTGGCGCTGATGAAGTCTGGGATAAAGCTGAAAAGGCGCTAGAGACTGCGCTAAACCTCGGCGGATTGGACTGGGAACTGTCGCCGGGAGAAGGGGCTTTTTACGGTCCCAAAATTGAATATGCCTATAAAGACAGCTTAGGGCGTGTCTGGCAGTGTGGAACCATGCAGGTCGACTTTTCAATGCCAGAGCGTTTAGGAGCAACTTATGTTGCCGAAGATGGTTCTCGCCAGACGCCGGTCATGTTGCATCGCGCCATTTTAGGATCCCTAGAGCGTTTTATTGGAGTACTGATTGAAGAAACAGCAGGATCATTCCCGGTCTGGTTAGCACCTGTTCAGGTCGTTGTCATGAATATTACCGATGCTCAGGCCAATGCGGCTGAAAAAGCGATACATTTTTTAAGAAAATTGGGTATTCGGGTCGAAGGGGACTTGAGAAATGAGAAGATAGGCTTTAAAATCCGCGAACACAGTATTCAACGAGTACCGTACCTTTTGGTCATTGGGGATCGTGAAGCTTCCAATAATCAGGTAGCGGTCAGGACCAGAGAAGGTGTCGATTTAGGCGTTATGAGTATTCAAACGCTCTCAGATAGGGTATTGTCTGAGGTTGCACGTTTAGGCCATGGGGCCGGGTTTGAGGAGTGAGTTATTAGTTACGCTGGAAAAGAGCCACGTTATCGAATAAACGGGTTCATTCGTGCTGCAGAAGTGCGCTTAATTGCCGAAGACGAAGAACAATTAGGTGTAGTTCCACTCAGAGAGGCGAGGCGAGTCGCTGAAGAGGCAGGTCTGGATCTGGTCGAGATATCGCCCAATGCCGAACCCCCTGTGGTGCGTGTGATGGATTACGGCAAGTTTTTGTTTCAAGAAAGTAAACAAAAGACTCAAGCCAAAAAGAAGCAGAAGAAAATAAAGGTGAAGGAAGTTAAATTTCGGCCTTCAACCGATAAAGCAGACTACGAGGTAAAACTACGCAACCTTCGTGGTTTCTTAGAAGAGGGAGACAAAGTAAAAGTAACGGTCTATTTTAGAGGTCGTGAAATTACCCACCAAGAACTTGGGATTCGCCTGCTGGAACGGATAAGAGAGGATGTTGCCGAAGACGGCAAGATAGAATTTTTTCCGAGAAGTGCAGAGGGTCGTCAGTTAGTGATGGTCGTCGTACCCAAAAAAAAGTAACTAACTTTAAATAGCGGAGTCGATAAAATGCCAAAGATAAAAACCAATCGAGGAGCGGCTAAACGCTTCAAGAAAACGGGTAGCGGTGGATTTAAACATCGTCAATCCTTTCGTAATCATATTTTAACAAAGAAGAGCAGCAAGCGGATTCGCCAATTGCGTCACATGCAGTGTGTGAGTGGAAGCGATGTGGCGGCTGTTCGACAAATGTTACCTAATGGTTAGGAGAGAAGATTATGTCACGTGTAAAACGCGGTGTTACTGCCAAGGCCCGGCATAAAAAGGTCTTAAAACAAGCGAAAGGGTATTATAGCGCCCGTCGCAGTGTTTACAGAGTCGCTAAACAAGCAGTGATCAAAGCTGCTCAATATGCTTATCGCGATCGTAAACAGCGTAAACGAGATTTTCGTCGCTTATGGATTGTTCGTATTAATGCGGCAGCTCGTCTCAATGGCTTGTCTTATAGCCAAATGATGGCAGGTTTGAAAAGAGCTTCGATTGAAGTGGATCGAAAAGTCTTAGCTGATCTCGCGGTTTTTGATAGCCACGCTTTTAGCCATGTTGCAGCGCAAGCTAAAGCAGCTTTAGCAGCGTAGGGCTTTTTTGCCATGGGAAATTTGGCAGAGATCCTCGATAAAGGGCAAGAAGCCATTAAGGCGGCAATCGATTTAAAAACGTTAGAATCGTTACGAGTCGAATACCTTGGAAAAAGTGGGTGCCTAACGCAATTATTAAAAACGTTAGGCACTTTGCCCCTCGAAGAGCGCCCGCTCTTTGGTCAAGCTGTGAATGAGGCTAAAGAAACTTTTACCGTTCTCTGGCAGCAAAAAAAACAACATTTAGAAAGCGAAGTATTGGCGCAATTTTTAGCGATGGACAAGCGTGATGTCACCTTGCCAGGCCGCGGTTTGGATCTTGGTTCGTTGCACCCCATCACGAATACACTAGCACAGATTGAACAATGGTTCTTGCAATTGGGATTTACCGTTGCAGAAGGACCTGAAATAGAAGACGATTTTCATAATTTTGAAGCTTTGAATATTCCGTCGTATCATCCTGCGCGAGCGATGCACGATACCTTTTATTTTCCCGATGGTCGTTTATTAAGAACCCACACCTCGCCTGTGCAAATTCGGACGATGGAAAACAGAGAGCCACCTTTTCGGATCATCGCCCCGGGACGCGTCTATCGCTGTGATTTTGATGTAACACACACGCCTATGTTTCATCAGGTAGAAGGAATAGTGATTGGGGAAGATATTCATTTTGGGCATTTAAAAGGGACTTTAGAGGCTTTTCTACGAGCTTTTTTTGAAAAAGATCTCCCGGTGCGTTTTCGGACCTCTTATTTTCCTTTTACAGAACCTTCAGCGGAAGTCGATATTCAATGCGTCATCTGCGAAGGCGCTGGTTGTCGTGTGTGCAGCGGTACAGGCTGGCTAGAAGTATTAGGTTGTGGCATGGTGCATCCAGTCGTGTTAAAACACTGCAAAATAGACTCAGAGCAATACACCGGTTTTGCTTTTGGCATGGGGGTAGAACGCCTGACGATGCTAAAGCATGGCATCACCGATCTCCGCCTCTTTTTTGAAAATGATCTAAAATTTTTAAAACAATTTTAAAAATTTTCTTCAAGCGCCTTGGCTAGCAGAGGTGCAACGCTTAATATTCGAACCTTGGGATGTGTTTTGGTGTGTGCTGATAGCAACAGGGAATCGGTCAAGGTGAGAGTACTAAGACCCGCGGTTGAAATATTTTCTAAGGCCTGATGAGACAAAACTCCATGGGTGACATAAGCATGAATTTTTGCGGCGCCTTGTGTTTTTAAGAGAGTGATGGTTTGGCAAAGTGTTTTGCCTGTGTCGACAATATCATCAATAATAAGACAATCCCGATGATTAATTTTCTGCAGCAATTTTAAGGCGGTTGCTTGTTTGGAGAGATCTTCTTTTTTATTAAAAGCAATAAAATTTTCTGGATTTTTGCTAGTCAGTAAGGATTGTGCTCGGTCAATACTGCCGTGATCCGGTGCAATGATCACTGGATTGTCAAAAGATCGTTGCTGGATATCGTTTTCAAAAATAGCGGTTGTTTCTAGCAAATGCAAAGGAATAGGGCAAAGCTGAGCCAGATCAGGATTATGGAGAGTCAGCGTCAACAACGTTTGAATGCCAGCCGTTTTTGCTAAGGCCATTAAGAGATCTCTGTCTTGTCTGGCGTACGCAAAATAAGGAATTAATGCAGCAATGTGGGTGGCACCTTTTTTTCGTAAAGCATCAGCAAAAAGCAAAAGCTCCATTGTGTGGTGATTGGCAGATCGGGAGAGTGATTGAATAATGACGACAGATTGACCCGACACATTGCTTAAAATTTCAAGATGGGTTTCGCCATCGGGAAACTGTTCTATTTTAGCTAGGGAAAGGGGCAGATCTAAACAATGAGCGATGCTTTCAGCAAGTGGAATATTGGAAAGACCAGAAAACAACAGCATAAAAGTATAACTTCTAACTTAAACTGGCTGGGGCGCTAGGATTCGAACCTAGGTATGCAGGGATCAAAACCCTGTGCCTTACCGCTTGGCGACGCCCCAACTAAGCTCGATATTATGTCGCCTGAAAGCGCCTCTGTCAATTCGTCCGCGACCAGTGCGTGAAAACAAACTTTAAAATCAAGGGGCCCTGTTTAAGTTGCAATTTATGAGGCACGTCGGTCCCGTCAGGAAGCGTCTGGTAAGCTTGGTAGTTAATGGTCCATCCGGCTTGTTTAAGCTGCCAAATCCGCTTTTCGTCGTCATACTTTAAGCCTTCGACTGGCGTTTGGGGGGCAGGGAGCCCTAGCAACCAATAACGCAGATCTGAGACAGGGATTGACCACTGCAAGGCTTCTTCAATCAAAGCTTCTGGCGTTTTAGCCTGCCGCTTGCTGCCATCTGCCTCAGTTAAGATCACCTGATTGGCATCTCCAGAGATATCAATAGATCCTTGGCCAATAAATCCGCTAAAAAGCGCTAAAGAGTATCGTTCTCCCACTTGTTGCCATTGAAATCGAATATTGCCGCCGCGCTTTCCTTCTTGTAAGCCTAACTTTCCTTGGGCAGAGAAAGCCGCCTTTGCAGATAAGCTTTTCTTTCTAAGCGTTAAGTGAGTGCCTGATTGGAGTTGATCAGGGGGTAATGTCAAGGGGGCACAGCCCAAGCAGAGGCTTAATAAAAGACTAAGGGCATAAAATCGCACTAACATGTTTTTTAGTATAACAGGCTCTGCTGGCCAAGCGTATGGCAGAAGGTTATACTCTAGCGACTTCTGACTGATTGGGGAAATTCATTGAAGTTTGAGTTTTCTAGTGTTCCGCTGGCTAAAGCGATTCGGGAAACATGGCGGCAAGGCTACCGTTTTGCCGATTTCTTCGCTGATTTAGGCGCAGGCCTGACGGTTGGATTGATTGCTATCCCGATGACTATTGCGGTTGCGATTGCTTGTGGTGTTCAGCCGGTGCATGGGTTATATGGTGCGCTGATTGCAGGGCTCTTAATTGGCTTGTTAGGCGGATCTCGCTTAAGCGTTTCTGGGCCAGTCGCAGAGCTTGCTGTTTTAATTTATCCCGTTGTTTACCAGTTTGGCTTTGGTGGCGCCATGCTAGCGACTTGGATGGCAGGCGTCATTCTGCTCTTTATGGGTTTAGCCAGATTGGGGCGTGTCATTGAATTTATTCCCTACCCAGTAACCACGGGTTTTATTGCAGGCACTGGCGTGGTTATTTTTGCTCTGCAAATTAAAGATTTTTTTGGTTTAGAACTCGTCACGCAACCTAAATATTTCTTAGATAGAATGGCGGGCTTGGCTGCTGCTTTTCCGACTTGGAAAATGGGAGACACAACGGTTGGGATTGTCACGCTGGGCGTGATGATGGTGTGGCCTCGTTTAAAGTTACCCGTTCCTGGACACCTAATCGCGATGATTATTGGGAGTCTCTTGGGTATTTTACTGCCGATGATATCCCCAGAGTGGATGGTCGATACGATTGGAACACGATATAGTGGTGGCATTCCCCAAGCCCTGCCAGCGTTGCTGACTTTTTCAGAATTATTTGACTTAGATCTCATTCGAGCTTTGTTTAGCTCAGCCTTTGCGATTGCGATGTTATGTGCCATTAAAGCGCTATTATGCGCCGTCGTGTTAGATGGAATGGCTGGCACAAAACATAATCCTAACGCCGAGTTAATCGCGCATGGTATTGGTAATTTGGTGCTACCTTTTTTTGGTGGCTTAACCTCAACGGCCGCATTATCGCGATCGGTTGCTAATTTCAGGGCAGGCGCACGCTCTCCGATTGCAGCGGTGGTGCACAGTTTGACTATCTTGCTCATTATTTTAATTTTTGCGCCAATTTTTTCTTATTTGCCTATGGCAACTTTTGCAGCGATCTTATCTATCGCTGCTTGGAATATTTTCGATCTACAACATTGTCTTAGAATTGTCCGCGTGGGGACCAGAAGCGATGTAGCTGTTCTACTGATTTGTTTTGGGCTGACCGTTTTATTAGACATGGGCATCGCAGTTGGTATTGGAATGGTGTTGGCTGCCTTGTTGTTTATGAAACAAATGGCCAATATCACGGGGGGTAAGTGGTTATTACAAGCCACGCATGGAGATACTCATGAACGTTTACCGGACAATGTGATGGTTTACGAAATTTCAGGGCCTTTATTTTTTGGCGCTGCCGAAAAAGCCATGAGTACCCTACGGGAACATAGCACAGGCTTGCGCGTTGTTATTTTGCAGATGCAAGGGGTTCCAACGATGGATATTAGCGGAGTGGTTGCTTTAAAATCGGCTTTAGAATCTTTGCAAAAAAATCGTATTTTTGTGATCTTGTCACACGTACAAGAACAACCTCGGGAAACCTTAAAACGTGCTGGGTTAGAATCAAAAGTGGATGTGCTTGCCTTGTGTGAAAACATGCAAGAGAGTATCGCTTTGACTAAATTATACGTTTAGCGAGCCGTTAATTTTATTTTGAAACGTTGCAATGTTTCTAGTAAAGTTTCGTCGTCTTGATCAGCCAGGAGTGCTTTTTCCCATATATTCAAGGCTTCTTTTTGTTGGTTGTTTACCCATAAAACTTCGCCTAAATGTGCAGCGATCTGAGTGTCATGCCCTAAATCATGTGCAAGTTTAAGATGATAAATCGCCTCATTCCAGTCACCTTTTTGATAATAGATCCAACCTAGGCTATCGATAAAAATCGGATTATTCGGAGAAAGCTTTAGGGCTTGATTAATATACTCTAATGATTCATTCAAACGCTCAGATTGAAAAGAAAGGACATAACTTAAAGCATTCAGAGCATTTGCATGCTCTGGGTTTTGCCCCAGAATATTCAAGAGATCTTTTTCTGCTAATGCTAGGTGCTTTAACTTAATCGCTGTCATCGCGCGACTATAGAGAATATCTGTATCATTCGGTAATTTTGAGACAAGCTCGTTGACTAAAGCATAGGCTTCGTCGGATTGCTTATTTGCGTTTAATAATTCAATTTCTAAGCTTAAGAGATACTTTTCTTCTTCTAGATTGGTTGGATGACTATTTTGCACGACTTGGATTGCTTCGGAATAAGCCTTTTCTTTTTTAAGCAAAAAAACGGAACGCAGTGTTGCGGGCATATGGTAGGATCCGGCAGTAATATGGTTGTACCATTGGATGGCTTCAAGCGGTTTACCGTTTTGTTCGGCTATTTCGCCCAGTAAATACTGTGCGCCTGCTTTTGATTGAGGAAAAGATAAAGCAAGATACAGGGCTTTAGAAGCTTCGGAGAAATTTTCTTGCTTGAGATAAATTTCTCCTAAAAATAAGGCGGCAATCCCGCCGAGTGTGGGATGAGACACCAAGTGATTTAATTCATGAATGCTTTCTGTTGTTGCGTCATTTTCGAATAAAAAATTGGCATAAAACAGCCGTAATTCGGCGTCTTTTGGATAGAGCGTAACAGCAGGTTTTAAATAATTTAAGGCATTATGAAAAGAAGCTTCTTCGTGATAAATAATTTTTGTTTTTAATTCAATCGCGCGCGTTAATTCAGGTTTTATTTCCAGCGCAGCATTTGTCCAGCGTTTGGCATTTTTAACATCATTTTGTTCGGCAGCACTTTGAGCTGCCATTAAGAGCGCTTGTGGATTAGACGAATTTGTTTTAGCTAACAAGAATATGGCATTTTTAAGATTTTTGGCGCTGTTTTTAGTCAAGTGAGATTGGATTTCTAATACTTCTTGGTCTAAATCAATTGGGGAGATATTGAGTGATTGTTGTAGGTAAGGTAATAAGGTTTCAACAGGTTGATCGGCTAAAAGGGTTAAGGTCACTAGTTGCGCTTGTAGATTTTTGGGATCGAGTGCTGCCCAACGTTTAGCGTTTTGTATCGCCTCATTGGATGCCTCAAAGGTGACGGCCGACAACGTTGCTTGTTCAGCCACAGCTGGATCGGAAGACAAATGAGCTGCCATGCGATAATATTTTAGGGCCTCTTTTTTTAAGCCGCGTGTCGTGGCCATTTCGGCCATTAGCACTAAATAGAGGGTATTTTTTTCAGGTGAAAAGGGAAGAAGTTCATCCGCTGAGATCGCTTTGAAAGGCGCTATCGTCAAAATAAGGGCAAGTGTATATACTAAAATGTTAGTAAGACCTTGAGGAAACCATGCGGCACTTTGTTTTTGAAATGTTTGCATGTGGTTATCCAAAATTGTTTATTAAATAACTCATCGGCTTTGGATGAATAAAACTAAAGGATCGAAACCATGGCATTGACTGTTGTCGGCGTTAGCTATCAAACAGCCTCGATTGATATTCGAGAAAGGCTGACTTTAAGCTATGCAGCCGCCGCTGAAGCAGCACTTTGGCTCACGACAGAAGGGCTTTTAAGAGAAGCGGTGATTATTTCGACTTGTAACCGCACAGAATTGTATTGCGAAGCAGACGAAAGTATTGATCCAATGCCATTACTTCTAGGTCATTTAGAGCTCCCTACTCAATGGATTGAACCTTATACCTACCGTTATATCCAGGTGGAGGCGGCGGCTCACCTCATGCGTGTGGCTGCTGGTTTAGATTCGATGATCTTGGGCGAGGCAGAAATCTTAGGGCAGATAAAGCGCGCTTTTACAGCGGCGGCGAGTCAAGGCGTTTTGGGTAAATGCTTAGGGCGTTTGTTTCAAATGACTTTTTCAGTGGCTAAAGACATTCGTTTGCGAACAGGGATTGGCCATCATTCAGTTTCAGTCGCTTATACAGCGGCTAAACTATCGCAACGTATTTTTGCTGACTTAAGCCAAATTACCGTGTTATTCGTGGGTGCAGGAGATTTTGTGCGCCTCCTGGCACAACATTTAGCAGCTTTAGGCGTGCAACAGATGCTATTTGCCAACCGGACCTCAGAGCATGCCGATCAATTAGCGGTTGAATTTAAGGCTAAGTCTATTACCTTAGAGCAGATAGATGATTACTTGGCTAAAGCTGATATCGTTATGACGGGGACCAACAGTTCGCAGGTAATTATTCAGAAAGAAATGGTGGCGAGTGCATTACAGCAACGAAAAAGAAAGCCGATGTTTATGGTCGATTTAAGCATTCCACGCAATATTTCACCGGATATTGCGGTTTTAGAAGATGTTTATTTATATAATCTAGATGATTTGCAAAAAATGGTTGAAGGGAATAAGCAGCATCGTTTAGACGCCGTTGCGATGGCAGAAAAGAGTGTCCAGGAAGCGGCCGTGCAATTTTTTACCTGGATTGAAGCTCAAGAATCCTTTAAAATGCTCTCTTTATTTCGTGAAAAGTTTGAGGGGATCCGCGATAAAGTATTGGCCGATAACCTTCGTCGCTTGCGTGCAGGCGAAGATCCGGAACAAACTTTAAGTCGATTGGCTTATCATTTAACGAATCGATATTTACATGAGCCAACGCGTCGTTTACGTGAAGCGGCTTTCGAAAAAGAAGCGGTTTTATTAGCCTTAACAAAAGATTTATTTGAGTTAGAATATGAAATTGTCAATACAAAATAAACTAGAATCTTTAGTGGGAAGACACGAAGAATTAAGCCGATTATTAAGTGATCCTGCTGTCATTCGCGATCAAAATCGATTTCGTCTTTTCTCAAAAGAGTATGCAGAGTTAGAACCTTTAGTCGCTGCCTTTGTCCGGTATAATGACGAATTAAAAAATATCGTTGTACTGACTGACCTGCAAAAAGACAGCGATGCTGATCTGCGAGATTTAGCCGAAGCAGAATTAAAACAAGCCAAAATAAAAGCAGCAGAATTAGAAGAAGCACTTTATATTCTGTTATTGCCAAAAGATCCCAATGACGAACGCAATATTTATTTAGAAATTCGAGCGGGAACAGGTGGGAATGAGGCATCGTTATTTGCGGGCGATTTATGCCGAATGTATACACGCTTTGCCGAATCACGCGGATGGAATGTTGAATTTACCAGCGAAAGCTTAGGTGAACAAGGAGGTTACAAGGAAGTTATTGTTCGGATTATCGGCAGAAATGTGTATGCTGATTTAAAATTTGAATCGGGCGCACATCGTGTGCAACGTGTGCCTTCAACAGAATCTCAAGGCCGTATTCATACTTCTGCTTGTACTGTGGCAATTCTACCTGAATCGGAAACGATTGATAATATTGAATTAGATCCGAGTCAATTACGGATCGATACTTATCGTGCATCGGGTGCTGGAGGACAGCATGTTAACCGAACGGATTCGGCGGTACGAATTACCCATTTACCAACAGGGACAGTCGTTGAATGTCAAGATGAACGTTCTCAGCATAAAAATAAAGCAAGAGCGATGGCCTTGTTGCAAGCGAGAATATTAGCCGAAGAACGCCGAAAACAACAATTAGAAGAAGCATTAACACGCCGGCATTTAGTCGGCAGCGGCGATCGTTCCGAGCGCATCCGAACCTATAATTTTCCGCAAGGGCGAGTGACTGACCATCGAATTAATTTAACGCTGTATAAATTAAACGAAATATTGGCAGGTGATTTATTATTAGTGATCCACCCGTTAGTTCGAGAACATCAAGCCGATTTGCTCTCCAGTATTGATAATGAAAATAAGTGATATCGCTTCAGCGATTGTCTATGCAGAGTCGGTTCTTCATTCTCTACTAGAAGCACAGGTATTATTGGCACATGTTTTGAGTGTGCCACGAACCTATCTTTATGCATGGCCACATCAACCCTTAAGTCTTGAAGAAACCGAGCATTTTTTAGGATTTATTCAGCGACGGCAACAAGGCGAGCCAATTGCCTATTTAGTGGCAGAAAAAGAGTTCTGGTCGTTAACGTTAACAGTAACGCCAGCTGTCTTAATTCCTCGTCCCGAAACCGAATGCTTAGTCGAAGCAGCGCTGGTGCATTTTCCGAATCATGATCTTAAAAGAGTCCTAGAGCTTGGGACCGGGAGTGGGGCGATTGCTTTGGCGTTGGCCAAAGAGCGACCAATCTGGGAAATATGGGCGATCGATTGTTCATTGGCGGCTTTAGCGATTGCCAAAAAAAATGCCAAAAATTTGTCGCTTACCCAGATTCAGTTTCATGCAAGTGATTGGTTTCAATATTTTGATAGTCTTTCATTTCAATTTGATTTAATTATCGGAAATCCACCCTATATTTCACCAGACGATTTTTGGCAGTACGAAGCAGGTCTGCGTTGGGAGCCAGAAGCAGCACTCCTTTCCGCAGAAGCAGGGTTAGCGGACTTAACACACATCATTCAAAAGGCAATGCCATTTTTAGCGGTCAATGGCTGGTTAATGCTAGAACATGGTTTTGATCAAGCCTCTGCTGTGGCAGCGTTGATGCAGACAGCAGGATTTGTTGAGATCAATACGTTGCCAGATCTCGCCGGAAAGCCACGCGTGACGATTGGCAAGCAGCCGTTCTGATCCCTCATAGACAAAAAAATGACGCATACCATAAAAATATTAAAGTTTTTTTTGTCGGCGGCCGACAAAGTTGACATACCAGAAGGTTTATCAGTTTTAGAATGGTCGCGTAATGTAAAGAGAGGGAAATAGTATGAATCGATGGATAAGATCAATCATGGCAATCGGATTAAGTAGCATAGCAGTTTGCGCATCTGCAGATGAATATGATGATATTGCGCCTTATTTAGGGGCTGATTTTAAACAATCGTATATGAAAGGCCACGGTGCTTGGAAATCCATTTTCCCAGGGACCTATCCGGGTGCGGCTTTCTATGTTGGCACAAAATTTCACCAATATTTTGCAATCGAATTAGGATATGACTGGTCCATGCATCAGAAGAAAGAGTGGAGCTTACCCGCAGGATCGGCTTTTTTCGCGACACCGGTTCAAGGAACCGAAGGTTCTACTCGGGTCGAACGTAATGGCGCTTATTTAGATGTACTTGGCTTACTGCCAATTGCAGATTGCTTAGAGATGATGGGTTCTATCGGAATGGGTTGGGTTCAAACAAAAATTGAATCAAACTTTAGTACGATGACAACCCCAGAGAGTAGTGCACTCGCTTCTGTTGCCGGTAAAGGGCGCACGGTTCTTCGGGTCGGTATTGGCGCGAGTTATATGGTGACAGATGTTGTTGGTGTACGAGCCAAAATGGGTTGGGAAGGAACCTCTGCCTTAAAACTAGTCGGTAATCAGGCGTTTTCTACGTATGGTTATGACACCAAAGGATTTAAAGGGACGACGGCGTTTTCGGCAGGAGCATTCTTTAAGTTTTAGTTTTTTGCGTATTAACGTTAATAGAGAGGAAAGAGACGATGAAAAATATAGTAAAAGGTGCAATGATAGTAGGCGCTATGTTAGCTGCAGGTAGTGCTGCTGCAGGCATGATGGACGAGATGAAACCTTATGTTGGGGTAGATTACTACCAAGCATATATGAAAGCTAAAAATGGGGCAGTGCAAAATGCATTTCCAAAGTCTTACCCAGGCGCTAGTGTTTATGCAGGGGTTAAGTTCATGGAAAACGTCGGTGCTGAATTAGGCGCAGATTTCTCCCAGAAAAAATCTGCCACAGCGACTGTTCCTGCTGGAACTTTGTCTGGGGCTTCAGCTGCTACTTCAGTTAAAAATGAAGTGAAGCGTAACGGTGGACATTTAGATCTCGTTGGTTTCTGGCCGTTGAATGATTGCTTCAACTTAATCGGCTCAGTAGGCGCTGGCGTGTTGAAAGCAAAAATCACTTCAACACCGAATGTCGGTTCTATTCCAATTTCTTCTAAGACCAGAGCAGTCGGAAGAATTGGGGTTGGCGCAAGCTACATGTTAACCGACATGTTTGGCTTACGTGCAAAATTAAACTGGGAAGGCACGTCTGCATTGAAGTCTAATATCAACGGTGGTGATGTTAAGCCATTTAAAGATACGACTTCCTTCACAGTTGGTGCATTCGCTCAATTCTAATTGACGAATGTCTTGCTGTTAGATGTTTGGATAAAGTCTAATTTGGGAAACTAAGTTAGACTTTGTCTTTTTTATTTTTGTCTGTTGCCGTTTAGGGCTTAATAAAATTGTACTACCACTTTTTATTCAAATGGGTGTATGATGGTTCCATTCGACAAATAGAAATTTAGTTTTTTTACTTATTAACGTTAATAGGAAGGAAAGAGACAGATGAAAAATATAGTAACAGGTGCAGTAGTAGGTGCCATGTTGGTTGCAGGTAGTGCTGTTGCAGACATGGGCGATGTTAAACCTTATGTTGGGGTAGATTACTACCAAGCATTCATGAAAGCTAAAAATAGTGTAGCGCAAAATGCATTTCCTAAGTCTTACCCAGGTGCTAGTGTTTATGCAGGGGTTAAGTTTATGGAAAACTTTGGTGCTGAATTAGGCGCAGATTTCTCCAAAAACAAATCTAAAACAGCGACTATTCCTGCTGGAACCCTGCCAGGCACTGCTGCTGCTGCCACTTCAGTTAAAAATGAAGTAAAGCGTAACGGTGGACATTTGGATCTCGTCGGCTTTTGGCCGTTGAATGATTGCTTCAACTTAATCGGTTCTTTAGGAGCTGGTATGGCGAAAGCAAAAATCACCGCAACGCCTAATGTTGGTTCTTTCTCAGTTTCTTCAAAGAATAAAACCTTTGCAAGAATCGGGGTTGGCGCAAGCTACATGTTAACTGACATGTTTGGCTTACGTGCAAAATTGAACTGGGAAGGCACGTCTGCGTTGAAAGCTAAGTTTAACAACGGTACCGAAGTTAAACCATTTAAAGATACGACTTCCTTCACGGTTGGTGCATTCGCTCAATTCTAATTGACGAATCATTAAGCATAGGTGTCTAGAAAAAGCCCGGGTTGGGAAACTGAACCGGGCTTTTTCTTCTGTCTTATAGAATCCCCTCATCCGGCGCTACGCGCCACCTTGCTAAGTTTAAAATAGTTACTAAACTAAAAAAGAAACTTGGCTTCCAGGGAGAGGGTGGCATGGGAAGCAAACGCTTTATTCATTACTTGGTACTATTTGGCTTTTTCTGCCCCGCTGTCCATGCGATAGATGACAGTGGAGACGATCGTTACGACACCTTTGGTGGGATCAATTACAGACAGAGCGTCACGCGGCCTGTTAATGAATGGAATCAACTCTTTGTTAAAACCCAACCTGGATTAGGCGCCTATTTAGGCTGGCGTTTTCACCCTCGTTTTTCAGCTGAATGTGGTTATGAGTGGTCTCAGAATAAACCATTGGGAACAGGGATTGGCTCGGGTTCATCTTTACTGGGGGTGACGAATGGGAGTGCTCTTCCGGTTGAATTAACCGGCACGGTTCGTTTTAAAACAGGCCATTTTGATCTCAATACTTTTTTTCCGTTTACGTTTCAAAACTGGCTGCCAGAGTGGATTGTTTCATTAGGTGTGGGTGCGACAAAACCTAATATGAAAATAAATGGCACTGCTATTAATAATACTGGATCTCGAATACCTCTCGAAGCAGCAGATGCAGGTGCTCAAAATTTTGCCTCTCAATTTAGCCAAATAGAAGGCAAAAGTATGGCTGTTTTTAGAGGTGGATTTGGGTTGCAGACATCCGTGCTTGAAAACGTTGGCGTTCGTGCGTTAGTTCGGTATGAGCGTACATCGGTCTTAAGGGGGAGGGGAATTTCGGCGACCGAAAACCCAGCCACAGCAAAGATCTTTCAAAATGGCTTTAGTTTATCACTCGGTTTATATCTTAAATTTTAACGTGGCAGGGAGCAAACAGCATGAGAAGCAGGCGCTTGATTCAAGGGTTGGTGCTTTTTAGTGTTTTCGCGGCAACTGCAGAGGGAATGGAAGGTATTAGAGAGAGCAGCTATAACACTTTTGGTGGGATTAATTATAAACAAAGCCTGATTAGGCCGACTGATCAATGGGATCAGTTGTTTGTTAAAACTCAACCAGGTTTCGATGTCTATTTAGGCTGGCGTTTTCACCCCAATTTTTCAGCCGAACTGGGTTACGAGTGGTCGGCCGATAAATCCTTGACAACTGTTGTTAATGAGAGAGTAGGTCTCGCTAACCCGGGTGGATCTTTATTGGGTGTCACCAATAACAGTATTTTTCCAATTGCCTTAAGTGGAAAAGTTCGTTTTAAAACAAGTCATGTCGATCTTAACACCTTTATTCCCTTTGTCTTTCAAGACTGGGCGCCTGAATGGATTGTGTCACTGGGTGTTGGTCTGACCAAACCTAATATGAAAATAACTGGCATTCCGATTGGTTTCAATGGTTTTAACGGCCATGGTCTTGGCGGAAGCGATCCAGCTGCAGCAGCTTTTATAGAAGAATTTGCAGGGGTAGTCGGCAAAAGTAAGACTGTTTTTAGGGGTGGTTTTGGGCTCCAAGCATCTTTGATTGAAGATGTTGGAATTCGGGCACTGGTTCGCTATGAGCGAACATCGGTCCTAAGAGGGGCAGGAGATATTGTTACGCGTAATCCCACTATCGCCAAGATCTTTCAGAATGGGTTTAGCTTATCGTTAGGGTTATATTTTAAGTTTTAACTGTAATATTTCATTGACCTGCTCAGGATTTAATTTTCCTTGGCTAGCTTTCATGATTTGCCCAATAAAAAAGCCAAACAACCTCTCTTTACCACTGTGATAATCAATGACTTGTGATGGATTAGCTTTTAAGACTTCATCAATAATTTTCTCGATAAAATCAGTATCTGTCACTTGTTTTAAGCCTTGTTTTTCGATGATGGCATCGACATCTTTTTCTCCGGCTAAGAGTTTTTCAAAAATAGTTTTAGCAATTTTGCCAGAAATGGTTTTATCATGAATGCGTAAAATAAGATGGCCTAATTCACAAGGGCTTACAGGACTTGCTGTGATCTCTAGGTTTTCTTTGTTAAGAGCTGCCAGTAATTCACCCATGATCCAATTGGCACAAAGTTTTGGCTCGTGCGTCCCAGAAGAAGACAGTGTTTCCTCAAAATAATGGGCGAGCTCTTTGGTGGCAGTTAATACATTAGCGTCATAACTGTTTAAAGCATACATCGTTTCAAATCGTTCGGCCTTTTCTTGGGGCAATTCGGGTAGCTCTTTTTGAATGCGCGCGATAAAGGCTGCATCGACTAAAACAGGCAAGAGATCAGGATCTGGAAAATAACGATAATCGTTGGCTTCTTCTTTGGTTCTAAGCGATCGTGTTTCGTCTTTATGGGCATCGTACGCTCGAGTTTCTTGCGTAATTTTTCCGCCTTGTTCTAAAATTTCAATTTGGCGTTTCGCTTCATATTGAATCGCCTTTTCAACGAAGCGGAAGGAATTAACATTCTTGATCTCAGTTCGGGTCCCGAGTTTAGCGTCGCCTTGTCTGCGCACAGAAACATTCGCATCGCAACGAAAAGAGCCTTCTTGCAAATTGCCATCTGAAATTTCCAAATAACGGATTAACGCATGCAACGTTTTTAAATAACTCACCGCTTCTTTGGCAGAGCGCATCTCAGGTTCTGAAACGACTTCTAGGAGAGGAATACCAGCACGGTTTAAATCAATACCAGACTGTCCTTCAAAATGTTCATGTAAAGATTTTCCGGCATCTTCTTCTAAATGGGCGCGTGTGATCATAATGCGTTTTGGGACCCCGTCTTCTGGATGAATAAGGAGTGAGCCACCGACAACAATCGGCAGATTATATTGGCTAATTTGATAACCCTTTGGCAGATCCGGGTAAAAATAATTTTTACGGGCAAAAACAGATTTAGGCGCGACTTTAGCTCCAATACTTAAGCCAAATTTAACAGCCATGTCTAAGGCAGTTTGATTAAAAACGGGTAAAACACCGGGAAATCCTAAGTCAATAATCGAGGCTTGGGTATTAGGCTGTGCCCCATAGGCGGTTGGTGAACCCGAAAACAACTTAGAGGCTGTTATCAGTTGAATGTGCACTTCTAAACCAATAATGATTTCCCAATCGGTATTCATTTAAACTTCCTCACAACCAGGGGGGACTTGTTGATGCCAGTCGGTGACTTGCTGAAATTGATGAGCAATATTCAATAATTTTGCTTCTTCGAAATAATTACCAATTAATTGAATCCCAACGGGCCGCTTATTCACCAATCCACCCGGCATTGACAAGGCGGGAAGGCCGGCTAAATTCACGCTAATCGTGTAAATATCGCAAAGATACATGCTGACGGGATCTTTTGCTTTTTCCCCTAAATTAAAGGCAGGCGTGGGCGTTGTTGGCCCTAAAATCACATCCACTTCTTTAAAGGCGGCTTTAAAATCATGGCTGATTAAATTTCTCACTTGTTGCGCTTTTAAATAATAGGCATCGTAATAGCCAGAAGATAAAACATAGGTCCCCATTAAGATGCGCCTTTTGACTTCCGATCCAAATCCCTCTTGTCGAGATCGTTTGTAGAGATCGTCTATATTTTTAGGGTCTTGACAACGGTAGCCATAACGAACCCCATCGAAACGCGCTAAATTAGACGAACATTCTGCAGGTGCAATCACATAATAAGTCGGGATAGAAAGAGCCGTATTCGGCAAGCTAATTTCTTTAATCACAGCGCCTTGTTTTTCTAATAGGCGTAAAGCATCTCGGAGTTGCTGTTCGACTTCGGGATGGAGGCCTTCTCCAAAAAATTCTTTGGGTAAGCCGATGCGTAATCCTTCTAAAGAATCGTTTAAGCTTGCCGTGTAGTTGGGGACGGGTTTGTCCACATTGGTTGAATCTTTGAGATCGTTGCCTGCCATCACTTGCAATAACAGTGCGCAATCTTCAGCAGTTTTGGCCATCGGGCCTGCTTGATCAAGACTAGAGGCAAAAGCAATCATGCCATAGCGAGACACTCGCCCATAAGTGGGCTTAAGTCCGGTAATACCAGAAAGCGCTGCCGGTTGGCGGATAGAACCACCTGTGTCAGTACCGGTTGCGGCTGGGGTTAATCGGGCAGCCACTGCTGCGGCCGATCCACCGGATGATCCGCCGGGAACGGCTTTAGGATCCCAGGGATTTAAAACAGGCCCGTAGTAACTCGTTTCATTACTAGAGCCCATGGCAAATTCATCCATATTGGTTTTACCAATTAACACCGTCCCTGCTTCTTTCAAGCGGGAAACCAAGGTTGCATCATAAGGGGAAACAAAGTTATCGAGCATTTTTGATCCGCAGCTTGTCTTAATGCCTTTGGTACAAAAAATATCTTTGTGAGCGATGGGAATGCCAGCCAGTGCTGCCTGTTCGCCTTTGTGTCGCTTGTTGTCTTGTGCGCGAGCAGCGAGTAGTGCTTCTGTTTCGGTGACAGTAATAAAACAGTTTAGCGATGATTTTTTGGCAATACGTCCTAAAAAAAATTTAACCAATTCTTCTGAGGAAAATTGTCGAGTGTCTAGACCTTTTAGAAGCTCTGCGATTGTATAGTTGTACATCGGGTATTAAGATCCTTCTATCATCAAAGGCACTAAATATAATCCGGCTTCCGACTGTGGGGCAAGGGCTAGTAGCAATTCACGTTCGTCTTGCTCGCTGACTTCATCAAGACGTAAGCGCTGGTGTGCGTCTAGGGGATGAGCCATCGGGGCAATCCCTTCTGTGTTAGCTAAGGTAATTTTATCAACCATTGAGACAATTTTAGCTAAATCTTCTTGAATAGAAGCCTCATCTCGCGTATCGTCGATCTCAATACGGGCAAGATGTGCTAGATATTTAACTGTATCATGTGAAAATGGCATAAAAGCACTCTCCAGCAAATTTGTACGAAAGCTGGGTTTGAGTGTAGCACAGCCATTGGCTTGCCCAAAGTGCTATTGATTGTTAGAGTGACGAGAGTAGTGTTAATCAACGATTGCGTGGGATGAAAAAACATGTTTAAAGCTTTACGCGGAATTTTTTCCAATGACTTGTCGATAGATTTGGGTACGGCAAATACCTTAATTTATGCACTTAACCAAGGAATTGTATTGAATGAACCTTCGGTGGTTGCGATTAGGCAAGAGAAAGGACCAGGCGGGCAAAAAACAGTGGCGGCTGTTGGTTTAGAAGCCAAACGCATGCTAGGCCGAACACCGGCGAATATTACGGCCATTCGACCATTAAAAGATGGCGTGATTGCCGACTTCCACGTGACCGAAAAAATGTTGCAACACTTTATTCATAAAGTGCACAAAAATAAATTTTTACGACCCAGCCCACGCGTCTTGGTTTGTGTTCCTTGTGGATCAACCCAAGTAGAACGACGCGCTATTCGAGAATCTGCCTTAGGCGCAGGTGCGAGAGAAGTGTATTTAATCGAAGAGCCCATGGCGGCTGCGATTGGTGCGGGCATGCCAGTCGATCAAGCGCGCGGTTCTATGGTGGTTGATATTGGTGGAGGCACAACCGAAGTCGCTATTATTTCCTTAAGCGGTGTCGTTTATGCAGCTTCTGCGCGAGTTGGCGGAGATCGATTTGATGAGAGCATTGTCAACTATGTGAGACGTAACTACGGGACCCTCATTGGGGAAGCGACTGCCGAACGGATCAAGCAAGAAATTGGAACAGCTTTCCCAGGCACTGAAGTTAGAGAAATCGAAGTGAGAGGCCGTAATCTGGCCGAAGGTGTGCCGAGAAGCTTCACTTTAAATAGCAATGAAATATTAGAAGCGCTGCAAGAGCCATTATCCGGCATCATTGGTGCTGTGCGTTTAGCTTTGGAGCAAGCTCCGCCCGAATTAGCTTCCGATATTGCAGAACAAGGACTTGTTTTAACCGGTGGTGGCGCATTGTTAAGAGATTTAGATCGCTTATTAATGGAAGAAACAGGCTTGCCCGTGATTGTGGCCGACGATCCGTTAACCTGTGTGGCGAGGGGCGGCGGTCGTGCACTGGAAATGATGGATGAAAGAGGCGGAGATTTTCTGTCTGTTGAATAAGTGAGAGGCTGCTATCAAATTACTATTTTCCAGAGAGCCGCAAGAAAGGATAAAAGCCTGGTGTTTAGTGGTGTTGTCGGTGGTAATATTAACCGTCGATTATCGATACCACACGCCAGAGGTGGCTCTTGTGCGAAATTATTTGTCGATAGCCGTCTATCCTATTCAATGGATTGCGAATAGCCCCACGCGTGTTTTCAGTTTTTTTGACCACTACTCTTTTACTCATCAAGGATTAATGAGTGAAAACCAACAATTAAAAGAAGCGCAGTTTTTGCAAAACGCGCGCCTGCAAACATACCAAGCGCTAGAAGCCGAAAATAACCGCCTTAGGATCTTATTGCAATCTTCAGTTCGGGCGAATGAAACTTTATTGGTGGCAGAAATTATCAAAATTAATGCCGATCTTTTTTTGCATCGCGTTATTTTAAATAAAGGATCAGAACAAGGTATTTGCTTAGGACAAGCTGTGATCGATGCAGAAGGCGTTGTCGGAGAAGTGACCGAAGTTTATCCCACCACTAGCCGAGTTATTTTATTAAGTGATGCGAGTTATGGTATTCCTGTTGAAAACATCAGAACGGGTGTTAGAGGTGTTGTGGTTGGCACAGGTTCTTTAAAAAGTTTAGAGCTGAAGCATGTGGCGCACACGCTTGATTTGGCCGTAGGAGATACTTTAGTGACCTCAGGACTAGATGGTCATTATCCACCCGGATACCCGGTGGGAACCATTACGCAAATTGCGCATGATCCCAGCGAGACTTTTGCGGCCGTGCAAGTCGCACCAAAAGCACGTTTAGACAGGGCGCGAGAAGTTTTGTTGCTAGCAGCACAGCAAGTAGTGGGAGAGTGAAGTGAACAGCACGAGATATGTTCAGTATTATATCTTAATTTTCACTACCTTAATGGCTGCCTGGCTTTTAATGCTTTTTCCTATTTCAGCTGATTGGCAATGGTTACGTCCACAGTGGTTATTTTTGGTGGTTATTTATTGGTTGTTGGCGTTACCGCAAGTGGTTGGCATTGGTAGTGCTTGGATAGCCGGATTCGTCATGGATATTTTAAGTGGTGGGTTATTGGGTAAATATGCTTTGGCAACCTTGGTCGTTGCCTATCTAGTTCGTTCCTTACGATATCGCTTAAGGGTTTATCCGATATGGCAGCAATCGTTAGCCATGCTCTTGATGGTTGGGGTTGGTAATATTATTTTATTTTTAGTGGAGTGGTTAACAGGTCACCCACCTCAAACGGCATTATACTGGCTGCCTACTTTATCGAGTGTTGCTGTGTGGCCTTGGCTTTATCGTTTGCTGCAGCTTTATGAAAGAAAATTCTCGCGTTAAAAAAAGTGTATTCAAAAAATGGCATTGCTACTTCTTGGCAAGCATTTTGTTGGCAGCGATGGTGGTAATGGCAACTGGCCAAATAATAAAACACTATTATCAAAACCATCAAAACGAGATAGCATTAAAGCTGAAACAAGCATTTGGTTTTCCGATTACTTTTGAGGAGATAGATCTTTCTTTGAAAGGGGCATTATCTATTAAAAAAATTATTGTTTTTGACTCAGCTGTTCCTATTCCCTTTGTCGAAATCCATCGGATGGATTTTTTCCCCGATTTCTCTGTTTTATTAAAAGAAAGACGCTTGCAATTTAAAAGTGCCATTGTGCATGGTCTTAAAATAAAGATTAGCGTTGGATCATCTGACAACATCAGTCTATTAGGTTTACAAGGAGAGTTATTGTCAACGACAGTGGATTATGCGGCTTTTATGAAGGCGATTAACGAATATGATGACATTAAAATAAAAGACGCAATCATTGATTGGGTATTAGAGAAACGATCGATTCGACAAGGGCTGCAAGGGCACTTTCAGCATCAACGCATCACAAACGAGACTTGGGTTTTTTCGGGGACACAGGCCATTGTTGGACAGTCAAACAAAAGAGCTATCAAGATGAAAGTGAAGGCATATTTAGCCTCGTCATTAGCGTCGATGGCCGCTACTTTTCAGTTGTCTGATGAGATTAATCTACAGGAGATAGATCAATTCTACCAATTAGCAGCAGACGATCCCCTTTGGTTAAAATGGATTAAAACAGCTGTTTCAAAAGGTATTATCAATCAAGGTTCTTTCAGTTTAAACAAGCAAGCAGCCATGCTGAACTGGGAAGGATCACTTTTATTTAAAAAAGCAGATTGTTTGTATGCAGCAGGGTGGCCTAGTATTTCGGCAGCACAAGGAAAGATCAGCTTTAATCAAGAGACCGTTGGCATTGAATTAGAACAGGGTCAGTTGATGGAGACGCCTATCCAATCAGCAACAGCAGTCGTCGGCCCGCTTCGTGATCTTAAAAACTTAAACGTCACTGTCAACGGTCAAATAGAAAGCACTTTAGAAAAAGGGCGCTTATTTTTAACAGAAAGCCCGTTAGCCTCTTCAATAACAACCAGTCTGCCGCTGCCAGATTTGCAAGGACAGATGAATTTAGAGTTAGCCTTAACGATTCCTTTAGTCAAGAAAAAAGCAGCGAGTGTCATCGTCGACGTGACAACTAAAGGGGCGACATTAAACATCCCTGAAACACCTTTTTCATTAACTGCGATCGAGGGTATCTTCCGATGGCGTGATGGATCTTTAATCGCAAAAGAGGCTAAGGCAAAATTTTTAGATCGTCCGCTGTCTTTGCAAATAGGGACAGTTGTTAAAGCTTCTCAGAAACTTTTGCCGAAAAAGGCATTTGTTGTGACAGCTACCGGAAAATTTCAGTCGGCAGATATTCAGAAAATAGCTCCTTACCCAATGCTCAATGCAATCCAGGGTCAAGCTCTTTTGACGGTGACTTGGTTTCCGGGCGAATGGCATATCGTCTCAGATTTAGATGGAATGGCTGTAAATTTCCCAGGATTGATTGCTAAAAAAGCCAATACTCGGAAGCCAATTTCTTTACAAATCAATGAAATCAAAAAAGAGAGAAAAATTCAGGTGCATTGGGAAAATATGGAGGCCATTTTTTCTCTAAACTTGCTACACCCTGAGTTAAACGCCGGTAGTATTCAGCTATTGGATCCTGCTATTAAAGGTTTAATCACGCTACACAGTGCAAAATATAAAATACCGTCCCTGATAGAGATACATTTAAGCTATTTAAAGTTAGCCGAGAATAGAGAAAAAGATCAAGCATTAACGGGGTTAAATCAAATAAAAAAACCGATACAATTTTATTGTGAAGCTTTTCAGTATGGAAAAAAAGATTTTGGCGAAATCGCTTTAAACCTACAGCCAAAAGCGTATGGTTACGAGATCCAGTCCTTAACGGCCGAAAAACCCGATGCTGAACTATCGCTGGCGGGGGAGTGGCATTTTGTGAATACGCGTCCCTTTACGACGCTTCAGGGCCACCTTAAAAGCCCCAACATGGGCAATGCGTTATTAGAAATGGGTTATGCAACCGCCATTCGGGAAGCAAAAGGGATCATCGAATATGAGCTGCAATGGTTAGGAGATCCCTGGCAAGTTAATCTAAAAACACTGACAGGAACGGCCGATTTGCGTTTTGACAAAGGAAGAATTTTAGGGCTTGAGCCGGGCTTAGGGCGTATTATGGGCTTATTAAACCTACAGAGTATTCAGCGACGTTTGCAGTTAGACTTTAGCGATTTATTTAAAAAAGGGTTTGTGTTCGATAGTTTACGCGGTCAATTAGCCTTTAAAGATGGAATCATTAAAACCGATCAGCTAAAAATTGATGGTCCTGCTTCTAAAATTGAACTGTCAGGTCAAGCGATTGCAGCAACAAAAGCAGTTGATTTAACCCTAACCGTTAAACCACACATGGGCGTTGGCTTGCCATTAGCGGCAGCTATTGCTGCTGGGAATCCAGCGGTGGGAGCAGGGGTGTGGTTGGTCGATCGTTTAACCGGTTCTAAAGTAAAGAAAATGTCTCAACATCTTTATCACGTGACAGGAACTTGGGAGACGCCGTCTATTCAGCCTATCGAGCCAAAAAATAACTAACTGGATCGGTTCACCATTAAAAAAGAAAGCTCTGCCAGTTTATGGCCATTTTTTTGTAAAAAAACGATGGCTTCGAGTGCTTGCAGATGAAGTGTATGGGCATATTGTTTAGCCGTTTCTAACCCTAATTTACTGGGAAAAGTCACTTTTTTTTGTTTTTCATCTTTCCCAGCGCTTTTGCCCAGCGCTTGTGTGGTTCCTTCGATATCTAAAATATCATCTTGAATTTGAAAAGCCAAACCAATGCAGCGTGCATATTCTTGCAGGAGTGTCATTTTGTGCGTGTCGATTTCTGTGTGAGAGGCTAAGGCTCCGAGAGACACTGCGGCTTCAATTAATGCGCCTGTTTTTTTGTGATGAATTTCTTTTAAGTCTCCAATCGTTAAAAATAAAGCCTTGCCTTCTGCGGCTAAGTCTAAGCTTTGTCCACCTATCATGCCTTCTACGCCAGATTTATTGGCTAAAAGATGAATCATCGCGAGTTTGTTTTCGGCAGAGACAGGATTGGCGACAGGATCAGACAACAGTTGAAAAGCCAGCGTTTGCAGGGCGTCTCCGGTTAAAATAGCGGTGGCTTCGCCAAAGACTTTATGAGAAGTCGGTTTACCACGACGTAAATCATCATTATCTAGCGCGGGCAGATCGTCATGCACCAGTGAGTAACAATGGATAAGCTCTACTGCAGCAGCTGGTGCGTCTAATAATTCAATGGGATGACCAAATGCCTCCCCAACCGCATAAACCAGTAATGGACGCATGCGCTTACCCCCATTTAAGACAGCATAACGGAGCGCTTCATGAATTTGACTCGGTAAATGAGTAGTGGGGTTTTCTAAAGAGAGTATTTTTTCAAGATAGTTTTCAATGCGGTCCGCACAGGCTCTTTGGAAATTTTCAAAATTCACGATGAAGGTTTCCTCTTTACATTTAGTCGCTTTTTTCTCTAGTCATCTTCCACAAACGGGACAGTTTTAAAATCGTTGTTTTGATCAATTAACAGCTGGACTTTTTGTTCAGCTGTTTTTAAGACGGATTGGCATTGTCGCGTTAAAGAAATGCCTTGCTCAAAATGTCGTAGTGATTCTTCTAAACTTAAATCTCCTTTGGCCATCTGTTCAATGAATGTTTCCAGGGTTGCAATAGCCGATTCAAAATGGATAGGCGCATTAGCGTCTGATTTCGATTGGCGACCCATGGTTTTCTCCTACCTTATTCAATCTGACAGAATCTGATGTGACTATCTTATCGCGAAATCAGCTTGGGATGTCAATTTTGAGCAGAATATGGTACGGTGAAGGTATATGAGTTTTTTATTAGTTAGTTTTCTTATATTATTTTGTTGCTCAGAATATTTTAGAACATTCACAGGAAGTTAAGGAAATATCAGTGGATACAGGCTACCGCTTCGAGGAATACATTAAGCATTTAAGGGAAAACTTCGTTAATCTCGTGGAGTATCGCGAGCGAACGGGTACTCTAGAGGCGAATGTTCTGCAGATTAAAGAGGCCTTGTTTAACGACGATCCTTTCATTGTTTTTAGCGCTAGCTTGGTTGCAACCGTTGTTCTAGCGGATAAGTCTATTTACCACTGATAGAAACCCCTCAACCGGCGCTACGCGCCACCTTCTCCCACAACGGGAGAAGGTAACAAAAGCTTTTAACCGAAATTATTCAAAAAATATTCCGTGTTGCTTCAACTCGTGATAAGTTGTCACGTTGGCGTTATTTTGTGTAAACGAAAGAAAATTTGGTATTTTTCTGACTTTTAAAAATAATAGTCTTTAATCAATGAGTGATTAATGAGGTAAAACAATGGCGTTTGCAGAGCATTCAAATCAGAACGAACCTTTTATCCCCGCTTCGACGACTTTGCCGGAAGTTACTTTTAGGGCGTTAATATTAGGTATTTTCTTAGCTGTTATACTAGCGGCCTCTAGTACCTACGTGGGTTTAAAAATTGCCCGAACGATTTCCGCTTCTATTCCGGCAGCCTTGATTTCAATGTTGGTGTTAAGACGATTTCGAAATGCCAATATTTTAGAAAATAACATGGTACAGACTATTGCTTCAGCTGGCGAAACAGTCGCAGCTGGGGTTATTTTTACTTTACCCGCTCTGGTGATCATGGGGTATTGGCAAGCGTTTGATTATTTTCAAACCATGCTTATCACCATGATTGGGGGTGTTTTAGGCGTTCTGTTTTCAATTCCATTACGTCGTTCTATGTTGCTCAAAGAAAAGCTACCGTACCCAGAAGGGGTTGCAACCGGGGAGGTCTTGAAAGTTGGGGAAGATGGCAATAAGCGTTCTGCCAAGATCTTATTAATTTCTAGCTTTCTCTCAGCCTTGTTTTCTTTTGCACAAGCGGGCTTAAAAATAGCTGGGGAGCAGATCCAGTATTGGACAAAAATCGGATCCACCGCTTTTGGGGGCGCGCTCTTCTTGTCACCGGCTTTAATGGGCGCAGGCTACATTGTCGGTATTCGAGGCCTTGTTTCTTTCTTGGTTGGCGCCTTATTAACCTGGGGTATTGCCCTGCCACTTTACGTGGCTGCCAATGGATTACCAGAAGGCAAAGAAGTGGGGGTAGCGCTTGCAGCCATTCATAAAGCGCATTTTCGATTTATTGGGGTCGGAATATTAGCGATTGGTGGTGTTTGGAGTGTTATTAGCTTAGTGAAGCAAATTGGGCAGGCTGTCCGCACTTCTTTTGCAGCGATGAAATCTCAGGGCAGTGAGTTTGATACTGCTATTAGAACTGATCGAGACATTCCATTTAAATATGTCTTGTTTGGGGTTTTATTACTGATGATCCCAACTTTTTTGCTGGCCTTTAGTTTAATGAAAGGGGCCAACTTTGGGATTACAGAGCCAACTTTTTGGACAATGGTTATTTTTGCGACAGCCTTTACGATAGTGGTGGGTTTTATTGCCTCGGCAATAGCGGCTTATATTGTTGGGGGCGTGGGAACAACCTCGCTGCCGCTATCTGGGATTACCATTGCAGCTATTGTGGCTTTTGCCGGATGTATGTTGCTTATCTTAAAATCAGTAAATTTCGGGATGGATGCCGATCTAGCACTCAAAGCGGCGGCGATTGTGATTATCTTTGCCGCAGTCGTTTGTGTGGCCGCTGGCATTAGCGGTGACAATATGCAAGATTTAAAAGCCGGACAATTGGTGGGCGCTACTCCTTGGAAGCAGCAGTTAATGCTGGCCGTGGGCGCGATTGCCTCTGCGATTGTTATTCCTTTTATTTTGCAGACGACGTTTCAAGCATACGGGATTGCCGATGTGTTACCCCGTGTTGGAATGAATCCTGAGCATGCTTTGCCAGCGCCGCAAGCGGCTTTAATGGCAACAGTGGCGAAGGGCTTTTTTAGCGGTCAATTACCTTGGCACATGATTATTGCCGGGGCGGTATTAGCCGTAGTTGCTATTATCTTAGATTTCGCTCTAAAGAGAGCCAATAGCAGTTTTAGGTTTCCAGTCATGCTGTTTGCCCTAGGGGTTTATTTACCTTTTGGCTATGTGCTTGCTTTCTGTGTGGGTGGTTTCATTCAAGCATTAGTTGAAATGAATAACAAAACACGGCACGTAGAAACCAGTGATGGGATCTTATGCGCTTCGGGTATTATCGCCGGAGAAGCTATTTTGGGTGCTATCCTGACTATCTTCTTTGCTTATTATTCGACAGAAGTTTTTGCGTTAGATATACCGCTGTTAAAGCATTTTGAGTCTGTCATCGGCGTTGTATTTTACCTAGGCTTGTGTGTGTATTTATACAAGCAAGGAAAACATCGTCCGGCAAAGCGTTCATAAAACGCTAATAGCGAGAAGATAAGTTTTAGTATGGAAAAGAACGGAACACAACAAACAGCAGAGCCAGTCGGCGAGTTGGTATTACAGACGGTTGCAATGCCGGCTGATGCCAACGCCTACGGCGATATTTTTGGTGGCTGGTTGGTCTCTCAAATGGATCTGGGTGGGGCCGTGTTAGCACATCGACGGGCGTGTAATCGGGTGACGACGGTTGCGATCGATAAAATGGTGTTTTTAAAGCCGGTTTATGTGGGCGATTTGGTCTGTTGTTATGCAGATGTCGTGCATCTTGGGCATTCTTCCATTGCGATCCAGCTACAAGTTTGGGTACACCGCATGCGCTTTGGGATTGAAGAGCAGGCGGCCGCCGGCGTTTTTACCTTTGTGGCTATCAATGAAGAGGGGCGGCCAAAAAATATCGATTGGTAAAAAATATTCCCTTTTTATTCCCCAGTTTTATTGCTTTTTCTCTGCTGATATTTCTTTCTTTCAATGTGTCATTCACTGTTAAAAATGTATGGTTGACATGCATAGATTTCGTGTGTGAAAATGGCCCTCATACAATTTGACCATATTATTATAGTATGATGTTAGGTCAAATAGAAATGCCAGGGAGCAAGGTGTTGTCCTTATAGCTGTTAGGGTTGGGGGGTATATGCCAAAAACAAAAAGATGTTCTCACAGTAAAACAATCAATAAAGTACGTTTTTCGTTTTTTCAAAATAGCTATTCTTATATTTTTTCTATTCATTTTTATTCTTTTCATTTAGTGATTGATCGATCGCTATTTATTTTTACTTTTAACCAATGTTATGCAAAATAAAATTTTAAGACTTCAAACTAGGTAGTTAATAGTTACAAGATAGGGGAAATAAAATGGCAAGTTCTGAGGGCGATATGCACGGATATTTAGCAGGAGAAATAGTAGAGAGCGATGAGCGACTGCGCTCAAAAGACCTAACACCAGTAGTTCCTGCTCAGCAACCAAAAAATCCAGAAAACATTACTGGGGAACTTCGAGCAAGACACGATGCAGCACTAGCAGCATTAGAAGAGGTTCGTAAAGCAGCAGATGCGATTGATAGAGCAGTTGTAGAAAGCTTAGCAAGAGATACTAATGTTGCAGAACGCATACAGCAACGTTTGGAAAAAAATAAACAACGTGTGCAAGAAATCGTTGCTAAGTATAAGGGAGAAAGACAAACTGCTTCTCTCACAGTGCATTTGAATAGTCGTATAGAAAGTTCTTCTTATTTTGGGCAAGGCACGATGGGTTGGATATCGAAGTCAGCATATAGTTGGTTAGTGGGAGATGAAGGTACTCCGGAAGAGAGTGATAGAAAATCAGTAGGCAGTGATATATCCATAGATAGCTCGCCTGAATCTGAACCAAATGAAGCGGCAATAGTTGCGCAATCTCCAGCGATGATAGCAGAATTAAAACGAATAGATGAAGCGTGTGCAAAAGAATTAGCAGTGTGTGCTCAGGAAGTAGAACGAATCACTGAAGAAGAAAAAACAGGAGAAAAACTTCCAGATTTAATGCAAAATATTACAAAACAAAGAGAACTTTTTGTAGGACTTGTAGAAATAACTTACCTTTTTTTACAAGAAAAGCTAGCTTTAGATGAAGCTGAAATAAAAAGTGAGACTTTAAGGGAGATGGGAAGCTATCTGCAAGATTTAAAAATAAAAAAATCTTCTAGCGAAGAGGGCTTTCCAACGAGAACTTTGAGTCAAGAGAGAAAAATATTAAGCGTAGATAAGCAAAAGCTGCTTGAATATTTGATGGTTTTTTTTGCAAAGGGGAAACAAGTTAGTGCTTCGCAGGCTGCTGTTTCGCTTGCGGGAGACTCTGCTGAAATAGTAGAAGGTCATAGAAATACGAATGTTTTTAGCTCACCAGTAAAGGCTGTTAGAAATGGAAGCAGAGTAATAGATACTGCAGAGCCATTACCAGGATTGGAAGAGATTACAAGAAGCGCTGTTGTGAGCACAATGATAAAAAGCGGAGCGTTACCTTTAGCTTTAACAGGGTTAGTGCAGGCTTCAGCTAAGGCTTCTGCAGAAGAAATCTCGGAGACTGAAAGAGAACTAATTGCACTTAGAGCTCAAAGAGCTCAAATGGAGCTTGTATTAAGCCAAAGTGAGATTGAAGCAAGAGAGCGGGAGCGGCTTGCAAAAGAGGCTGCTGAAAAGACTGAATTAGCTGCTGCATGGCAGGAGATGTTTGAAGCGAGAGATGCTCAGGTGGAGAAAACACAAGCGTTGGCTGCTAAAACAGCAGAAGAACTTAACAGCAAAACAATAGAGCTCAGAGACACGAAAAGAGAGCTTCGTCAGATGACAGCCGCCTATAATAGTGTCGTGCAGAGTCGAGCAAGTAGTACAGCACCTACTCCTGGGGGAAGTCATGCACTTTTGTACATGCAGGCGACGCAACGCACTATGGGGCAACACACTAGAGAAGATTCAGATAGGACTCGAGGGAGTAAATTAACTCCTCATGGTCAAGCTGATTCTACTTGTAACGCTGAGAGCAGTTAAAATTATTAAAATGTTTTGGTTTTGGAGTTAAGCATGAGTGAGAAAGCTAGTTCTGTTTTTGCAGCGCTTGCAGCAGCTAAAGCAAAAGTGGCGAGCACTAATAAGTTCTTGTCGGAGCCTATTCATAGGATGGATGAAGAATCTTTATCAGATGAAGAAGAATCTTTACAAGCGCATGCTCCTCTACAAGCCGGAGTTATCGGTTCCAGCGTTGCAGGGGATACAAGCGATGCTTATACGAGGCTTGCAGCAGCTAGAGAAAAAGTGGCGGGCACTAATGAGTTCTTGTCGGTGTCTGCTCACATGAGAGAAGAGTCTTCAGATGAAGAAGGGCCTCTACAGGCTCATGCTCGCTCTCCAGAAGGAAAACCTATTGGTCTGGGCACTGCTAAAGGAAATGCAGAGGAGCTTGCAAGAAGATTAGAAGAACCTGCGAGATTGTTAGGGGACGATATTGAACAATTTAAAAAATTAGACAAACTTTTGAGAAGAACGCAACCTAAAGCGTATCGAGCAAGAGAAATATCAGTTGAAAGAATTGAAAGACTTGAGAGCGCATTAGCAGAGTTGAGAGAAGGGAAAGAATTAACTGCTTTGGCAGCTGAAACTTTTGAATTAAATATACAATTAAGGCACCAGGAAACTTTAGCAAGTATTCAAGAAAAAGACGCACAAGCTGAAATTGAAAAATTAGAAGCAGATTTAGCACGTGTAAGATCGGAAAACGAGGTTGCGGGCAGTCGAGGAGCAGTTTTAGAATCTAGGATTGCTGAGTTAACTGCAGAGTTACAGGAAGCAAAGGAAGCAGCAGGACGTAAGGAACAAGAAGCTCGAGAAAAGATCCGAGAAGCAGAAGGTAAGTTGCAAGTAGCTGAAGAAAAGTTGACTCGAGAAATAAGAGAGATAAGAGATGCTGCAGTACTGGCAGAGCAGCAAGCTGTAGAGACATTAAGGAAAGAAACAAGCAGAGCGCAAGAAGAAAGAAGGAAGCTTGAAGCTCAATTAAAAGATCTAACGGAGAAGGTTGCTCATGTAGCAGATCTAACACAGGCAGTAGAAGAAAAATCGGAGATTGTTAGACAGTTTGCAGATGCATTAACAGAATCAGGACAAGAAGTTCAGCAGTTAAGAGCAGAGAAAGTACGGGTAGAAGAGGAAGCGAAGAGAAAATCAATAGAATTAGAAGCTAAATTAAAGGAAGCGACAGAAAGAGCCGCAGCAGCGCAAAGAAATTTCGAAGAACGATTAAAAGCAGTCGAAGCAGAAAAGCAAGAAGCCCTTGCAGCAGCAGCGAAGGGTTTAAGAGACGAGCAAGAACGAGCGGCGGCAGAGAAGGCTGGATTAGAAGCGACATTAAAGACAGCAAAGGATAAAGCGAGTGAAGCTGAGGCAACGTTAAAGAGAGCTGAAGCAAGCATTGCACAAGCTGGGAAAAAACAAACGGCGACTGAACAAACCTTAGCAGCAGAGCGAGCAGCGGTTCAAAAAGCTGAAGCGGAAGTAAAGCGATTAACAGCACAATTAGGGACTGAGGGACAAGCAGCGGCGGAACGAGT
>Ga0302315_10000509_pt1 | contig 43801 bp, 42 predicted proteins | sample III_Palsa_N3_1_FD_200532 | JGI IMG/M metagenome (GOLD analysis project Ga0302315, IMG submission 200532) | Peat permafrost microbial communities from Stordalen Mire near Abisko, Sweden - III_Palsa_N3_1 | ecosystem: Environmental > Terrestrial > Soil > Palsa > Peat permafrost | place: Sweden...
ATTTTTTACAGGCACCGCTATCCTGTTATTGGCTTTCCTGTTTTTGCACACCTCTTTTATAAACAACCTAAACCTGCCTGTAGCTTTGTTAGCCCTGTTTAAAACCGCAGGGCTGGCAACGGCTATACTATTACTGGTACAAAGCATTGATGCCAATAACCCGCTGATACAAAAGCTATGCGGCGATGACAATAAAAATTGCAGCGCCATATTATCCTCAAAAGCCGCCAAAGTGGTGGAAGAATTAAGCTGGAGCGAGGTTGGCTTTTTTTATTTTGCAGGCACCTGGCTGGTTTTATTGTTTAACAGCTGGCATACGCCGGTAATACAGGCATTGGCCATATTAAATATAATAAGCCTGCCCTATACTTTTTACTCTGTTTATTACCAATGGCGGGTAGCCAAACAATGGTGCATATTTTGCTGCACCATACAGGCTTTGTTGTGGCTGGAGTTTTTCGCTTTTATTCCGTCACTGCTACTGCCACTGCAACTACCCAACTTAGGGGAATGGGGCAGCTTAATTACCGGCTTAACCGCACCGGTATTATTATGGATAATATTTAAGCCTTTTCTGCTGCAAAGCAAACAGCTAAAACCGCTTAAACAGCAACTTCGCGCCTTTAAATACAATACCGACCTGTTTAAAAAGCTACTGAACGAAGAAGTGCAATATGCCCTGCCCAAAGAAGAAGATAGCTTAATTATAGGTAACCATGAAGCCGAAAAGATAATTACGATGGTAGCCAACCCATATTGCCAACCATGTGCCAAAGCGCATAAGGCATTGCAATGGATGGATGGGCGTAATGATGTGAAACTACAGGTGATCTTCTCCACCTCTGCTAAAGAAAATGATAAAAAGGTTATCGTAGCCTCGCACTTATTGGCTATGCAAAACACAAGTGATGCGATAACCGTAAAAAAAGCCATGCATGACTGGTATGAGCAAAAACAAAAAAATTACGAGGATTGGGCTCAAAATTATCCTGCCGAAAAAAACATAACCGCAATTGGACAATTAGAAAACCAGCGCGAATGGTGCAAACTGGCTGAAATTAGCGATACGCCAACCCTGTTTATAAACGGGCGCAGACTGCCCAGAGCCTATCAAATTGAAGATCTAAAATATTTTATATAATAGAAAGCATTGTTTCGCGAACAATAAGTTGCCTGTCTTCGGTAAAACAGGATAGGAAATAACGCCACTGCCCGAATGCAGATGCAAAAATAATTAAATTATATATGAAAAAACTAAATTTTATTCATTCTGCCCAAAAGCTGACGAAAGAGCAAATGAAAAATGTTGTGGGCGGGGTAGACCCAACTGGTTATGCATGTGCAACGTGCGGTATTAATCAAGAATCTCCTATTTAGTTTTTAGTGAATGATTGCAGTGCAGGATCTCTTGGTTGCACCTCCGATAGCTCTAATTGGCAATGTACCTATGTTAGTGATCAAGACGATTGCGAAACAGATTAAATGACCTAAATTTATTAGTAACATTGAATTAATTCAATGTTACTATTTAATTGTTATTAATTAAATTATAATGAAAACCATATATATTCGAATTTCTTCGATTTTTATTTCAATTTGCTTGCTCCCTTTTTTTGCAATTGCTCAAAATCTTACCAAAATACAAAAGGTTAGCCTAAGAATTCCTGATAATACAAAAATTGATGGCACAGCGGCGGAATGGGACAATAAATTTCAATGTTACAACAATGCCACAAGTCTTTTTTATACTATCGCCAATGATGATGAAAATTTATACTTGATAATTAGGGCAGTTCAGCCCCGCATTATTTTAAAAATATTAAATGTGGGTGTTACATTTACAGCAAAAGAAAACAAAAACGCGAAAAACAATTTATCCATTACCTATCCGCTCATAGGTTTACAGGATGGACAGTCTATTACAGCAAATTTAGGGATAAAGCCGTTAGACATAATGCCTGGAAAAAGGCCTGCGGTTATCCCGATTTTTACTTCGGGAAAGTCTGATTCTTTAGTAAATGTTGCCAATAAACTATTGGAAGCAAAAGCAAAAGAAATAAAAATACAAGGAATTGAGGAAATACCCGATAGCTTAATATCTATTTATAATGAACAAAGAATTAAAGTGGCGGTAAAATTTGATAGAGAGGGTTTTTTAACTTATGAATTAATTATTCCTTTAAAGTATTTTGGAGTTTCTACAGAAAATTTTAAGAAGTTTAACTATAGTATTAAGTTGCTCAGCCGCACAGAAGTTTATAAAAAAGGTATAAGAATAGTTTATAGCTATGCAAGTAATGGAGAACAGTATGATACTAACCAGGATTTGGATTCCACTACAGACTTTTCAGGCGAATACACCTTAGCAAAAAGACCATAATTATGCTAAATTAGGAACTTGAGATTTCCCCACTACAAACAACAAGACCAAATGGACTGCGGCCCTACGTGTTTACGTATGGTATTGCGGCATTATGACCGCAAAGTACCCATACAAAAACTGCGGGCTATGTGCTGCTGACTGGAGTATTTATCAATGCGGTATCAGCGAGACTGCCGCTGAACAGTGGGATTATTATTGCTGCTCAAGCTGTTAAATGTTTAAAAATAACAGAATGGTCTAACCATTCTGTTATTAATTTATTAAAAATTATATATATGAAAACCGCAACTCATTTTACTTCGGAAATTTTATTATTAATTTTCGTTTTATGGTCACAAAGCTCGTTCGGCCAAAGTCTACCTCAGATTCAAAAATTGAGCATATACAGCCCCGCTGATATAAAAATCGATGGTAAATCAACAGAATGGAACGATAAATTCCAGGCATATAATAATGCAGATGGCATATGGTACACGCTATCAAACGACGATAATAATTTATACCTGATCATAAAAGCTCCGTACAGGGATGCTCCTGATAAAATAATGACGGGTGGGATAACTTTTACGGTAAGTCATTATATAGAAAAGGGGAAACGAAACACGGCTACAGATAACGTATCCTTGAAGTTTCCCATTTTGACTTTTAAAGAGAGCCAAAGCATTATTATAAGTTCGCATGGGTATGAAACGCTTAAAAACGACACTGTACATAAAAAACCGCAAATTGATTCATTAGTTAATATCGTAAATACTAAAGCAAACAATGTATTTAAGGAAATCGAAGTGGTTGGGATAAAAAATATACCTGATTTACAATTGTCTGTTTATAACACAGAGGGGATAAAAGCTATGGGGCAGTTCGATAAAAGAATGAATTTTGTATATGAACTATTGGTGCCCATAAAGTCTCTTCGTCTTTCTATCGATTCTTTGGAAAAATTCAGTTATAGCATCAAGATAAATGGACGGCCTGTAGAAAAGCCATTGCCGGGACAAAAATTCGGAATAAATGAAGATGCGATCGATCCCGGCTCAGATTATTTATATCGAATGAGTGATTCTAATTTTTGGTCAGAATATACACTTAGCAAAAAAACCATAAACTAATGTATAAAAACAGCCTTAAAATATCACCCCCGCCCTTGTTGGTGTTATCACCCAACAAGTACCCGAACTTTGATATTTAGCACTACCGACAAATACGAAATGTTGTAAATTAGCATCATGGCCGATATAAATTTTGATTACCACCCGCAGTTTTTCACAGCAACTATTTTAGAATGGAAACACTTGTTAAAGCCCGATAACTTTAAGGATATTATCATCAATAGCCTGCTATTTTTGAAAAATGAAAAAAGTATAGTTGTATATGGCTTCGTGATAATGCCCAACCATATCCATTTAATATGGCAGATACAGGACGGTTTTATAAAGGAAAAGATACAACAACGTTTTTTGAAATTTACAGGGCAGCAAATGAAATTTGAACTGGCGAACACAAATCCCGAAAAACTGGAAGAATACCGGGTGAATGCCAAAGACCGGGAATACCAAATTTGGGAACGAAACTCGTTAAGCATAGATCTATGGACACAGGCGGTATTTATCCAAAAGCTGGATTACATCCATAATAACCCGTTGCAGGATAATTGGAAACTGGCTGAATATGCGGAAGATTACAAATATTCGTCCGCTAAGTTTTATGAAACCGGGTATGATGAATTTGGGTTATTGACGCATTATGCTTCGTGATCAAACCAACCATATTGCATGCAATTGGATGGCTGCTTTGTACTAACATTTAACATACCGGTGCTTGGTCGCAATCATTTTTTTACAAAAAAAATATTCATTCATAAAATAGTGATTTATAACTATTTTATAAATAAACATTTGCCTTTATCTTAGCGTATAAAGATAAGCCGGACAAGCCGGCTTTTCCCTGCTTAAATTTCTTATTACAGTTTTATGGAAAAATTACCCCCCCCCCCCGCGTATTAACATATTTTATTGCCGCGCCGGCCATAATTGTACCGGCCAAAGTATTGATAACCCGGGTGCAGAAGGTTATGCGCCCCTTTGTTTTTTCCTTAAATTAACCTTATCACAATTAATACCTTATAAACATGGAAACAAATAATTCAGGGCCTGTAAAGCTGTCAAAACGCGAAACCGAAGTGCTTCGGCTGATCTTTTCCGGGCAAACCAACCCGCAAATAGCCGGTAAGTTAATTATTACCGAAAGCACCGTAAAAAAACACCACGAAAAACTTAATCATAAACTACAGGCACATAACCCGGTACAGCTTATAGAAAATGCACGTTCAATGGGGTTTTTGTAGTTAAATTAACCCAATAACGGCTAATAAAAAAACTTTAAAAATACGCACTTGTGCGTATTGACAGGCTGTTTTTTATAGTATAGCTTTACTTTACATTCTAACTGGCTTTCAATCAATAACCTGCTTCTCAACCTTTTCCTATGGAAAAAGATAACGCCACCCTTGTATTAACCCGCTTTATTAAAGCGCTGGCCATACCTGTAACCCGCCAAAGCATTAGCGACGAACTGCAAAAGCACCCCGATTACGGCAGCCTGCTGGCTTTTAACGATGTGCTGAACAATTACCATGTTGCCAATGATGCCTACCAGGTGCCGTTTAATGAACTGAATGAAGTGCCGCTGCCGTTTATTTCTTTTTTAACCGATAAAACGTATGCTGTAGTTACCCAATTAGACGAAAAACAGGCCACCCTATCTAACGACCGCTGGAATAACAAGGTTTTCCCGATAGATCAGTTTAAACGGCTATATGGGAAATCCATACTCACAGCGCAAAAACAGGTCAACTCGGGCGAACCGGGCTATGCTGAAAAACGCAGAAAAGAAATACTAAACGACTGGAGCCAGCCCCTAAGTATTACCGGCACGGCTATTATCCTTTTAGCTTTTTTCTTAATACATTCCACCTGGTTAAATGCGCTTAACCTTCAAACTGCTTTACTAACGTTATTTAAAACAGCAGGACTTATCACATCTATATTACTGTTAGCACATAGCATTGATGCCAATAATCCGCTTATACAAAGGCTATGCGGCGGCGATGATACTAAAAACTGCAATGCCATCCTCACCTCCAAAGCCGCAAAAGTAACAAAAGGGCTAAGTTTGAGCGAGGTTGGCTTTTTCTACTTCGCAGGCACCTGGCTGGTATTGCTGTTTAACAGCGGCAATATGGCCATCATGCAGGCATTGGCTGTATTGAATTTGGCTTGCCTGCCTTATACTTTTATTTCCATTTATTACCAGTGGCGCGTAGCTAAACAATGGTGCCTGTTTTGTTGCGCCGTGCAGGCTTTGCTGTGGCTGGAATTTTTTGCATTTCTGCCTTACCTGTCCCGATGGCTATCGGGACAAATTCCCGGCTTAAAAGAATGGGGCAGCGTGGCCCTGGTTATGGCCCTGCCGGTTGTTTTATGGATATGGGGCAAACGCTACTTGTTAAAGTATGCCGAGCTAACAGAACGCGCCCGGCAACTGCGCCGGCTTAAATATGATAAAGAGCTTTTTGACGCCGCGCTGAGGGGACAGCCCCAATTTGCTACGCCCGGCGCGGACTGGAGCATTGTGCTGGGCAATACCGAAGCCAACAATATAATTACCATGATCAGCAACCCGTATTGCCAGCCCTGCGCCAAAGCGCATACACAAATTGATGAGGCCTTAAATAATTTTGAAGACATGCAGGTGCGAATAGTTTTTATGGGCAGAAAGCCAAATGAAAAAAATGCTCAAACCCCGATACGCCGGCATTTGATGGCGTTAAACGAACTGCCCGATAAAAAAATTATTAAAAACGCTTTGCACGACTGGTACGCGCAAAAATATAAAGACTATGACGAGTGGGCGAAAAACTACCCCGTGGAAGTTAACGATGACAACAATTATAAGCTGAAAGAACAAAGGGCATGGTGCCGGCTTACAGGGATAACAGCTACGCCAACAATATTAGTTAGCGGCTACCTTTTACCCGAAACTTACCAACTGCACGAGTTAAAATATATGCTTTATAAAAGTAATAAAGAAGCTTTTACAGAAGGCAAAGAGGCTTATGCCCTTTAAAGATACAAACAAACCGGGCGAGCCGGGGAGTAATTTATTAACAGAATATTTAACCTAATTTTATGTATATGGATAAATCAAAAAAATCGGTTAACTAACAATTCAAGCATTCTATTATTTACTTACATTAAATATTTATTCCATTAAAAATTAACATCATGAATAAATTTAAAAAACTAAGCCGTGTTGAGATGCGGAAAGTAGCCGGCGGTCAAATTCCTGAATGGCCTTGCACGTATTGTTTGCCTGGTATTCCTGGTAGTGGCCCCTATATTAATGATTATGGATATGCTCCTGGAATTAGACTATCTGACGCACAGTCATACGCCGAAGGATTGCCATGTGCAACGGCGGGCTGCGTGTATGTAGTTTGTACTAACCCAGGTTATCCCGATTATTCGCCACCATACAATTGTAATGGTTAATCATTATTATACAAAAGTCGGGCATTATTTTCGCCCGGCTTTTACTAAATAAATATAATAGTTCATTCCGGATTTTCACGGGAGACCTAAATTTCATAACCCTGTGAATGGTAACGGATTATTAATATATAAAATATAATTATGAAGAATAACCTAACCTGGCTTTCCATATCATTATTCTGCTGCAAAAACGAATGGAACAGGTTGTTTGCTGACGGGATAGCCGCTTTTATAATAGCCAATGATTTTTCAAAAGCATATACCCTTGAATTTAATTATATCGGCGGGGAAAATATAAGGCTTTCATTATTAACCGGTAAACTAAATATAAACCAATTGACAAAAAAATCCAGGGAATATTTTAAAGCGTGGTTTTTAAAAGCAAACCTAATTGTCCCGGAAGTAATGCCAGTCGAAGAAAGTGTATCTTTACCGTTTCCTGCAAATTCAATACAATTTGGGCTTTATCATCGGGAAGAAAAAGAAAACCAATCACTTGTTACTAGCCTTTCGCAAATTATTTTGGATGTTTTAAAAGCCGATTTGATCGATGATGAAACTATCTTAACGTTTGCGTTTTACCTGCAAATTTGTTTAATAAAGGTTATTACTAAAATTGATCCCACCTTTATAAATACCCTAAAACCGAAGTTTAAATATACTAAACCAGATAATATCGAAAATGATGGAACAGGTGTCCCGGCTGTCATAAAAACTGAACCGATGACGGAGGACACAGATGTTGTTAACAGTTTTATTATGGACAGGATCTCGTTGTATGAAAAATTTGAAGAATATAAAAAAGGATTGGTAGAAATAACCGGCGACATAATGAACGGTGTTAATGAAGCCGACATACTACAATGGTTGAAACAATGGTTAGATACGTGTAGAGCCGAATTAAACGAACCGGTGGATAAAGGCGATATAGCAATTTCATATAAAAGAATAATTGATACAGTATACCGGCACCTAGGGATAACACCCGAAATAGGTTCAATGCTGGCTTATTTTGTTCAGCGCGTGTTTGGATTAATGAATCCGCCCAGCGTTATCATAATGGGTGCGCAAAAATGTGGCACGTCCACTCTACACCGTACCTTAGCTGCGCATTCAAATATTAACTGGCCTTTTATCCCCCGGTATAATTTACCAACAAAGGAAGTTAATTTTTTCGGAAATCCTGAAAACTGGAAAAAAGGGTTGGATTGGTATTTTTCTCATTTTTCAGGTCCAAGGGGCATGTTTTTAGATTCTTCCCCCAATTATTTGATATCAACAGTAGCCTTTAAGCGAATGTGTAAGATTGTGCCCGATGCCAAACTTGTTATCTGTATACGTAACCCGGTTAAGCGCGCATATAGTCATTATAACCATTATAAGCAAATATTACCCAGGTCAGAAAAATGGGATTGGATATACGATAAAGATTTTTTAACCAATATAAAAACGGAACTGAACGCTAAAGCAATGAGCGTTCTGGAAGGCCGAGATGTTCCTGATTCTGAAACAAGCTTTCCCGGATTAGTGTTGCGCGGGGTGTATATTAAACAAATAAAAGAATTACTAAAATATTATGACCGATCACAAATTTATATTACAGTAACAGATTGGTGGCCGCATAATTACGAAAGTGAAGTAAACAATATCCAGGCTTTTTTAGGCCTTGAAATAGAAGCACTGTCACCCCGGATAGCCAATAAACGCGAATATGAAGAACCTATTAATGAAGAAGCCAGACAATTGTTAACCGAATTTTATAAACTCTATAACCAGGAATTATTTGAATTTTTAGGGTATGAAATACCGGAATGGGATTAATTAGTGATTAGTTGGTATATTGCATTAATTAAACCTTTACTATCAGTACCTATATGAAAAACAGGATTAAATACATTTTATACATCATGGCAAACTCGATTGCCACCGGGAGCCTTACCACCTGCAAAACCCCCTATACCCCCGCGCCCATAACCGCTGTAAATAATTATTTGGTGGTTGAAGGTTTGATCAATATTAATGATTCCACCTATATCAACTTAAGCCGCACAGTTGGGGTAATGAGCGCATCAACGGTAAAGCCCGAATTAAAAGCAACTATAACTATTGTAAGCAATACCGGCAGCAGCTATCCTTTAAAAGAAGTGGGCAATGGCGTTTATTCGGCCCCCTCCTATAATTTAAGCGCAGCAAACCAATACCGCTTAATGATAAAAACCTCCAATGGCAGCATTTACGCTTCTGATTTTGAACAAACCAAGGTAACCCCGCCTATAGACAGCGTTATCATGCAATACAAGCCCGATGGCCTGTACATCAGCGTAAACGCCCACGACGCTACCAACAATACCCGCTATTATCGATGGGACTTTGATGAAACCTGGCAGTTTACTTCTTATTTTGATTCGCACCTGACGGCACAGGGGGCGGCAACCTCGCCGGCTGCCATGTCGCCGCTTTATGCGGGGTCAGGCATATCCGTTTTGCCGCGCACCAATGATATATATCATTGCTGGGGGAATAATACTTCGCACCTCATTACCCTCAATACAAGCGCAGGCCTGAGCCAGGATATTATCCAGGACCAGGCCCTCACTTTTGTCGCGTCCTCATCCGAAAAGCTGTCGATAAGGTACAGTATCAATGTCAGGCAATATGCCCTTACACCCGATGCCTATGCTTTCTGGACTCTATTACAGAAAAACACCGAACAGTTAGGCAGTATATTTGATTCGCAGCCATCAGCCACTATCGGCAACATCCACAATATAAATAACCCGGCCGAACCGGTGATCGGCTATATGAGCGCGTGTACGGTAAGCCAAACCCGCATTTATATTAACTATACCGATCTGCCTAAAAGCTATATTGCTGATTATTTAAATAATACGCCCTATAACGCAAACACCTGTGTGCTGCAAAACCCGGATATAAAGCCACCTGTTGTCGGTATTCCGGTTTATTATTATGGTGATTACCAGGAATTGGATTATTTAATAAATGGCTATCCTAATAATCCCATTTTTATACCTATAGATATTATCACACCTTTTAACCCGCTTACTTTGGCAGGCAGCGTTACAGCCGCAATACCTGCATGTGTGGATTGTACCTTGCGGGGTACCAATGTAAAACCGGCGTTTTGGCAATGATGAAAATGAATTTAAATATATTATTTTACATGTTTTAGCACGAACCACACGTGCAACGGCAAAATTATACGCTATTGCATGTAAATTAAATAGATATTTGTTGGGCGACAACAAGGGCGAAGCAGAGGGGAATTATTTGATTTTTTGGGTTATGAGATACCGGAGTGGGGTTAATACTTTAATAATTATAATTTGATATATACAACTTAACCCGTCACAACAGATAATATAATGATACGCATTGTTAATGAAACCATTCAGCCTGTAAAAATTGCCGTCATCGGCGGTGGTTTTTGCGGTACGCTAACAGCCATTCATTTAATGCGATGCGCGGGTCTTAAGGCGCAGTTGTATATCATTAACAAAGGCTACCCGCTGGCAAAGGGCATAGCCTATAGCCCCCATACCAAAAACCTGCTTTTAAACGTGCCCAACGGCAATATGAGCGCCTTTGCAGATAAACCTGCCCATTATGTACAATGGTTAAAAAGCACGTACCAGCCCAACGCCAACGAAACAGAACTGGCCGCCGCGTTTTCAACCAGGCAGCAGTATGGCGTGTATTTATCGCAATTATGGCAAGATGCCGTAAGCAAATTGGACAACGATAAAACCATCCGTATTATTAATGATTATGCTGACGACATAGTTAAAGGCGCAAATTTGCTGCATATCACTTTACGTAATACCGCCGCTTTAGCTGCCCACACGGTTATACTGGCAACAGGTAATGCCAACCCTGCCATACCAAAGGGTATAGATAAAACCTTTCTTAAAAGTAAATATTATTTTGCCAACCCCTGGGGCAGCCCATGCATGGAAAACATAAGCGGCCCCGGCGATATATTGATCATTGGCGCGGGTTTAACAGCTATTGATGCCGTCATCGGGCTTAAACACAGGGGATTTGAGCAAACCATCCATACCATTTCGCCAAACGGCTACCTTATTAAGCCCTGGCAGGAAGATAAATTGCCGTATACAGGTATGGATATGACCGGAATAATGAACGAAGCGCCGCCCCTGCTGCAATTGCTCCGCCTGGTCAATACACACCGCAAAATAGCTTTAAAACTGGGTCAGTCCGCTTATGCCATTGTTGATTCCTTTCGCCCGTATACGCAGCAAATATGGCAGGGCTTTTCATTAAACGAGAAACGGCAATTTATAAAATATTTAAAAATATTTTGGGAAAAGGCGCGGCACCGGCTTCCCAACCAGCAGCATAACCTGGTAGCAGCCCTGCTGAAAAACGGCCGGCTGGTAACGCATAAAGGGTACATAGCTTCAATTACTGAAACTAATGGCGAGGTAACGGTAAAACTTAACAGTGGCGCAACTACATCCTTAATAAAAGTACAAAGGGTAATTAACTGCATATCGCCCGAAACCGATATTGAAAAGCAGGAAAACCCTTTATTGAATAATCTCGCCCGGAAAGGGATGATAACAGCCGGGCCATGCCGCATGGGTATAAATGCCTGTACGGATGATCACAGCGTTATTACGGCCGATGATGAATTAAGATCAACAATATTTGTTACCGGCAGTAACCTAAAAGGAATGCTTTGGGAAAGCACCGCGGCGCCCGAATTAAGGGTACAGGCCAAAAAAATAGCGGAGTGCATCCGGGAAAAATTTGCTGTTTTAAATGATGAGGTAATTATTGCTTAATTTAACGATATGCTCACCGATATTGCCCTTAAATTATACAAGCTTGATCCGCTGATAAAGCGAAACGTCCTGAAAACTATTTCATGGCGTTTTATTGGCTCAATAGATACAGCCATTTTAGGGTGGTTAATAACCGGTAATTTAAGTTTCGGGGTTAAAATAGGCGCTACAGAAATGCTTACCAAAATGCTGCTGTATTATGGGCACGAAAGGCTTTGGCAAGGTATTAAACTGGGGATACCATCCAAACACCAGCAAAATAAGCTGATCAAAAAGCAAAATAAGCCCCACTTATTTAAACAGGTTGGAAGCATCACAAGAAAAGACCGCGAAGAACTTAATGATCATTCGGCATTTACCCTTTGGCTAACCGGGCTGTCCGGCTCGGGCAAGTCAACTTTAGCAAGCGAAATCGAAGCTTGGCTGTTTGAACAACAGGCGCGGGTTTATATCCTTGACGGCGATAATACCCGCTTAGGCATCAACAGCGACCTCACCTTCTCGGACGATGACCGCGCCGAAAACATCCGCCGTGTTGCCGAAATATGCAAGCTGTTTAACGACGCGGGCACCATCGTTATCGCCTCGTTTATTTCGCCGTTTATCAACGACAGGCTTATGGCCAAAAACCTTATCGGCACAAACAACTTTATTGAAGTTTACACCGACTCAAGCCTTGCAACCTGCCGCGAACGGGACACAAAAGGGCTTTACCAACTGGCAATAGACGGCAAGCTTAGAAACTTTACCGGCATCAGCAGCCCTTATGAGCCGCCATTAATACCCGATCTGCACCTGCACACCGACATCTCATCGGTAGAGGATTGCCTTGGGGTTGTTAAAGCTTATTTAACGCATTATAAAAAATTAAAAACGGGTTATGAAATGAGTTATGAAATGACATAAAGAGCGTTGTCAGTCTGAGGTACTCGAAGACTACGCGGGCAAAGGCCTTTACGCACATGCTTCGAGAACCTCAGCATGACACCCACCTTAAAACAAACACGTCATCACTATTTTTAAAACAAATAATGCTAAATTTAAACCTTGAACTTTCCCCACTATAAACAACAAGACCAAATGGACTGCGGTCCTACGTGCTTACGTATGGTGTTAAAACATTATGGCCGTAAAGTGCCCATACAGAAGCTGCGGGCCATGTGTTATATTAACCGTGGCGGGGTAAATATGCTGGCCCTAAGCGAGGCCGCCGAGAAGCTGGGCATGCGCACCACCGGCGTAAGGCTAAACATTGAGCGCCTGAACGAGGTGGAGTTGCCCTGCATATTGCACTGGCATAAAAATCACTTTGTGGTGCTTTACAAGATCAAAAAAGGTAAATATTATTTAGCCGACCCTGCTGCCGGGCTATTCAGTTTGGATGAAGCCACCTTTAAAAAGCACTGGTACAGTCATAAAGAAACCAGCGAGGGTATTTCGCTGCTGTTAACCCCGTCGCCCCTGTTTTATGAGCAGGAGGATGAAAAAGGCGAAACCAAAATATCATGGCTCACCATACTGCGGTATTTTTATGCCTATAAAACCCTGTTTATCCAACTGGCGTTTGGCATGGGCATTGGTACCCTGCTCTCGCTGGTTACGCCGTTTTTAACCCAAAGCATTGTTGATATCGGCATCAATACGCGCAACATCAGCTTTGTTTATTTGATACTCATAGCGCAGGTAATGCTGTTTATCGGCAGCACCAGCGTGGGCTTTATCCGTAGCTGGATATTGCTGCATATCAGTACGCGTATCAATATTTCCATACTGACGGATTTCCTCATCAAGCTGATGAAGCTGCCCGTAAGCTTTTTCGAGAGCAAAACCACCGGCGATATTATGCAGCGCATGAACGACCAGGCCCGCATTGAAAGCTTTTTAACCGGCACCACGCTCAATACGCTGTTCTCCATCATCAACCTGGTGGTATTTACTTTTGTGCTGGTTTATTATAATGCCGTAATTTTTGCGGTGTCGTTTAGTTTCACGCTGTTGTATGCCGGGTGGATCACCCTGTTTTTAAAACGCCGCCGCGCCCTTAACTACAAGCAGTTTGACAACAGCAGCAGCAACCAGAGCAATATTGTTGAACTGGTGAACGGCATGCAGGAGATAAAGCTTAACAACTGCGAAAAGCAAAAGCGCTGGGGCTGGGAGCATATACAGGCGCGGCTGTTTAAATTTAAAATGCAAAACCTGGCCGTAAGCCAGTACCAGCAGGGCGGGTCGGCATTTATTAACCAGGCTAAAAACATACTCATTACCTTTTTAAGCGTAAAAGCCGTTATTGACGGGCAGCTCACCCTGGGCGGCATGATGGCCATACAATACATAGTGGGGCAGGTAAGCAGCCCCATTGAGCAGATGCTGGGCTTTGTGCAAAGCTACCAGGATGCCAAAATAAGCCTGGAGCGCCTAAACGAGATACACGGCCTGCCGGATGAGGAACCCACAGATAAATACTGGATACATGAACTGCCCGCCAATAAAACCATCACTATAAAAGATTTAACCTTTACCTACCCCGGCGCGGGCAACGACCCAGTGCTGGAGCAGATAAACCTCACCATTCCGCAAGGTAAAACCACTGCTATAGTGGGTATGAGCGGCAGCGGCAAAACCACCATATTAAAGCTGCTGCTCCGCTTTTACGAGCCTGAAAAGGGCGAGCTGAAAGTGGGGGCTACAAACCTGAACCAAATAAGCTTTAAAGCCTGGCGCAGCGCCTGCGGTACGGTATTGCAGGACGGGTTCATCTTCAGCGACACGATAGAGAACAACATTGCCGTAGGCGATGATTACCCCGATCAGCAAAAGCTGCAAAAGGCCATCAAAGTAGCCAACATACAGGACTTTATAGACGAGTTGCCGTTCGGGTTGTTCACCAAAATAGGCTCGGCTGGCAGCGGTATCAGCCAGGGGCAAAAGCAACGGTTGCTCATAGCCCGCGCAGTATACAAAAACCCCGATTACCTGTTTTTCGACGAAGCCACCAACGCCCTTGATGCCAACAACGAGCGCATCATTATGGATAATCTGGAAGAGTTTTTTACCGGCAAAACGGTAGTGGTAGTAGCCCACCGCCTAAGCACGGTAAGCAACGCGGATAATATTATAGTTTTAGATAAAGGCAGGATAATTGAGCAGGGCACGCACCATGAATTAACAGCGCTTAAAGGCGAGTATTACGGGCTGGTGAAGAACCAGTTGGAGTTGGGTATGTAGGGGATTGTTCACAAGCCCCCTCTAAACGGCGCAGCCCTCATGAACACCTATTAAAACAAACAATAGGTGAATAATCTCCCCCGGTGGGGGAGACTTTGGTTGCCCGCAAGACCGATATGGGGTGGTGAAGAATACTGGCTCACTCTTTAAGTCTTCGCCTGCCTGTAGCGGAGACTTTGGCAACCGCAAGGCTGGTACTTACACGTGGTTTGGAGGCCCAGGGCGCAGGGCAAATCTCCCCTACCGGGGGAGATTTAGAGGGGGCTATTACAGCGGGCTATTATGATACACAAACATTAAACAATGAAACAAGATACCATTATACAAACCGAAGAACTCCTCGAAGACGACCGCCATACCGAAGATATGCAGGAGATCATTACCAAAGTGCCAAGCTGGGTATTAAGGTGGGGCATCATGGTGTTTTTCGGCATATTGCTGATGGTGGCGGCTATCTCGGTTTTTGTGCGGTACCCGGATACCATAAAGGCAGGGCTAAAGCTGGAGTCGACCGGTATTACCATGCCGGTTATTGCCTCCGCGCAGGGCAGGATAACGGCAGTATATGTAAAACAGGGTAATATTGTACGGCTAAACCAACCACTTTTAGCTATTGAAACGTATGATATTGGTAATAAAGCGTATACTTTACGTGCACTAAACGACGGAAAAGTGGGCTTTGTAGCCATTGTGCAGCCTGGCGAAGTGCTGCGGGCTGGGCAGGAAGTGTTCACCATTCACCCGCAAAACGAACAGTTTTTTGGCCTGATGGAGATACAGGCGGCCAATATCAATAAGATAAGGGTTGGTCAGCAAGTGTTAATTAGCTTAAGAAACTACCCTGCCAATGAATACGGGCAGCTAAAAGGCACAATAAGCTACGTAGCCGACGAACCCGGCAAAGAGGGCTTTTTTGCAGTAAAAGTCAGTATAAATTATGGCGGGTTAAACCCGCAAATAGCGCTTAAAGCCTGGATGATGGCCGATGCCGAGATCATCACCCAGGATGTAAGCATTTTAAAACGCGTAATGGCGAATTTGTTTAAGGGGTTGAAATAGAAAATCTCCTAACCCCCTAAAGGGGGAACGATTGGCGGATTAGTCCCATTCACTTCCTGGCGCGAATATCCGGGCATGCAAATAACCGTCAATCCAGGCAGTTTTGGAAGCACTTAAATCTCTGCTTGTCAAACTGTTAAACGTTCACAAAAAACGCTTTTTTGTAATCCATTGATTTACAGGTGTTCCCCGATTTTATATATCGTTCACACACAACATGAACATGAACGCCATAAACAAACCAAACCTTGCATACATAAATTACCGCATCGGCACATCCATTATCAGCAACGTTGTAGTCGCCTCTGTATCAATAAAAAGTGAATTGGTATCGCTCACGCCTATCGCATCCCGTTTGTTTAACACCTGGTTGTTTATTTTCACAACGCCCTCAATAACAAATATATAAACTCCGTTTCCGGGTTTTTTAATATCGTATGTTATTTGCTTGCCTGCTTCAAAATCGCCCATAGAAAATGTTGCATCCTGGTTTATCAACAGGGTAGCATCACTTTTATCTGGTGATATTAAAGTAGTTAGTTCATTTAGCTTTAATACATCGGTAAAGTTTTTTTGGTCATACCGGGGCTTAATGTTTTCTTCTTTGGGAAAAAGCCATATCTGCAGGGTATTTGCCGCTTCTGTTTTTGAATGGTTATATTCTGAATGCACCACACCTGTTCCGGCCGACATTACCTGTATTTCGCCGGCATGTATCACGCCAATATTGCCCATACTGTCTTTATGTTCTAAGGCACCCTTTAGCGGAATGGTTATAATTTCCATATTATCATGCGGATGGCTTCCAAAACCACTGCCTGCTGCTATAATATCATCGTTCAAAACCCTTAATACTCCAAAATTCATCTTTTCGGGATTGTAATAAGAGGCAAAACTGAACGAAAAATTCGCCTTTAACCAACCGATGTCATTTTTGCCGCGCTCATTGGCGGGGTATATTATACTTTTCATATGTTTAATATTTATATGTTTAAACATGCAATATTTATTCCACAAATTATTTATGTGTATTTTTGCATAAATTTTTTAGAATTAATGGCATATAAAGCTGTTGTTGTTGGTGCAAGCGGACTAATTGGCAGGAAATTATTAAACATTTTATGGCATTGGCCCGAGTATGACGAAATTATTAGCATCGGCAGGAAAAAAATAAATCTGAAAAACAAAAAGCTAACACAGCTTATTGTTGATTTTGACCATTTAGATAGCTATGCCGAACAAATTAACGGTCATGCACTGTTTTGCTGCCTGGGCACAACTCGTGATAAAACACCCGACCCTACAGCGTACCGGGTTATAGATCACGATTACCCTGTTAAACTGGCAGAAATAGCGCATAAAAACGGGGTTAGCCAATATCATTTTGTTTCATCAATTGGCGCAAATGCGGCATCGTCAAGCTTTTATTTAAAAACCAAGGGCGAAACAGAGGATGATATTAAATCAATAGGGTTGAATTGCCTGCATATTTACCAGCCTTCGGTTTTAACCGGGCATAGAAACGACCGCGGATTGCTGGAGCAATTTACAATTAAGTTTATGTGGCTGATCAATCCATTATTAATTGGTCCGCTAAAAAAATACCAGAGCGTTCCGGCTTATTCGGTAGCAATGGCCATGTTCAAACAATCGCTTAAAAACAAAGAGGGCATATTTATACACCCATCCGATAAAATAAAGAAATCAAAGTGAGCACTTATATATCCGCCGAAAATTTAGGCCATTCATTTCATGACAACTGGCTGTTTAAAAACGTCTCAATAGGCATTAACCGTGGCCGCAGGGTGGCACTTGTAGGCATTAATGGTGCGGGCAAGTCGACACTGTTGAAACTGCTGGCCGGTTATATCAAGCCAACCGAAGGAAAAGTAGCGCAAAGCCGTGACCTAAACCTGGGATATTTAAAGCAGGACCCTGGTTTTAAAGATGCGGTAACTATAAGCGATTATATTTTTCATGCGGATAATATACAACAGCAGTTGATACGCAAGTATGAAGAATTACTGGAAAACGACCCGGATAATGCGAAAGCCATTGAAAAGGTAATGGAAGAGTTAAGCGATGTGGATGCCTGGGAATACGAATATAAAATAAAAACGATCTTGGGTCGTTTGGATATACATCACCTTAATCAAAGCATAAATACTTTATCCGGCGGTCAGAAAAAGCGTTTGGCACTTGCTAAATTGCTAATTGAAGACCCGGACATATATATTTTGGACGAGCCGACCAACCATTTGGATATTGATACCATTGAATGGCTTGAAAAATTGCTGACCGATGGCTCAAAAACCATCCTGATGGTCACCCACGACAGGTATTTTTTGGATAACGTATGCAATGAGATCATAGAGATAGATAAGGGAAAGCTGATCCCTTATCACGGCAATTACGGTTACTATTTGGAGAAAAAAGCCGAGCGGGAAAGCGCTGATGAAGCCGCATTTCAGAAAAACTCTAACTTACTACGCAAAGAGCTGGAGTGGATGCGCCGCCAGCCACAAGCGCGGGGCACTAAATCAAAGGCGAGAATTGACGCTTATTACGACCTCGAAGCCAAAACCAAAAATGGCGGACCAAAGCAAAATGTTGAGTTAAGCGTTAAAACGGCAAGACAAGGCAATAAAATAATGGAGATAAAAGGCATCAGTAAAGCCTTTAACGGCAATACCTATGTTGACCATTTTAATTATGTATTTAAAAAAGGAGATCGAATTGGTCTTGCGGGAAAGAACGGAAGCGGAAAATCCACTCTTTTGAACTTAATAACCGGCGGGTTAAAGCCCGATAGCGGTGTTATAGAAAAAGGGGAAACAACGGTATTTGGCTATTTTCACCAATCGGGTATCGCTTTTAAAGAAGATGAGCGGGTTATTGATATTGTAAAAAATGTAGCCGAATTTATTACCATGGCCGATGGTAAGCTGATTTCGGCATCGGCTTTGCTCACCTTATTTCTGTTCCCACCAGCCAAACAATATGGATTTATAGCTAAATTAAGCGGGGGCGAGAAAAAAAGGCTGCAGCTGATGAGTATCCTGATGAAGAACCCCAATTTCCTGATACTGGATGAACCAACTAACGACCTGGATATTGACACCTTAAATGTGCTTGAAGAGTTTTTAACCAACTATGGCGGTGTCCTCATGCTGGTATCGCATGACAGGTACCTGTTGGATAAGCTAACCGACCAGCTTTTTATCGTGGAAGAAAAAGGTCATGTACGCATATATAACGGCAATTATTCTTCATACAGGCTGGAAATGGAGGAAAACAAACAACAAAACAAGCGCAGCAATACTATTGAAGCGCCCGCTGTTGCCGTTGCCAAGAAAAATAAATTAAGTTTTAAAGAGCAAAAAGAACTGGAAACGATAGAAAAAGAAATCGAACAGGTGGAGAATGAAATAAAAGCAACCTCTGATGATTTAAGTTCGCCAGCTGTAGACAACAACACAGTAATTGAACTATCAGCTAAAATTGAAGCACTAAACAAACAACTGGACGGAAAAACATTCCGCTGGCTGGAATTAACGGAATTAAAAGAAGCCTAATGAAAACATCGGATATCACAGCTTCTATAGGTGTAATTATACTTTTAATAGCCTTTTTGCTAAATTTATACAAGAAAATTTCGCCCGAAAGCAAGGCATACACACTATTAAACTTTGTTGGGGCGGCCACTTGTGGGATTGCTTCGTATATGATTGGGTTTTACCCATTCGTTGTCTTAGAGGGGATATGGGCGGCGTTTGCATTGTTTTCTTTTTTTAAGGTTCCACGTGGAACATCTGAAAGAAATTAAAAAAATAATGTTCCACGTGGAACATGAAGATAAAATGTTTAAAAAATATAACGTAATTGTAGTTGGGGCCGGCCATGCCGGTTGTGAGGCAGCAGCAGCGGCGGCCAACCTTGGCTCGTCTGTGCTATTGATCACCATGAATATGGGCACCATAGCACAAATGAGCTGTAATCCGGCTATGGGAGGGGTTGCCAAGGGGCAAATAGTGCGTGAAATTGATGCAATGGGAGGCTATTCGGGCATCATTACAGATAAAACATCCCTGCAGTTCAGGATGCTTAACTTGTCAAAGGGCCCTGCAATGTGGAGCCCCCGGGCACAAAGCGACCGCGCACGCTTTGCCGAAGAATGGCGCTTAGCCCTTGAACGCACACCGAATGTCGACTTTTGGCAGGATATGGTTTCGTCGCTTTTGGTAAAAAACAACACAGTTTGTGGGGTGCGGACTTCGTTGGGTGTAGAAATAGAGGCCGATGCAGTGGTATTAACCAACGGAACATTCCTTAATGGCATAATACATATAGGCGAGAAAAAGTTTGGCGGTGGCCGTACTGGCGAGAAAGCCGCGACAGGCATAACCGAACAGCTACTAACGTTAGGCTTTGAATCAGGCAGGATGAAAACGGGCACCCCCCCCCGCGTGGATGGGCGTAGTTTAAATTATAGCCTGATGGAAGAACAATGGGGCGATGAAGAACGTGGCCGTTTCTCGCATACCGATGTTGAATTGGCAACAGACCAACGCTGCTGCTGGATAACTTACACCAACAACAAGGTGCATGAAACTTTGAAAGAAGGCTTTGAAAAGTCGCCTATGTTTACCGGGCGTATTAAGGGGTTGGGGCCACGCTACTGCCCGTCAATAGAAGACAAGATTAACCGCTTTGCCGAACGCGACCGCCACCAGATATTTGTTGAGCCCGAAGGTTGGAACACCTGCGAAATATATGTAAACGGCTTCTCTACGTCATTGCCAGAGAATGTACAGTATAAAGCGCTGACACAAATACCCGGCTTTGAGAACGCCAAAATGTTCCGCCCTGGTTATGCAATTGAATACGACTTCTTCCCGCCTACACAATTAGGATTAACTTTAGAAACCAAACAGATCAGCAATCTCTATTTCGCCGGTCAAATCAACGGTACTACAGGTTATGAAGAAGCCGCCTCACAAGGATTCATAGCAGGCATAAATGCACACCAAAAAAATAATGATAAGCATGAGCTGATACTAAAACGATCGGAGTCCTATATTGGTGTGTTAATTGATGACCTGGTAACAAAGGGAACTGAAGAGCCGTACCGCATGTTTACCTCGCGGGCAGAGCATAGGCTATTGTTAAGGCAGGATAATGCCGACATACGATTAAGCCCTATCGGCCATGAATTAGGTTTGATAAATGACGTCCGCTTAGACAAGGTTAACCAAAAAATTAAAAACTCTGATGATATTGTAGCCTATACTAAATCAAAGTCTATTGAGGCATCTGCGATAAATACTTTGCTGGAAGATTTGGGTACAAGTCCGCTTGCTCAAAATGTAAAACTGTTCAATTTGCTAAGTCGACCCCTGGTTGCTTTTAAAGATCTGAGAAAAGTAGACAACTCCCTGGATTTACTATTATCTGCTTACGATAAAGAAACTATTGAGCAGGCTGAAATAAAAATCAAATATGAGAGTTATTTTGAAAAGGAAATGGATATTGTTGAGCGCATGAAAAAAATGGAGGACAAAGAGATCAACCCCGAATTTAATTATCATCAATTGGGGTCGCTGTCAAAAGAAGCGCGCGAAAAATTGATGAAGATCAAACCGCGCACTTTAGGCCAGGCTTCCCGAATTTCGGGTGTGTCGCCGTCTGATATTTCAGTTTTGATGGTTCACATATCGAGATAGCTCACAATTAATTGGCAATCAGCACATTATAAAACATTGTTTATACGCCACTATTTTTCATTCTTAATATCAAATATCATAAAAAGATAAAAATCGTTTATTTCGCATAAAAATGACGTTAAATAAAAAACACTCTTTTTTCGCCTCAATTTCTCTCCTTTTTGTTGTCGTAATGATAGCTTTTGGCTGTGCAGTTCAAACGAAACCGCAGGGCGGTCCAAAAGATGTTGTTCCGCCTAAATTAATAAAAGCAACCCCGGCTAACCAGACCCATAGTTTTTCATCAAAAATAATTCAACTGGATTTTGACAAATTTTTTAAACTATCCAATCAATTCCAGGAAATAACCATAACCCCGGCACCGGAAAAACAACCTGATTATAATTATACCAAAAAACCGAAAAGCCTGATCATTACCCTCAAGGATACACTTCAAAAAAACACCACTTATGTTATAAACTTTGGAAAATCAATTGTCGACCTTCACGAGGGTAACGTTTTAAAAAACTTTACTTACGTATTTTCAACAGGTACGCATATCGATTCGTTAAGCATATCAGGCAAGGTGATCGATATACATACGCAGGACAGGGAAAAAGATGTAACCGTAATGCTCTTCTCCTTAAAACAAGATTCCCTATTGTTCGGCAAGAAAAAGCCATCAATTTATACGACTACTGACACCGCCGGAAATTTTAACATAAGCAACTTGCACGAGGGCATTTATAAATTATACGCGCTAAAAGAAGCAACGGCTAATAAAATTTACGACAATGAAAGTGAGTTAATCGGTATTCCAAATAAAATAATAAACCTGCAAAATGACACCACCGGTATATTATTAAAGCTGTTTAAGCAAATACCCACACAATTTAGGTTTTTAGAGCGTCCCCGGTTTGACCTGGATGGTAAAATATTGTTAACGTTTAACAAACCGCTGGAAAAACCGGCCGTACGCATCATTTCTCCCGTAGCGCAAAACGAAGATAAATACGTATTGATAAGTAAAACCCGCGACACCGCCCTGGTTTACGTTAAAAACATGGATTTTGATTCTATTAAGCTGGTTGTATTTGACAACAACAAACCCATTGATACAACAACGCTGCGAAAGCTTCGCAAAGAGTCGTTTGTTAGGACTGTATCACTTGCCACAAGCGCCGACGCAAGGTTGATTTTAAAGCCAACTACTGATTTAACCATTACTTCCAGTACGCCTATAGGCACTTATGATCAATCCCTTATTGTATTAAATGAGGATTCTACCACCGTTGACTATACGCTGCAACAGGACACGACTAACCTAAAGCGGCTTACCCTAAATTACAAATGGAAGCAAAAAGCTAATTATACATTAACTTTTAACGAAGGTGCCATAACCGGCTTTTGGGGTGAAAAAAATAAAAAGATGATTAAAAAATTTAAGCTGGACAAACCCGAAAATTATAGCCTGCTAACCTTGCATATTACGGTGCCTGATACTTCAAAGGCCTATATTATTGAGTTATTGAATGAGCAGAGCGCGTTGTTACAAAGTAACTCTATCAGGAAAAATACCAATTTCGCTTATAAAAACTTATTAGCCGGCAAGTACCGGGTAAGAGTTGTTTATGACGATAATAAGAATGGCAAATGGGATACCGGAAGCATAAAAGAAAACCGCCAACCTGAAAATATTTGGGTAGACCGGGATGTTATATTGGTAAAACCAAATTTTGACACCGACCAGCCCGTAGATATTCCCAGGGAAATTATTCTTTAAACCAGCCAGAGTACATGATATAATTATTAGGCAATCGATCTAACATTTCCCTTTGCTGATTGGTTAATGGCTTTATCTTTTTTGCGGGTGTGCCCGCATACAGGTACCCCGATTCGCAAATTGTTTTCTCCAGCACAACAGATCCGGCGGCTATAATAACATAGGGTTCAACCACCACATGATCCATTACAATAGCGCCCATGCCTATTAATACATTATCCTGTAGCGTACAACCATGCACCAGCGCGTTATGGCCAATAGAAACATTATTACCTATATTAGTTGGCGCATATAAATAAGTGCAATGTATAACCGCCCCATCCTGGATATTGGTATTATTGCCAATTTTAATATAATGCACATCGCCCCGTATTACGGCATTAAACCAAACAGAGCATTTATCGCCCATAACCACATCGCCAACTATAGTAGCGTTTTCAGCGATAAAGCAGTCTTCACCCCATGATGGGTGGATGTTTTTTACAGGTAATATAACTGGCATTTTATAATGAGTAAATTAGTGTATGATTGATTGAGCGAATGTCATTGCAAATAACAAATTTTATTTATGTTTGACATAATTATTTAAGCGGAAATAGCTCAGTTGGTAGAGCATCAGTTTCCCAAACTGAAGGCCGCGGGTTCGAATCCCGTTTTCCGCTCTTATTTATTTTTTTCATCTGCAGAATACAGATTTCCAAATGGTAATAATTTCTTTGGAGGTGTAGTATAATCTACTAAGCTGTCATCATCGCTAGTAATTATTATATCGAACCGATGATTCTCAAATAAATCAATTGCACTAAGCCCCCTTTCAGAAACATCGCGAACTGTTATTCCTTTTGGTAAAGTGAAGTATGTGCTTCCTTTTTTGGCGAAAAGACCAACTTTAACATCTTTTTTTAATACACCAAGTTTATACGAATATGCGGTATGGTTTAGAAAAAAAAGAACCGCAAATATTATATTACCTGCAATAGATATTCTTAATATCCATTTTTGTGTCTTGCTCATATTATATGATAAATTAAGTTATTTACCATCTCCCCAATCTCGCACAATTGTGCAATGTAAAGACTAAACGTCCTGCGTACTCATGCCCCGTTTGCTCAACTGTCCGATTTTCTCGGGCACTTCTTTGTGACACAACTTATCCATAGCGGTTTTAGATTCAGATGTACACAAATATCGTATATCTGCTGCGATATATCAGTCGGTTACAAATTGTAACTGACTAAGTCGTTCAACATTCAAACCTACCCCGCCCACCCCTCTCTATCCAAACTTCTAAACTGTATGGCTTCCGCCAAATGCTCGATTTGTATATCTTCGCTGCCTGCCAAATCGGCAATAGTGCGCGATACTTTCAAAATACGGTCGTAAGCACGGGCAGACAGCCCCAGTTTTTCCATCGCCTTTTTAAGCAGGGTTTGGCCAGCGGCACTGATCTTGCAAAGATCGCGCACCATTTGGGGACTCATTTGGGCATTGGCATGTAAATCGGGCCGGGTACCGAAACGGGCTATCTGTATTTCGCGGGCTTTTATTACGCGTTCACGGATGTCTTCGCTTTTTTCGGCAAGGCGGTCTGATGCCAGCTCTGTAAAATTAACGGGGGTTACTTCAACGTGCAAGTCGATGCGGTCTAATAACGGGCCAGAAATTTTACTCAAATATTTCTGTACCATCCCCGGGGGACAGATACATTCCTTTTCGGGGTGGTTATAATATCCACAGGGGCATGGGTTCATAGAAGCAACAAGCATAAAGCTGCTGGGGTAATCTACAGAAAACTTAGCGCGGGATATCGTTACTTTTCGTTCTTCCAGTGGCTGTCGCATTACCTCCAAGGCCGAACGTTTAAATTCCGGCAGCTCATCCAAAAACAATACGCCGTTATGTGCTAACGATATTTCGCCCGGCTGGGGATTTCCCCCACCGCCAACCAGCGCCACATCGCTAATGGTATGATGGGGCGACCGAAACGGACGGATAGTTACCAGAGCGTCGGCAGCGGATAGCTTGCCGGCAACGGAATGTATCTTGGTAGTTTCTAACGATTCATACAAACTCAACGGCGGCAAAATAGAAGGCAGCCTGCGCGCCAGCATAGTTTTTCCTGCACCGGGCGGCCCAATCAATATCACATTATGACCGCCGGCCGCCGCAATTTCTAAAGCACGCTTTATATTTTCCTGCCCTTTTACTTCGCTAAAGTCGCTGTCGTAATTGCAAAGACTATTATAAAACTCTTCGCGGGTATTCACAATTTCACGGGTAAGCACGTTTTTGCCGTTAAAAAAGCCGGCTACTTCTGCTATGTTTTCTACGCCATAAACTTCAAGGTCATTTACAATGGCTGCTTCACGGGCATTTTGTTTGGGTAATATAAATCCTTTAAAGCCGTCCTTCCGCGCTTGTATAGAAATAGACAGGGCACCTTTAATAGGCTGCAAACCTCCATCTAATGAAAGTTCGCCCATAATGAGGTATTTGTCCAACTCATCATTGTTTATTTGGCCTGACGATGCCAGTATCGCCGTCGCAATTGTCAGATCATAAGACGACCCTTCTTTTTTTATATCAGCCGGAGCCATATTAACAACAATACGTTGGCGAGGCATACGATAACCATTGGTTGTTAAAGCAGCCTCTATTCTATGTAGCGACTCCCGCACAGCATTATCAGGCAGGCCGACAATCGCGTACATCAACTTCCCCCCGCTTATATTTACCTCAACCGTAATGGTTATAGCCTCTATTCCGTAAACTGCACTGCCAAAAGTTTTAACTAACACTATTGATAAAGTTTAATAGCGTAAGTTATAGAATTTATTTAAATGTTTATCGCCGAAACGTTTTAGTATAAATATTATTTTAAGTATTATTTTTATTTTCAAAATAATTATTTCTACTTTTATTTTATGGTTCTGGCTGATACACAGAACTATAAATAAATTATTTTTTCAACCCCTAAAAACGCCTGTCATGACTATATCTCATTCTACAAAAATGACATTGCTGTCATTTTTTTTTATCTGCCTTTTTATAGCCTGCAACAAAGGCGGCTCTGACCCCGGAAGTAATTCAAATAGTACCGGAAACACAGGAACCACGGGCGGCACTGGCAGTACTGGTAGCACCGGCCAAAGCAATACGCCCCCTCCGGTAGCACCCGCATCGTATACTGTAAGTCTTTTTGCCGGTTACCCGCAAAATGGTGCCATTGACGGCACCGGAACGACAGCTGGCTTTAAATCGCCCCGTGCAATTACGATGGATGCGTCAGGTAATTTATTTGTAAGCGACCCGATTGTTAACGAGATACGCAAAGTAACTCCCACAGCAGTTGTAACTACAATAGCCACATCCACAAATTTCAATAATGTAGCTGCATCAATAACTGTTGATGCCAGCGGCAACGTCTATATTGGCGAGAACTCTCTTAATAAAATAACTACTGCCGGTGCTATCAGCTTCCTGAGTTTGGGTATATCCAACATTTCAGGGTTAACTGCTGATGCTTCAGGGAATATTTACATAAGCGGAAATAATGTTGTTTATAAATTGACCTCTGCCGGGGTCCTGTCAACGCTTGCCGGAAGCGGACAGTCTGCGGTTGCTGACGGAACAGGTACAGCCGCATCTTTTTCTACAATATCTGCTTTGGCGGCTGACGGAAACGGAAATATATACGTGGCCGACCTAAACAATGGTACGTGTGTAATTCGTAAAGTAACACCTGCCGGAGTAGTCACAAGCATTACTTTAACTCCCGCTATCCACCCTATCAACAATGTGGCTTATTCAAACGCCCCTATAGGTGGCATTGCATTAGATGGCTCGGGGAATATTTATGCTACCGAAACACAGGGCAACCTTATTGTAGAAATAACTCCCGCCGGGGCTGTGACCACAGTTGCCGGAACGGGGGCGACCCTCCCCAACAATGGCCCGGCAACGTCAGCCGGATTCTATTTTCCAATTGGCATTGCAGTAAATAGCACAGGTAAACTAATTTACGTTGCCGATTCTGAAAATCAGACTATCCGTAAAATAACAACACCGTAACGAGAGCCAACATTAATTCGATACAAAAGTGGTAACGCTTTTTGCGGGCAATGAGTAAGTGAAGCCCTTATCCAAAACATTCACCTTATCACCCACGGCCATGCTTTTATCTGCTGATGTGGTATGTGGCGTAAACGATGCTGCGGCTTTTCCGCCGCTGATGGCAAACTGCTGGTTAACATCTGTTGTACCCAGGTTCACGGCCACGATAACCACCTTGCCGCTGCCCTTAAAAGCGCTGATGTATATATTAGTGGTTGGGTTTGCCGAAGCGTCAACCCGATTATAACCCGGTCGTATATACTTTGAAAATTGGGCCATTACATAGCCCCGTTTAGTGTTTTCACCTTTTTCTCCAAGCGGACCATAAAATCGCTTTAAAAACCACCATAAATAAGCACTATAGTTACCAACGGTCATGCAATCGTGCATCTCTTTGGCGGTGTTTAGTGCGCCTGTCCAATCAGTATTGTTGACTAAATGTTCGGTCATCCACACCTCTTTACCTTCATTAAAACCGCGCGCATAATAACCGATACCGGTATGGTCATTGCTTCGCCCGTAAATATGACCTCCAATAATATTCACATGCGATGCGGCCTTTTTATCATCTAAAATCGTATCCATTTTAAAAGAGTTGAAATTAAATGATTCATAAGCAATAATTGGCGTTGGGCCAATCTCAGTGCCATGATCTCTCAAAAAATCCCTCATTTGTGCGGCGCTCCAATCACACGATTCATATTTAACATGTACATCCGGTTCATTTTGGATGGATATAGCATATAGTTTCGCGCCGTTATCTTTCATATATTCGGCAAAATGCTTTAAATAGGCCGCGTAAGCGCCATACGATTGCGGCTTAAGCGATCCGCCTATAACATTATTATTTGTTTTCATTTCGGCGGGTGGCGACCATGGCGAAGCCATAATGATGGCACCACGTGCAATTGCTTTTTTTGCGTTGTCTAATTCGGTTGTCCAACTGGTATCGCCAAAAGGAGCAATGTGCACCCTGTAAATGCTAAAACCATATTGGTTATCATTTGCGTTGCCATAAAGGGTATTCATATCCTCGTCGGATAACCGGCCCCGCCAGGCGTTAACACCGCCAAACCCTCTTATTTTTTGCTTTACATCAGCCAGGTTGATTGTGCTGATACCCTTCTTCTTTGTCGTATCCCGTATGATCGTATCGGCTCGATTCTTAAAAATTACTGTTACCGCCGATGACTTGTACCCGCAAACGGATAAAAACAGAGTGGTAATAAGAGTAAATGATGTGGTTTTCATAAAAATAGTTTTAATGGGCCGCCCGTTATAGCTGACTGTGAAAATTAAAACTAATCTATACCTTTTTTTTAATTATTGCAATCGATTACAATGTTTGTTTTCGTTTTACGGGATATTGTTTAAATTAGCCCAGCCAATTATATTTCACGATGATACTGATTATTTTAAACGTAATTTTTTGCCTTGCATTCCTGGTGTTTGCCTACTTAAACCTGAACGATATTGACCCCTGGCTTTGGGTGCCTATTTATTTAAGCGCAGCTATATGCTGCGGGCTGGTAGCTTTTGGGTTGTACTATCCTACCGCTTATTTATTGCTAATGGGTTTTTACCTAATATACGCCGCCATATTGTTTTTTGGCAATGACGGAGTTTACGATTGGATAATAAAATATAAACGTCCAAGCATCGTAGAAACCATGCAGGCCGATAAACCCTATATTGAAAAAACCCGCGAGTTTTTTGGCCTGTTAATTATCACAGGTGCGTTGCTTATCAACTATTTTATGGCCTGATCAGTATTGGTTACCGAAAATGATGCCAGCAGGTTTACGTCCGGATCTGTTATGATGCTTGCCGGTTTAGTTGCTGCCGGAAACTGAACAGATGTCATTTTATCCTTTACCTGTATAGTATTTTTTTGCCCGCCGATGGAAAGTTCCACAGACACATCATATAAACTATTTTGCTTTTGTTCAATAGTAAGTTCCACTACCTTTTTATCTGCATTATAGGTCCAGTTAATATTTAGCTGCGGATGCCCGGCAGTGAACAGCCATTGTTTAAAAAACACCTCCAGGTTTTGCCCGCTGGCCTGTTCCATTACTTTGCGCAGGTCGTCAGTATTTGCATTGCTGCCATTGTATTTTGCATAGTAGTTACGGATACCCTTCCAAAATACATCCTCACCTAATTTACGACGCAGCATGTGCAATACCCAGCCACCTTTTTGATAGCTGTTGGCGTTAAGCAATACCATAAAGTTGCCATTTGTAGTGGTATCAACAACGGGTGTCATTCGCCGCCTTTCGTAGGATATTACGGTTTGCCTGTCTTTTATTAAACGCTTTTTTAAGGTATCAACGCCGTATTTATTTTCAAGATAAAAATTGGTCATGTAAGTGGCAAACCCTTCGCTTAACCAAAGGTTGGAAAAGCTTTTTTCCGTGGCACCATCGCCAAACCATTGGTGAGCAATTTCGTGGGCCATTAATTCTTCAATGCCCCTGCTGCCCACGGAGTTTTCATTATAAAAAATTGTGTTTGCATTTTCCAAACCGCCATACGTAGTTTTTGATTGCACATTGGCTAACTTTTTGTACGCATAGGGGCCGAACTTTTTGATATAAACAGGCAATATCTCCTTTGCCACTGCGTAACCCTTAAAGCCAACTTCCTTGTTTTCCGGGAATACATAACTATAAACCGGTATACCGTCTGCATCGCCCACATTATCAATGGCAAACTCGGCAACACCCAAGGTCATTACCTTAGTAGGTAACACAACTGTTTCCTTCCAGTGGGTTAGCTTCATGTTATTGGGTTGTGCTTCTTCCTGTATTTTTAAACCATTGGCTACCACCTGGTAATGGGCAGGCGCAGTAACTATAAAATCAACCGCCGCTTTATCAGCGGGGTCATCAACACACGGCAGCCAGTTATGCGCCCGATTGGGCCAGTTATCTCCAAAAAAAGTGCGTTTGCCAAATTTATTAGTTGATATGATCAGTCCGTCCCTTTCTGCCGGAACACCTTCATAAGCGATGGTAAAACTATGCTGGCTATTGGCTTTTGCGGTAGCATCAATATTTACTATATCGCTATCCTGCACAAAATGAACATCCTTACCGTTTTCTTTTATAGAAGAGACCGTCATTCCCCTGCCCTTGCTGTTCTTTTTTACCAGGTTTATTTGAAATGTGCTGGCATTTTTTAAGAACTTAACATCAATGGTGGCTTCCCCTTTTATGTTGTTGTTTTCATCATTAAGCTGGATGGCAAAGGTATAATGCTGCACATCAATTGGTGAGCCGGGGACCTGCGCTTTGGCAGAAAAGAAGAAAGCAATTAAAATTAAAGCGGAATAAAGGCTGATTTTACGCATAGTGGTTATTATCAAAATTATGTTTTATAAAGATGACGAAAATAAATGTGATTAAATATTCCGCTTATCGATTAGTGAAATGAGTAACAGTAAGCCCAACTACTTCCCCATCTTTATAGCGGTACAAAATATCGTCTTCGCCTAATTCAGTATCATCAGCAGGTACAGGAGCGCCAAAACTTACATACACTACATCGGCACCTTTGTCGTAACGATATGCAAATTATCGGCATTACTGTGGCTAACGGCCTTTAATGTCTTCATAATATCCGGAATGATCACTTCTGCCATAATACAATTCGTTTTAAAAGTTTATCTGCCTGCTTAGTAAAATATGCTGTAATAATAAAACCGTCTGTCTCGTTTTCCCTATAAACTACAACAAGCAATTTAGCTGAATATTCTAATGCAATCGCTAATAATTCATCTTCTCCATCTTTAAGTATCTTATCTGGTGAGGCTATTGCAAATAACACATCATTCAAATGACCAGCCATTTCGGGATGGCCCTCAACAATATGAGGCCAACGCTCATCGGTGAGTCGCATTGTTTACCCGTTATACTTTTTACCGTTAACACTACCAAAGTTACATAAAAAGTACTTTATGCCTGTATATCTGAATCCGAAATCAAAATTACATTTTCGGCATTCTTTTCATCATATTAGCCATAGCTGCCGGATTGCTCATTTGCTTCATCACTTTGCGCATATCATCAAACTGCTTTATAAGCCGGTTCACCTCTTCCAGTTTTTTGCCCGATCCTTTGGCTATGCGGTTGCGCCGGCTTTGGTTAATGCTGTCCGGGTTTTCTTTTTCGTGCGGTGTCATTGATTGAATGATAGCCTCAATACCTTTAAACGCATCATCGCCCACCTCAACATCTTTCATCATTTTGCCGACTCCCGGTATCATGCCCATCAGGTCCTTCATGTTACCCATCTTTTTGATCTGCTGTGTCTGACTGTAAAAATCGTTAAAGTCAAATTTGTTTTTGCGGATCTTCTTTTGCAGTTCGGCGGCTTCCTTTTCGTCAAACTGCTGCTGGGCGCGCTCAACCAGCGATACCACATCGCCCATGCCCAAAATACGCGAGGCCATACGGTCGGGGTGGAAAACATCCAGCGCTTCCATCTTTTCGCCGGTACCAATAAACTTTATGGGTTTATTAACAACAGATTCTATCGATAGCGCCGCGCCGCCGCGGGTATCGCCGTCCAGCTTGGTTAATACAACGCCGGTAAAGTCAAGGCGGTCGTTAAATACTTTGGCGGTATTTACAGCGTCCTGGCCGGTCATGGCATCTACCACAAATAAAATTTCGTGCGGGCCTATGGCTTTTTTTACCTGCTCAATCTCCACCATCATGGCTTCGTCGACCGATAAACGGCCGGCGGTGTCAATGATGACTACATTATGCCCGTTTTGTTTGGCTAACGCGATACCCTCGCGCGCAATAGCAACCGGGTCTTTCGATTCGCGGTTAGCATATACTGGCACCCCTATTTGCTGGCCCAAAACTTCCAGCTGGTCAATAGCCGCCGGGCGGTAAATATCATCAGCCACCAATAGCGGCTTTTTGTTCTTTTGTGTCTTTAAAAAGTTGGCAAGCTTCCCTGTAAATGTGGTTTTACCCGCACCGTTAAGGCCCGCTATTAAAATAATGGTCGGCGATGCTTTCAGATCAAGCTCGGCAGCGCTGCCACCCATCAGCGCAGCAAGCTCATCATTCATGATCTTGGTGAGCAACTGACCAGGCGAAACAGACGTTAATACGTTTGCACCGATGGCTTTTTGCCGTACGTCGTCGGTAAAGGCTTTGGCTGTTTTATAGTTAACGTCGGCATCCAGAAGGGCCTTGCGGATCTCCTTCATGGTTTCGGCCACGTTTATCTCTGTAATGGTACCCTGTCCCTTCAGGACTTTAAACGCCCTGTCTAACTTATCTGATAAATTTTCAAACATTGGTATTTGTTGTTTTAAAGGCTGCAAAGTTAAGGATTTGAAGTATAACCGATAGATCTAAATTTTAGGTTATAATCATCCTTGACTATAGGTTGCCGGCAAGTTACCGTCCACTGTTCCGCTTGACATTACCTCCCCCCGTTAAATCACCTAAAAAATACCGTGTTTTAACGGTATAGCGGCATTTGGTAAACCCCTAACTTTATACCAGGAAAAACATAAATGTTTAAAACGAAGCAGACGGATATACAATTCATCAAAACATACCTATAAATGGGTATTTTTTTGATGAACAAATAAGATTTAATTTGTTAAAGAAGCTGCATCGCTTTTTTAAATAAACGTATTTATATCATTAAATGCCACGGTAAACATACCGGTTAATTAAAAATACTATGACAGAACATCAACTTTATACCGCGCACCACACTTTAAAAACATTCGCCGGTTTTTTGAGATATACTGAAGAGATTAAAGAACTGGGCATAACCCGTTGCGAATTTATTGTTAATGACGGAACAATGGTTTACTACGACACGCAGGGATTCAGGGCGCGTAGCGGGGATATGTATCAACCATTAATGATAGCAGATCCATCATCGGCAGCTAAGCTGGAACGGGCCGTATTCCTGCACATGGCGGGGCAGCTCGATTTTCCGGCTTTATGCCGCCTGGCAGCAGGAGCTGGCGTTGAAAATTGGGTGATTGATATCAACAGGATGTTATGTATTTATTATGACCAGGCAGGTGCCAAAATGTTAACTGAGCCTATTATGCAATTTAGCTACGCCTGAAATGTAAATACCAGGGTTAACCAATTTAATTAATAATACGTATTAAATATTATAACCGAAAAAACTATAACAGTATTCAGGTTATATTTGGCAGTTTGCTGATATGCCCGACTAATAGAATTATTTAACTCTGCCGATATTTTCCTGATTGCTGCCTTTTGTCAGCTTGTTTTGTGAGCATACTTTCAAAAACAACTTATTACATTCCCAGTTTCAAAACCGAAATATAAACGGACATAGCGCTAAAAATGAAAAAAACTTGCCAAAAGCACAAAGCGATAATAGCAATGGCTTTAATTGTCATTTTTTTTAATGGCCTGCAAAAAAAACAGCCCAACTATTGCAGTTACTGGTATCACACCTTTAGCCGGGTTGCAGAATACCGCCGTAACCATTACCGGCACTGGTTTCAATGCCGTTGACAGCGTAAGATTTACTGGTATAACGGCTATAATAAACACTTTAACCGCTACACAAATGGTAGTTACCGTACCGGCAAAAGCTTCCACCGGTAACATCACCCTATACAGCAAAGGCATGGCGACAACATATCCATCGGTTTTTACGGTTACCTCCTTTACCACAACTACATTGCCCGCCGCCAACGGCACCTTTAAGGGCCTCGTAATTGCTAATATTGCTGCTGATGCAGCCGGCAACATTTATTGTAATACAAATAAGGATACAGTTTATAAAATTACATCCTCGGGCGTTAAAAGCATGTTGGCAATAGCGGGGGCCGGCAGCACCATATTGGGGGGAACGGCCGTTGACGCAACAGGAAATGTATATACCGTGGGGACAAATGACTTTAAAATATATAAAATAACACCTGCCGGCGCGGTAAGCGTGTTTGCCGGCAGCGGCGTTTCGGGATTTGCTGACGGGCAAGGAACGGCAACGCTGTTTACAGCCCCTGCAGGCATAGCTATTGACGCAGCAGGAAATTTATATGTTACGGATGTTTACCGCGTACGTAAAATTACCCCTGCGGGAATGGTAAGTACCTTCGCCGGGGGTGGTACAGCAGGCAAAGTCGACGGCCTGGGAACAGCGGCAACGTTTGGGGCCTATGGTAACCTTATGAATATTACAATAGATGCGACCGGTAATGTTTATGTAAGCGAGGGTATTTATAATTACAGTCCTGCTGCTGTGGATTACATTCGTAAAATTACCCCTGCGGGTGCAGTAACCACCACAGCGGCGGTACCATGGGGAGGAGGACCGGCACTTACATCTTTGCTGGCAGTAGATGCAGACGGCAATATTTTTATGCCCCAAATGATATATCCACCATATGGAAATAGTTATTTTTCTGACCCGATAAATATGGTAAATAGAACAGGATACAGCTCCGACTTTTATGACCTTTCAAAATTGTCTTTATACGGTGTGGGGGCTACCGGCATAACGTTTGACGCTTCAGGCAATATGTATATTAGCGCTGCTATTAGTTCAGGTAGTGCGATAATAAAATTTGTTTTTAAATAAATGCACCTAATGCCTGGATGGTTTAAGATCATGGGAATTTATAAATAACCCCCAATGCCAACCCCTCTGTCCCTTGCGGCTGCGGTGATGTTGTTTTGTCATACAGGAAAGTGCCGTTTACGGTAACGTTTATTAAACTATTCACCTTGGCAATCAGCGTGGCATCAATACGGTGGGTGACAAAGGCAAGCGATTCGCCATAAGGTATAAATAAGGCATACCGGACATTGATATGCAGGTTCGGCATCAAATCCTTGTCCACCGTAGCAACTATCTGCGACGCAAGGTTATTATTAAATGTTTTACCGGGTGTTACCCCGTAGTTGCCGGGTATATTATGGTAAATTGTGGTATCAGTAACAAATGTTTGCCGGGCGGATGCTGCGCCGAGCCTCAGGTCGAAGTATTTATTGGGTTTATATTCCAGACCCATGGATTCAGTTACGTAACCCGGCGCCATAAAGTTGGAAATGAGCAAATCGGGGTTTGCAGCTGTGCCATCGCCATACTGAAACCCTTTGGCAAATTGCGATTCGAAGGTTAATGAGCCAAAAAACAACCAGTGTTTTGATATTTGCGACGCCACTTTGTTATCATAAAAAATACGGTCGTTTGTTTTTCGCGATCCCTGGCCTTTGTTTTTTGATATGCCGTAAATCAGGTTCAACTCCGTTGTATAGTCAAATGGCGTTTTATTATATTCGGCTTTAAAATCAAAGTTTGACCCTAAGGCAATAGCACTTACACCACCGGCGCTATAGTTGTTACTGAAAGCCGATTGATTAAAATTTAACGCAAATGTTATTGATTTATGCCAATAACTCACCTTATAGCCTGGCATAATTGCAGGTATAAATTCGGGTTGGATAAGGATTGGTCTTGAAATAACCGGGATGGCATTCCGGCGGGGGTCTATGCGGTACTGGTTGAGCACCCCGGTATCTATTTTAACACTATCTTTTTTAAGTGAGTCCGTTTTTTGCGCATTGGCCGCCAGGACAAGAAACAGAAGCGTAGAAAAAGTTAAACCGGAAACTGCTTTAAACATGTGCAAATAAAAGCAAAAATAATTTTCAGGGTATAATAAATAATAGTTTTATTGGATTACCTATTGCTTTATTAAAGGCAACGGTGCAAGCGCATATGCCTTTGGGTTACGCAAATACCGTTTGTAATTGTTTTTGATGGAGGATATAAACTCATAATCGGTAGCGTTGAGTACGAAGTAATACCCAGGCCTGTATTTTTGCATAAAGTCGGTTAATTTGGCCTCTTTTAACCCGGTAATATTTCCAACCAGCCTTTTATTAAAGCGATAGTCTATTACATCCTGCTTATAGTCGCGGTCTACCATCCTGCGTAAATTGGCCGCATCCTTTCCCTCCCGGCTGATCATATTCCATAACGCGTCAATCCCCAGCCCAACACCTGTCGAGGATACATTCAACAGGTCGCGGTTGGCCAGTCTGCCGTAGGCTGCGGGATAATCCCGCTTGGTTGCTGCCAATTTCTTATCGGGCGACGGGGCGGTATCCCTTATAGTAACTTCTCTTAACTGTATGGATTCCCTGCCCATATATACTGCAATAGGCACATGGCTTTCTACTTTTATGGTATCGCTGATATAATCTTGCTTGCTAAAAATAAGCATATCCCCCGGTTGGGCATCGATAGTAAAAACACCATTAAGATTATTGTATAACGTTTGGCCGCTGTTAACATTTTGAATAATGATCTTTGCTATACGGCCCTTGCTGTCCTTATCAAATACAATACCCGCCAATGATTTCTCCTGCGAAAACCCCTTAACCGACAACACAACAAAAAATATAATAACCCAGAATTTCATTGTAAAAGCCAAAACTACCGTTTACTTAGTTTTTATGATATAATTTAACAAATATTAACAGCTATTTAGCTATAACCAATTTTTGACCAATTTTTATATTATTGTCTGCCATGTTATTCAAGGCTTTCAAGTCGTCAACCGTAAGTCCAAAACGTTTGGAAATATTATATAGTGTATCGCCCTGCGTTACTGTATACAATTTATCAACAGGCGTAGTTTGAACAAGCGAGTCTTTTATGGCCTTGCCTATATTTTGATTGATCTGCGTAAACACCCTGTCTTCGCGTTTAATTTTGGCTATTTCCCCTTCTGGCCGGTCATACTGATCTAAATTATATTTCACTATCAGGCTGATCAATAACTGCGGATAATTGGGATTTGTTGCATATCCTGCGGCTTTTAGTCCGTTTGCCCAGCCAACGTAATCGTTTTTATCCAGCTCAAATAAGGCGGCATAGCGTTTTCTTTTTAAAAATTCAGAATGGTCGCGGTATGAGTCTTCGGGATGATCGTAAACCCTGAAACAGTCGTTTACCTGGTCATCATCTTTATAGTAGCTTTTTCCTTTCCAGTCGGAAGTGCATTTAATGCCGAAATGATTATTGGCTATTTTGGCCAAATCGCTATTGCCGCTACCCGATTCGAATAAGCCCTGCGCCAGCGTAATACTTGCCGGTATACCATAAAGGTTCATTTCCTGTATGGCAATGGCTTTGAAACGTTCGATATAAGTTAGCGAGGTATACGGGACAAAAGCGGCTATAACATCTTTCTTTTCCTTTTGTATCTCTTTATTGTTTTCATTAGCCTGCTTATTGCTTATTGCCGGCGCGGCAGTGGAAACAGGCGACGACACAGAAACCGGCCGCGTGACTATTGCCTTTTTACGCGCTGAACATGCGCTAAAAAAAACAACTGAAATAAATAACAGGAAAATTAAATTCCCTTGGGGAAATGAACGCTGGTATTTGGCATTGATCATACACGCCAAAAATAAGTTTTATAAATGTATTATTGCTTATTATCCGGTAATTGCAGCGGCTGTTCGGGTGTGTTGTCAAGGTCGTTCAGGTTGTATTTATGAATAATACCTAAAACCTGCGCTCCCCATTTTTTACTGCTGGCATACCCACCATGCTGAATTCCTTTAACCCACTTTTCATAGTCATATTGGGTTAGCTCCTCAGTCAAATGACTGAATTCTTTTCGTTCTGTTATAATCCGTGCAAAATCTTCAAACGACTCCAGGATGGAATCGTATTTTTTATAGGCAGAGTGTATTGTTTTCTTCTTTGTTGTAATGGTTGCACCGCCGCCGCCTTTTACGCCAAACTGGTTATTTAAGTTTTGGGCAATTGTGCTGTTCCCGCATCCCGACTCGTGCATGGCAATGCCTAAAATAATGCTTGCCGGTATCCCGGTTTCATGCATAATGGCAATGGCATTATCTTTAAACTGGTCGATATACGATTGCGAGGTGTTCTTTTGGGCGAATGCCGCAACTGATGATACTAACAGGGTGGTAATCAGTAAGATTTTCTTCATAATCATTTTTTTCTGATGATCAGCAACCCGTCGCGGACCGGGAGAATTAGTTTTTCAACCCTGGTATCGGCGGTTATCTGGTCATTTAGCTTGCGGAAGCTTGCGGTATCTGCATCGTTTTCAGTGCCATATACCTTTCCTTTCCACAAAACATTGTCAATTATTATTAATCCTCCGGATCTGACTTTGTCAAATATTAACCGAAAGTATAAAAAATTATTCTTTTTATCAGCATCAATAAAAACTATATCAATGTTTGTTACATCCAGTTCGGCCATAATATGCTCCGCCTGGCCAAAATGCTGCCTTATCTTTTTCTCCACATTTGTTAGTTTAAACTGTGAATTGAGCATTTCCTCTAACTCTCGGTTAACCTCAATGGTATGAATAATACCATCATCTGTTAAACCTTCGGCAAGGCAAATCGTGGCGTAACCGGTAAATGTGCCAATCTCCAAAATCAATTTTGGCTGCATCATTTTGCTCAGCATACTCAGCACCCGCCCCTGGTAATGGCCGGACAACATGTTGGGTTTTAATACCTTTAAATGGGTTTCGCGGTTAATGAATTGTAGCGCTTCGGGCTCAGGTTCGCAATGGGTGTCTAAATATTCCTGAAGTTTTGGATCGAGGATTTCCATGAGGCAAAATTAGGCAATTTGAAATTAATGGTTTTGCTGCATCCATGATTGGAGTAATATAGTGGCCGATATCGTATCCACCAACTCTTTATTCTGCCTCGCTTTTTTACCCATACCGCTTTGGGCGATGGTTGCCGAGGCCATTTTTGAGGTAAAGCGCTCGTCCAGCATTTCTATAGGGATATCCGGGAATGTCTTCTTAAGCAGGTTGACAAATCCCCTAACATGAATGGCCGACTGCGACGGGGTATTGTCCATCTGTTTCGGTTCGCCAACTACAAAGCGTTCAACCTGTTCGGCCTGCATATACTTCTTCAGGTAATCTATGATGTGCAAAGGATGAACGGTATCCAATCCCGTAGCAATGATCTGCAACGGATCGGTAACCGCAATGCCGATGCGTTTGGTGCCGTAATCGAAGGCCATTACGCGCATGGCTTGTTGGTAGAGATTAGAGATTGGAGATTAGAGATTAGACCCGCCATTTAACAAAGATAAGATGATACACTTAAACCTTGCATGTTATTATACAAAAAGCGTACACTTATAATACAAAAACAATACGCTTATTGTGCGTTAATAGCGTGCTTATATGCTATTAACTTCCGCTTCTTCCATTTGTCAAAACATCGCATCACAAATCGCTCTCTAATCACTAATCTCCAACCACTAATCTCTATATTTGCACCAATGCAGTTTAACCAAATAGTAGGCCAGGCAGCCATCAAGCAACGTTTAATTAACACGGTTATAGAAAACCGTGTTAGTCACGCGCAGTTGTTTTTGGGGCCGGAGGGGTCGGGAAGTTTGGCACTGGCGGTTGCTTATGCGCAATACTTGTCGTGCGAGGATAAGCAGCCGGATGATTCATGCGGTGTTTGCTCATCATGCCGAAAGTATCAGAAGTTAATGCACCCCGACCTGCATTTCTCGTACCCGTTCTTTGCCAAACATAAGGATGATAACGCCCTTACATTTATTGAACAATGGCGCGAGGCGTTTTTGACTAATCCTTATTTAAGCCTTGATATTTGGCGCGATTATTTGGATGCCGAAAACAAACAGGCAAACATTAACATCGCCGAATGCCACCAAATCATCAAAAAACTAAGCTTTAAGCCTTTTGAATCGGCTTATAAGGTAATCATACTTTGGCTGCCTGAATATTTGGACAAAGAAGGTAATGCCCTGCTTAAAATTATTGAAGAGCCGCAACCCAATACGCTGTTTTTGCTGGTGGCCCAAAACCAGGACCAGATTTTAAACACCATCCTGTCGCGAACACAATTGGTTAAAATACCGGCGCTAACATACGATGAAATAAAAGAGCACCTGGTTACGCAACACAATCAAACAGAACATGCCGCTGCCGAAATTGCTTATTTGAGCGATGGCAATTTAACCGGGGCGCTGGCAATGTTAGGGCAGGATAATAAAAGTTACCATAATCTCTTCGTACAATGGCTGCGCTATTGTTTTGCAAATAAGGGAATAGAATTGGTCGCTTTTGTTGACCAATTAGCAAAAATGGGGCGCGAAAATCAAAAGAATTTTATACGTTACGGAATAAGTTTTATTAGGGAATGCTGCCTGTTAATGGCCGAAGCGGGAAGCCTGGTACACCTGCCTGCCGCCGAGTTGGAAACGGCGCAAAAAATGGCCAGGGTAATGACCATTTCAATGGCAAATGCCATTAGCGGCGAACTGGAAAAAGCGCATTATCATGTGGAACGAAATGCAAACCCTAAAATTTTGTTTTTAGATGTATCTTTACAAATTATCGGGTTTATAAAACCCCAGTCAATCCCGCAAGGGAATCATCATATATAGAATTAACCATGGGATGTGGAAGTTGTTCAACAGGTGGCGGTTGCGCCCCTGCCGGCTGCAAAAGTAATGGCTCATGCCTTACTAACGGATGCAGCAAATTAGATGTTTACGATTGGCTGTCGCATATGGACATGCCAACTAACTATAAGCCCTTTCCGGTAATTGAAGTAAAATTCAAAGGATCGCGAAAAGAGTTTTTCTTAAATAATGATAGCATTTACCTGGAAGCGGGCGAACTGGTTGTGGTTGAAACAACCACAGGTGGTTACGACATAGGGCATGTATCCATTACCGGCGAACTGGTAAGGATGCAGATGACCAAACGCCGCGTTAAACAGGAGGATGTTGTTAAAAAGATATACCGCAAGGCTACGGTTCCTGATGTAGAGAAGTGGAAAGCCGCCAAGGATATGGAGTGGGAAACCATGCATGCCGCGCGCAAGCTTGCGCTAAGCCTTAACCTCTCCATGAAGTTAAGCGATGTGGATTACCAGGCCGATAAAACCAAAGCTACTTTTTATTATACCGCCGAGGGCCGCGTAGATTTCCGCGAACTCATCAAAAAAATGGCCGAAACATTCCGTATCCGTATCGAGATGCGCCAAATAGGTATGCGACAGGAAGCAAGCCGTTTAGGCGGTATCGGCTCATGCGGCCGTGAACTTTGCTGCTCTACCTGGCTGACAGATTTTAAAACAGTTTCTACTTCGGCAGCGCGGTATCAAAACCTTTCGCTTAACACCTTAAAGCTCGCCGGGCAATGCGGTAAGCTGAAATGTTGCTTAAACTACGAGTTGGATACGTATATGGATGCGCTAAAGCATATTCCCGATAATGTAAACTACCTGAAAACTGAAAAGGGCGACGCGCGTTTACAAAAAACTGATATCTTTAAAAAGCTGATGTGGTTTAGCTATCCGCGGGAAGAATCATGGATACCCATCCCTATCAAACGTGTAAAAGAGATACAGGCCATGAATAAAGAGGGCAAACTGCCCGAGGATTTGGGCGAAATTGTTGAATTGGAAACCAAGCCGGTTAAAATACTGGATTACGAAAACGTAGTTGGCCAAGACAGCCTTACCCGTTTGGACGACCGCAACCGCAGCAAGAATAAAAACAAAAACCGGAATAAAAATAAAAAGCCGCAAGGCCAGGCTGCTGCTGCAAGCGCGGTAGATGCAAATCGCCCGGCACCGGCCAACCAGGCCAAACCGCAAGGTCCAAAACCCGAAGGCGACAACAGGAACGACCGTAACCGTAACCGCTCAAACCGGAATAAAAACAACAGGCCAAACCGCCCGTCCGGGTCGGACGGGCCGCCAAAAAATGGACCATCTGAAAATTAATAAATAATGACACGGGTTTTAAATATTGGCTTTACACTGGTGCTATTGGTTGCGTTATCTCTGTCGGCCTGTACAGATAAAAACGCTGTTATTGATCAGAATATCGAGATCACTAACAACAATTGGGCTTATACCAATAAAATTAAGTGCGAAGTTAAAATTGATGATGCTTCCATTCCATATAATTTATACCTGAATTTACGCGTAACCGCCGATTATAAATATTCAAACCTGTTCGTATTGATCAATCAAACCAGCCCGGATAAAAAAGAGCACCTTACCCGCTTTGAATTTAAACTGGCCGACAAAGACGGCGAATGGCTGGGCGAAGGGTCGGGCAATATCTATAGCTACCAAATCCCGTTCCGCACTAATTATAAATTCCCGGCAAAGGGGGTTTACCAGGTGGAGATCGAACAGAACATGCGGGATAACCCGTTGAGAGAAGTTAGTGATGTGGGGTTGCGGGTGGAGAAAGCCCCCTAACCCCTCCATGGGAGCCCTTTGGACAAAGGGGGAACGAATGGCGGGCAGGGTGCTTTTATTTGCCTTTTTATTTTGTAACTTTACATTATCAATAATTTATAGCTATCTGTTATGTATTCCGAAGAAAGAAAAATACATTTGATTGAAGAAGTAAGCAAAGTAGAAAATGAGGCGGTTCTGCTCAAGTTGGAAACGGTTCTGAACACCTATAATTCAAAAAACGGGAAAAAACCAAGTATTTATGATTTTGTAGGAATCATCTCAAAGAAAGAAGCTAATGAAATGAAGCAGGCTATTGCTGAAGCTTGTGAAAATATTGATATGAATGACTGGAAATAGCATTTTTCTTGATACTAATATCATAATCGACGTTTTTCAGGGCGACGAAGTACTCGCCGAAAAAATTTACAATCTTCCTGCTTTCTATACCTCTTCTATTGTTTTAGGCGAATTGTATATTGGAATTAATCGTGTTGCCAATAAAGCAGGCCATTTGAAAAAGCTACTTGCTTTTTTAGAGTTGTGTACGGTATTGGATATTGACAAAACAACTGCGGAGATTTATGGAGAAATTACTGCTGGTCTATATAAAAAAGGTAAACCTATACCAACAAATGATATATGGATTGCAGCAACGGTCAGGCAGCATGGCCTCAAACTAATATCCCGTGATAAGCATTTTGGGGAAATTAATAATATCCTCTTGGAAAGTTGGTAATTTTCAAATCCCTATCCATCCTTTCCATATTTTTCCTACCTTCGTTTTGCTAATATTTTTATCAAAATGGGTGCTATTCCTTTAATTGTTTCTGTTGTTATCCTTTTAGTTGCCGTTGCACTTTTTCTAAA
>Ga0302315_10000512_pt1 | contig 43709 bp, 49 predicted proteins | sample III_Palsa_N3_1_FD_200532 | JGI IMG/M metagenome (GOLD analysis project Ga0302315, IMG submission 200532) | Peat permafrost microbial communities from Stordalen Mire near Abisko, Sweden - III_Palsa_N3_1 | ecosystem: Environmental > Terrestrial > Soil > Palsa > Peat permafrost | place: Sweden...
AAAATGCACTTGAGTGTTAGGCAGTAAGCATGATCAAAGTGTTGCAGAATACATTGGTCGATTTTCCGGAATGAGTGATCAATGGCTTCATATTCTCCAGTATAAATAGCTCAAGATCTGAAATGGATTGGAAAGAAATAAGTATGAAAACATTAGAGGGCGGTAAGGATGCCTTTGGAGAAAGAGGGAAAATATATGGAAACTAAAAAAGCAACCATTAATAGGTCGGATACACAGACCTCATTGGTATTGGATTTTGGCCAGACGCCATTAAATATAGTGTTAACAGACGACAATCCAAATAATGTCAAGGCAGTGTTTAATCATATCCTAAAAGAACTCAAAAATGGTATTTTTGAATTTTTGCTTGAAGATGAAAAACAAGATTTATATCATCACATCTGTATAGAATACATTGTACAATTAAACGCTGAGATGAAAGCTGTATACCAAGAATTGTTGGATTATAAACTGGTTGTGAAAGATACTACCAATGAAGCTGATGCTTAAATAAGACGTTCTCAATCTACACGATCAGTAAAACATGATTTTTGGTAGGTGATTATTTATAAATTATGATTTCAGTTGGTGCAAAAACATTTTACGTTTAAGTCCGACGCTGATTTTGGCTTTTTCGCCCTTATTTAAGGTTACAGTTTCTCTGAACTTCATAGACCCCCTGTTTGCTTTTTTAAATGCGTCGGTCAAAGCATAACCGGCATTTTTACTATGGCGGGATTTTCTAGCTGTAACAGAAACAAATAATAGAAATAACAAGAGATAGTTATTTTGTTTAGTCCATAGGGGAAGCTTCTCGAACCCCTTTTTAGCGGATTTGCGAAGTTTAGTCGGGTAAACTGGAAATGCTTTCAATGGATAATTAATTTTTCGGCAAGCTTGTGTCATACTGATTTAATTGAATTTCGAGCGCAGGGTTAATTATTGGTTCGAATGCGCCTCGCGCTACTTGTAGATAGCCGATCATTTGAGCGGCTGTTCCTGTTATATTATACAGCGGACGGCAGCTGCTTCCCACTACAATTGACAGAAGATGTTCGAAAGAGCAGTTTTTCTTGTTTATGTTGCAGTATGTTTGCTGTCTATGTATATATTCTCTAACTCATATAAGATCCATATCGGCTTCATCTCCGATATTCTTATAATAGATACTGTGCTCCATCTTGATCTTGAGAAATGTCAATTTAAACTGATATATTAGTTTAATGGATTCGATGAAAAAACTTTTTGTTTTCCTTGCGCTCCTAACGTTTTTAACCCATAATCAAGCGAAGTGCGATAACGTTGTCATTAAAGGCGACACTCTTTGGACGATATTCTTTTCGCCATTTGATAATTATCCAGGTATTGTAAAGTTGCGCGAACAATTAAAGGGCTACAGCACACAGTGTACGGAAGATAATTGCTCGTTCTTATCAACGTGGAAAATCGTAAATAACCGCTTGATGCTTGCAAAAATTGAAAATTGTAAGTGCAACGAGAAAAAGCAAACCGCAAACTTAAAAACCCTATTCGGCGACCGTCTTCAGAAAGGGATGCTGTGTGCCGAATGGTATACCGGAGAAATTTGGATTACAAAAGACCAGCCCAATAGTTGGGGCGGAATGTTTGCTGCATCTTGGCCGAGCGAAGTGCGATTGATCGTAAAAAGGGGAATTGTCATTTCGATCAAAAATTATGTGTATCCTAAACCGGTAATAACAATTTACTATAGGAATACTGACTCATTGAATAAATTTATTTATAGCCATATTAATTGGGATAAATTCCACAACCTTCCGCAGCATGGTAACAGGTCTTGGTTTCTTTTCGATCAGGATGCAAACGGCTATTTGATCAACGTTAAACAAGATCAAAATATGCGTTCAAATGAAATATTTGACAAAGACGAGATGGAAGAAATCAACCGGGTTGCAGGCCTGCTTCAGTGGCCGCTATATTATTATCACGGGCAACCTGTTAAGCCTTTTAGAGGGATTATTCTCGCTCTAAACAAAGAAATGCAGAATAAGTTTGCTAAACCAGATTAAAGAATGCTGTAATATAATTTTTACGAATTGATTGGTTACCCGATGCTTTTTTTTTAAGATTCCTTTGTTAGCCCAAAAGAATCAAACTCTATAAAATATACCCTCAAAAGCTCAGCCGCCGCGAGTCTGCTAGGAAATAGTTCGAGAAATGTCAACTGAGGGTTCTGCTTAATTTGAGTCCATAGGGAAGCTTCCCGAAGCCCTTTTTAGTTGATTTACGGAGTTTAGTAAGGTAAAATGGAGATGCTTTTCAATGGATAATAATTTTCAGCAAGCTTGGGTCAAACTGATTTAATTAAATTTCGCCCGCAGGGGCTAATTATCGGTTCGAGTCCTGCTTGCGCTACCGAATCGGACAAGCTTTGAAAAATCAAGTTTTGTCCGATTTTTTTTTTGCACTTAACTTGCTGTTAATCAAGAACATCAAGCGTGCCGCTTCGTTGATTTTAGCGGTTCGATAACTCAAACCGTCAAAACATAGTTTTTCAGGGTATATCGAACCAATGATATTTCGCTTTATACGAATATCGGAACCATTGTAAAGCGTATAGAGCTGTGAGTGGAAATTCCGCAAGGGCTAACCATGCAATTCCGTGCCCTGCGTTCTTTGTATTGTGTAATTGAACTTTCAAAATGCACTTGAGTGTTAGGCAGTAAGCATGATCAAAGTGTTGCAGAATACATTGGTCGATTTTCCGGAATGAGTGATCAATGGCTTCATATTCTCCAATATATAAGGGAACTGAAAGAACAGGGGCGGAAAGGGAGCGCCTATCCCATATTAACCGTAGTAAATAGTTTATGTGATTATTTTGAAAGTCAAAAAGTCGAAATTAACTGGATAAATTCGATCATGTTGCCTGACTATGAAAGATATCTGAGGAAAGAGAGAAAATTTAAACGTCAAAATCAATTTGGCAATTATGTTAATTACGTCAGTAGTGGGCTTTCTGATTCGGGGCTTCATAATCATTTGCGTGACCTCAGAACCCTTTTTAATGCAGCAAGGGAAAGATTTAATGATGAGGACAGAGGATTGGTCAGAATCAAGCATTATCCCTTTAAAAAACATAAAGTAATCGATGCTCCGATGACTGCAAAAAGAGCGCTTACCATTAAACAAATTATTTTAATTCGTGATTTTAAATGTAGTCCAGGTTCCCGTGCAGAGCTAACAAAGGAAATCTTTCTCTTGTCATTTTACTTGTGCGGCATGAACGCTAAAGATATTTATGATCTTCGCCTGACCTCTATTGTAAAAAACCGGGTTAACTATAATAGATCAAAAACTAAGAGACGAAGGAAAGATAGTGCTTTTATAAGTATAAATCTAATCCCAGACGCATCTCCACTATTGTTAAAATATGTCGACAGGCTTCGGGAAAGATATGCCGAATCAAGTAATTTTAATAAAGCATTGAATAAAGGATTGAAGGAGATAAGTGAGACCACAGGCATTACCTCATTGACTATGTATTGTGCTCGACATTCGTTTGGTAGTATAGCCAGGAATGAATGTCGGTTTTCAAAGGATGATGTAGGCTTTGCTTTAAATCACATAGACCACAACACAAGAACAACAGATATATATATTAAACCTGATTGGCGTATAATTGATGATGTCCAGTTGAAAGTAATGACATTGTTGAGATAAAAAGATAGAAGCAATAATTAGCATAAAAATTTATCCTTATATGTCTCATTAAATAAATTGTCAGGATATCCAGTGAACACATGGTCGTTGATTATCTAAATGCTTTTGGCAACCAACAATAGCTTAACATGGTTGATGCTTCTCAGCCGCGTGAGTTTCGATTCCGTACTGGCACTAACCTGGCACCGGATTCAAAGTATGGGCAAATAACCTGGGCGCGATTTTTTGAGGAAAAAAAAAGTAGATAGACAGCCAGTAGAAAATGGCAGATAAAGAATTCAACAAAATTTAAATGATGCTAAAAGATCCCCGCAGGGCTAGAGAAATCCTCCGTATTGAAAAACTAATTTTTCTCAATACGGAGAACCCGATTTTAACATATATGGCAGCATTAAACGTTATAAAATCAACATATCGTTTGCCTTATTGTGAAACGGCAATACAGAGGAGCTTATAATATCTCTAATAATTTAGCGCTCTGCGGGGGTATTTTATTCAGGTATGATTTTCTTCGCTTTTAATTCATCAAACAAGCTGTAGAACATCAATTCAGTATCGATAAATTCATGAAATCCTAAACGCCGGGCTTTGCCGCCATCGCCAAAGAAATCATAATCCCAGGAGAAAACAGCATCTCCAAAAGGCCAGGAAGACACTTCCTGATAACTGCCGATCAATTCATATTTGTTCCCCATGTTTGTCCATAATGCGTCCTTGTCAGCCATTACGGTTTGCAATGACATTTGAAGCGGAGCGGCGACATCCAACCCAAAATAACTCGCGATTTTGGGCCAGAGATCGTTCCAGCGGAATAAATCACCGTTGGTGATATTGAATGCTTGATTGGCGCATTGAGGCTGCGTAGCCGCCCAAACGGTTGCCTTTGCCAGCAAACTGGCATCAGTCATTTCCATCAACGTATCATAAGCGCCCGGCTTACCAGGGAAACGTAACGGAAGTCCTAATTCTTTAGAAATAGCCGCATAAACTGCGATCACCAAAACTAAATTCATAGGATTACCTAAAGCCGTTCCTGCAACTACTGAAGGCCGGATTGCCGACCAGTTCCAGTGTTTGCCTTGTTGTCGTTGCGCTAAAAACTCTTGTTGGTCAATATTAAATTCGGGAGGCATATGGCCGCCATCATTTTCTTTGGCGGGTGTTTTGAAAGGACCCAGATGTGCACCATAAACCTTATATCCCTGCATTAAACTGATATGCTGCAGGCCTGAAGAGATCGGTTCTACTGCTTCAACTATATTAACCAACATAGCCAGATTTGGCGGGACCAATTCCGCCCAGCTGGGCCTGTCCTGAAAAGCAGCATAAAATATATGCGTAACCATGGTCAGGCTGCCAAGTTTAGCTTTACACTCCTCTTTATTCAGCAGGTCTACAGAGATATATTTAATTTTTCCGTCGTCATTTCCACCTCGGCGTGAGAGACCAATTATCTCCCAATCGCCTAATTCCAGTAAATGTTTGATCAAGTTGGACGCAATCACACCGTTTGCTCCAACCACTAAAGCTGTTTTTTGCATAAATATTGTTTTGATACAAAGTTGGCTATAGATTGGTCAACGCTTAAGTAAAATTCCGATATAATCCGGTAAATTTGTTCTATGCAACGCTATAAACAATTTCAGCCTTTGGTCATATCTGAATTTGAAGAAATTGTTTGGCCACATCTCCCGCATCGGCATAACCATTACGAGCTGATTTTTATAAAGCAGGGTAATGGACTGCACATTATTAACGATAATAAAGTCCTCTATCAAACCGGTGACATCTTCCTGATCGGCCCCGAAGAGGAACATTATTTTAAGATTGAAAATCTGACCAGGTTTGTTTTTGTCAAGTTTACCGATGTTCAGATTCATCAGCCCGGTTCATCTTATGGGATGCAACAATTGGAATACCTTATTAAATGTAGGGAAACACACTTCTCAGGCTTTTCCCTGAATGCTGCTGACCAAATAACTGCAGAACAGATTATCAATGTAATTCTTAGCTTAAAGCATGATCTTTTTTTAAATGAACAGCTTATTTGGTTTCAAATTCTGGCACTTGCTATTTTGCTTCAGCGGAACATGCCTGAACTTAAAATTACTATAAACCGCAGCCGCGACATGCAAGCCGTTTTCTGTTATCTCCACAAGTACATCTACACACCCGAAAAACTCCGATCACCGGTGATTGCTGCCCAATTCAACACTACAGCTGATTACATTGGTCCGTACTTCAGAAGGAATACCGGAATCACATTAAGGGCCTATATAAGCGACTATCGTAAATCGCTCATTAAACAGCGTCTTAAAAGCGGCAACCATAATTTAAAACAGATTGCCGCCGAGTTCGGCTTAACTGATGAAAGCCACGTTCGAAAGATTATAGCTGATGCACGAGAGTGATTCATTATTTGGAAGGCCCTGCATGCTGGCTATAAGACTTGAACCTACTGTAAATCATTATTTATATTAATCTATTAACTGAATAACAAACTTATATTTACTGTGTAATTGCAATTCAAAAACGATGCAAGTATTACCTTCAAAGAAGTTGTGGCTCTACATATAACCCTATCTTTTTTTAGAAAGTGAGGGGAATCGCATTAAAAAACTTCGCTTATTCTCTAATGGTAACACAGGCTTGGTCGTTTGTCTTAAAAACAGTGTTAATGTCGAAGTTCAAGATCACGATTGCTTAAACTATTTGCCAAACTCATTTATTTACGAACAGCTAAGTCAATCGGAAGAGTCGATGAGCCCGAACAGAATGTAGTTTGGCTTCCTGCGAAGAAGAAGGAATAAAAACCCACATCAATAAATATTTGAACAATGGTGTCTGATAATTCTGAAGTATTCCTGATTTTAAAATGCTTGCTTGTAGAATATCAAGCTAAATGATTTTTATATTTTTTTAACAGAAATGACTAAATTTGATACACTATCGTTAAATGTGAATCAATGTATTACAGATTATGAAATCATATAAATTTGAAATATTCACTTTTGATATCGAAAAGAATATTCGTGATGGAATTTATAAACCAGGACATAGACTGCCTTCTGTAAGAGATCTGCAAAAACAATATTCTACCAGTATAAGTACTATACAAAATGGTTACGAGCATTTAATCATACTTGGTTTAGTAATCAGTGTTCCCAAATCCGGCTATTATGTAGCAACCACCGTAAATCAACAGACAGAAAATACTTTGGAATACCCTCCCGTGGTGAGGGATGCTATTTTTGAAAAGAATATTGAACTCATAACCTCAACCCGAGGCGAAAAAAAATTAGTGGAATTTAATGTTGCCACCCCAGGTGATCTGATTGTATCTCAAAAATTATTATTGAGAACTATGCAGAATATTATCAGGGAAAAGGGTGCCGGACTTTTGAGATATTATCCAACCAACGGATTGCAGGAATTGAAAGATAATATTATAAAGCATGCTGCAGGCTATCAGACCCGGATCAACACTCAGGAATTATTGATCACAGACGGCGCGTTACAAGCACTTTATATTGCGCTTTCTGCGATTTGCGTCACGGGAGATGTTGTTGCCGTGGAAAGCCCTTGCGTTTTTTCAATTTTGGAAGTAATCAGGGTACTTGACTTAAAAGTAATAGAGGTACCGGTAGACCTGGTTAATGGCTTTGATGTTGATTTTTTTAAAAAAGCCTGCCTGAAAAACAAAATAAAAGCCGTTATCATTACCCCTAATTTCCATAATCCTACAGGGATACTACTTTCCGATGAAATTAAAAAGGAATTGATTAAAGTTATCCAACAACATGACGTCGCCGTTATTGAAAACGACATCTATGGCGATTTAAATTTTAGTGGAAAACGTCCTTCTACATTAAGGAGCTATGATGAAACCGGCCTGGTAGTTACCTATTCATCCTATGCAAAAACACTTGCACCTGGTATCCGATTGGGCTGGTTGGCGACAGGCCGGTTTCTTAAACAGTCAGAGCAAATTAAATTTTCCATGGGTAGTACCGTCTCGCCAATTTATCAGGAAACAGTTAATCGCTTGTTAGAGACAAGCAGCTACGAGCGTCATATTCGCGCTTTCAGAATGCAACTTGCAAAAAACGCTTACTTTACAATAAATCTCTTAGCAGAACATTTTCCTAATGGCACATTCGTTGTCCCACCTTCAGGTGGCTATAACCTATGGGTAAAATTGCCAAATAATATAGATATAAAAAAATTTTACCATCAATGTGAGCGGATTGGTATAAAATTTACCCCAGGCCAGACATTTTCTTTTTCAACCATGTTCGCCAATCATTTCAGATTAGTATTTGCAGATAAATATTCTACAGTAAAAATTAAATCCCTTGAACACGTTGGCAAGCTAATCTCTCACTAACTGTATTGGTTGCTTTTAAAATATCTGTATCTGTATCATCAATCCATATCTCTTATTTTCGCCGTATTAAAACGCCAAAATGGATTCGAAAATCACAACCAAATTTACGATTGGTACGGAACAGGGCATGGGTACGTTATTGTATCTGACCCAAACTATTGCCCTGGAAAAGTATTCAGCGATAGTCTCGAAGGAAAAAATTGATAATTATATTTCCGGAAACTTTAGCGAACAGTCACTCATCGTTGAAGTTAACAGCATGTCGAATCAGTGGCTAGTAGTCTATGTAAATGATGAACCTGCGGGTTTTGCCAGAATTACTTCCAAAGGTGAAAGACCAAAATCGATAACCCAAAAACGTATAATCAGAATTGCTGATTTTGGTATAACTAAAGAATATTCAGACCCAGCTGTAAGGCAATCATTATTTGATAAATGCTTATCTGTGTGTAAATCATATGAAGTCATCTGGATTAATGAATATTCAGAAAATCCGCTCATCGATTTTTTTGAATCGGCAGGTTTTATCAAACACCAAGAAGGGATCGAACTAAACGAATTGCCTTTACCATATGTGTGCCTTATCAAACAAAACTGATTATCAGAGTACACAAAAACCAACTATCGCTTTTTAAAAACGACCGTAAATTGCTCATATCATCGAGCAGGTAACTTACTGCCCACTTCAATTCAAACTATAACAAAAATGAAATCAGATCAACAATTAGCTGCGAATCTTCAGTCAGCCAATGACATGAGCGTACCGCCAATGTTTTTAGTGGTAATTCTATCATTAGGTACATTTATTATCTTTTTCCAGGGCTTTATGGTGGCGCCAATTTTACCTGGATTGGCTACGCTTTTCCATGCTTCAATTCGTCATGTAAGCATTATCGAGCCTGCTTATTTGTTAGGGTATGGCTTTGTTACGCTGGTATATGCACCTCTGTCCGACAAATATGGCCGGTTTCCAATCATTCTTTTTTCAATGACTTGTTTTATTGTATTAACAGCATCCACAGGTTTCTGCCATTCTATTAATCAGATGATCATACTTAGATTAATGACCGGTTTAGGTGCTGGTGGTGTAGCTCCGACAACCATTGGCTGGATTGGTGATCGTTTTCCGTATGAAAAGAGAGGCCATGCTTTAGGTATTTTTTTCGGATGCATGGCTGGTGGAATGGCATTTGGCTCCAGTGCGGGGGCGCTCATGACTGCTCAGTTAGGATGGCAGATGATGTTTTGGGTGGTCTCAGCTGTAGGTATTAGTATCATGGTGGTGTTGATTATTTACAGTAAAAATTTCCGACTAAGAAGCAAAAGGTATGCGGGCGGCTTCCACGCTATGTTTAGATCGCTTAAAGAGATTTTCTGTTTGCCAAGAGGTTGGAGAACTTACTTATTTGTGCTATTCAATGGCATGTTTCATAGCGGAGTTTTTGCCTGGACAGGTTATTTTTTTTATAAAATTTATCACCTCAACGAAAAGGAAATAGGGCTCGCGCTATTGGGATATGGAATACCAGGATTATTGCTGGGCCCAATAGTTGGAAAGCTTGCCGACAAGTTTGGCCGCAATAAGATAATTCCGGTGGGAATATTAGTTGGCGGGTTATCTGCGATATTGTTAAGCCAGAATTATCCGCTTATTGCCTCCTGTGCTTTTATTGCGACCCTATCGTTAGGGTTTGATTTAACGCAACCTCTATATGCGGCAATCATTACAACGCTTTCCCCAAAAAAGGGAGCGGCCACAGGTTTATTTGCTTTTTTTCTTTTCATGGGTTATGGAATGGGCAGCTTGGTCTTCAGCCTCATGATTAATATCGGGTTAAATCAAACTTTAAGATTATTTGGAGGAGTTGCAGTTGCCGCTGCCTGTTTAGCTCAGTACACTTTTAGATTGGAAAAGTAGATAGCCACAACGTGTCCTGTTTTGACCAACAACTCTGCAACCGGTTTGCTGAGGTGGCCCAAGAACCGGTTAGTATAATTTTCATATTGGTGTGTTTGATGATGCAGAAATCACCGCATTTCCCGTCAATTGTTTAGTCAAATCTTGATTTACTTAGCCATATTAATGAAAATCTATTACCGGATTATTATGCTTAATAATTTTTCAATTAGAGTTATATGCAATTCTGCCTAATTTTATCTGGCACCCTCAAGCATTTAAATCTGGTGGGTAAAACCATCCACAGGCTAATTTAATTTTGCTTCGTCGTAATGGAGCGATCATATAAATACTTTTATGAAAAAATTAGCATTAACGTCTGTCATAGTTATTGGGTTGTTCGCATCGCTAAATGCGCAAACTACAGATAGTAGTTCCACCCGGAAAACACCGCCAAAGGTTTTGTTAGATAAAATCTTAAATACACCTTCTTTAAAAAACCAGGAGTTTAAAATGATTTTGGTAACATTTCAACCGGGTGAAATTGGTGCGGCTCACCGTCACCCCATACCAACTTTTGCTTATGTAATACAAGGCGAATTTGAATCAACTTTTGACGGTAAGGTTTATCATTACAAAACGGGCGACACTTTTTATGAAGAGGCCGGCAAGTTGCATGGCGAAACCAAAACGATAGGCAATACGCCTGTAAAAATGTTGGCCATTTTTATTGGTGATAAAGGAAAGCCATTTATTGTACCTGAGAAAAAATAAGAATACAAGTAAAATAAGAATTGATTATGAAAAAGAAACTTTTAGTCACAGGCGGAAGTGGTACGCTTGGTTCTGAAATTATAAAAAAAATACTTGGAGATAATAGTTATGAAGTTCGTTCGCTTTCAACAAATCCGGGAAAGCATTCATTTCCTGAAAATTGCCAGGTTTTTAAGGGTGATTTGGTAACGGGCGAAGGGTTGGCGGATGCTTTAAAAGGCGTACAACTTATTATTCATTGCGCAAGTAGTGTTAATGACCCGGAACAGGTAGATCATAACGGAACTATTAATCTAATTGCGGCATTGGATAGATCAGCCATAGAAAACCTGGTATATGTATCTATAGTTGGAATTGATAATACTAATCATCCATATTATATCATTAAGTTAAAGGTGGAAAAATTAATTGCCGCCAGTGGCATTCCATTCTCCATATTACGGGCCACCCAGTTTCATGAGTATGTGGTGAATTTTATTAAGAGTTTAACCGCAACCGAAAAAGAAATCAATGTACCTGCCGGTTTAAAATTTCAAACCATTGCAGTGCCCGAATTAGCTGAGATCTTCATCAGGATGTTAGCAGCGAAAGCTACCGGCGAGATCGCTTATATAGGCGGCCCCGAAGTTAAAGGGCTTGAAGATATGGCTGCCGGGTATTTGCATGCGATATGCAGTGAACAACACGTATGCATGGTTGAAGCTACTCAACCACGTGAGTTTCGTTTCCGCACAGGTGCGAATCTGGTTCCGGATGCAAAATACGGGCAAATTACCTGGGCACGTTTTCTTGAAAAGTTTAAGAGTGAGTTAAATTAATTTTTGATCTACTAATAATTATTGCATGAACACACAAATAAAATACGCGCAGTTTTACCTGCGGCTTGCGTTAGGGATTGATTTTATAGTGCCGGTGCTTGATCGCCTTGGATTTATTGGCAGTCCTGGTCAAAAGTTTATTTCATGGGGAGATTGGTCGCATTTTATCGGTTTTACAGGCATGTTGGTGCCTTTTTTATCTAAGCCCTTAATAAATATTTCTGGGTTGATTGCCACCGTGCTCGAAGTGATATTTGGCCTAGGTTTAATCATAGGGCTTAAAACGCGTTTGATGGCTTACGGAAGCTTTGTTCTAACATTGGTGTTCGGCATTTGTATGGCTATATTCTTGGGGTACAAAGCCCCCCTCAATTTCCAGGTATTTGCCTGCAGTGCGGGCAGTTTATTACTGTCAACCCTGGTAAATTATAATTGGAGTATTGATGATTACTTCACGAATAAAAAACACCGTATCTAACACGATTTATAGCAATGGATATGATCGTAGCAAAACACTATGCCGACATCGAATTTTGCAGGGATGCTCTACTGGAATTCAGGCCTAATTTAAAATCCGTTGATTACCTGGAACAGGTTATGAAAATGATGACCTGCGAACAATTCAAATTGGTATACATCCCGGATGATGAAAATAAAAAAGCAGCTGCATTTATTGGCTATCGCAGGCAATTTATGCTACGCACAGGCAACATGATTTATATTGATGATCTTTTCACAAATAAAAATTATCGTGGCCGGGGATATGCGAATGCGCTGCTTGAATATGTTAAACAGGAAGCAAAATCAACCGGAATAGCCGCGATTCATCTTGATAGCGGTTATGCATTGCACACCGCGCATCGCTTGTATTTAAATAACGGGTACATATTGGACTGCAATCATTTCTCCCAGCAAACAATTAGCTAAGAAATTAATCTACAGTATGAAACTTTAAAAACATATAACCTGAATTAAGCTCGTTACTTGCTTTCTCTTTAATACCTATTTCAGGATTAGCGCTTGATATGTATATCTCATTGCTATCTTCTAGGCTGCTAAATTGCCTACTGTTCATCGGTAATACAGCTAACGCTATCTATTTTAGATTACTCATGGCCTAACTCAATTATTGATTGGCAGTTTTCTCAACAGCTTCCCGGACCTGACCCATTATTAGATGAACTTGAAATAATTTGATAGGCCAAAAAGTCTTATTAATATTAATTGATTTATAGGTTAAAGCTAATTTTATCTGGCCTATTATAAGATTTATAGTAGGGCTATTTTAGTAGTCCAGATATATTTAATTTTGCTTAAACTATCATTAATAATAAAAATTTGATATGCTTCCTTACCAATCGCTTATCGTTATAGATAAAAATAGTGGGATGACTGTTTACAGGCAGATAGCCAATCAGCTGATTTCACTGATACAATCCGGGAAAATAATGCCAGGCAGTTATTTGCCTGGTACAAGGGAGCTTGCAGCATTATTAAGTGTACATCGTAATACCATTGTTCATGCTTATGACGAACTGGTTATACAAGGATGGCTGCGGGCAATTCCTAAAAAAGGGTTTCTAATCGTTCCTGAACTACCGGTAATTAAACCAAGGTCATTTCACCCGGAGCAGCATTTTCCTAATCCTCCGATACATGAGTCTTCAGAAATTAATAATGTTAGTTTTGATAATTTATTACGTAAAACTCAAACCTCACCAATTAAATTGATAGTTGATGACGGATTTCCTGATATAGAATTAACTCCATTTGAATATATCATGAGATCCTATCGAAAGTTGCTTAACTCAGGGCGTATTAAAGAGCTGTTGGTACCGCCTTATGAGCATGGCACTCCGGGACTTAAACAATCGATAAGTAATTTTCTTAACCAAACAAGGGGGCTTAATATATCGTCGAATAATGTATTGGTAACACGTGGTGCTCAGCAAGCTATTTATCTTGCGGCGGCAATATTGATAAACCCAGGCGATAATGTTGCGGTTAGTTATCCCAATTATTTTATGGCGAACGAAATATTTAAACAGCGTGGTGCTGTGCTGCATTATATACAGGTCGACGAGAATGGTATGGATGTAGATCAATTGGAAATAATGTTAAGGAAAATAACGTTTAAACTGCTTTATGTTATCCCGCATCATCATCATCCTACAACCGCAACAATGTCTGCGGGCAGGCGGCTGAAATTGCTTAATTTAATTGATCAATATAATTTAAAGGTGGTAGAAGACGACTATGATTATGATTTTCATTTCCAGAATACGCCTATTTTGCCGCTTGCAAGTACTAATCATGGAGGACGGATACTTTATATTGGGTCATTTACAAAAATGCTTGCGCCATCTTTCCGAATAGGTTACCTGATAGGTGCTGACGTTTTTCTTAAGTTCGCATCTTCCTACCGACGGTTAGTAGATATCAGGGGAGACTCTATGATGGAATATGCTATTGCCGGTTTAATTGATAGCGGTGAAATTTACAGGCATATTAAACGCTCCCGCAAATTATATAATGAACGTTGCGAATATGCCTTTGATTTGTTAAAAATTCACCTTTCCCAAATTGCTGACTTTCAGAAACCGCAGGGCGGGATGGCTATCTGGCTAAAATTCAGGCAGGAGTTTCCGTTGAAGGCCATCTTAGAAGAAGCTGTAAACCATGGGATACATTTTAACGGAAGTGCTTACTATGATGGAATAGATAGTAGCCTAAATGGTTTTCGGTTCGGCTTTGCCTCGCTTGGCAAAGAAAATATATTAAAAGCAATAATTACACTTGCCGAAGCTGCACAAAAACTAAAAAAATAATTTAATAGCAATTAGTACTTTAAATTATAATGGCTAAAATTCCGGTTTTAGATTATCTAAATCATCAGTTGGCTTCTGATATTGCTGAAACTTTTTTGACCTAAAATAAAGGTAGGTTAACAAATGAAATAATCATTTGCTGATTAACAGATTTGTATTTTGTATATTTGGCTATAACAGATTATATTTATAAAATGAAAGAGCCTATTTATGTCACCTTTGCCAACAAGATGGCTTCAATGATTGAGAGCGGAATTTATAAGGCCGAAGACAAATTACCGTCCATAAGAAATCTACACAAAGAAAACGGTTTAAGCATCGGCACTGTATTGCAAGCCTTCAATTATTTAATGGACAAGGGTTTGATTATTTCAAGAGAAAAGTCTGGTTATTTTGTAAATCACAGAATTGGTACAAGACTTCCCGTGCCAAGGGCTTTGACTGCATCTTTATCCGAAAGAAGCGTGCATATAGATCAGTTGTTACAAAAGTTACGCATCAATGGTAAGAGCAGGAATTTTGTGTCTTTTGCTAATGCCCTTCCAGATAACCGGTTGCTGCCTTTCAATAGTATAAAGCGTTCTATTCAACAAACTTCAAGGGATATCAGTGGCAATTATTTAAAGTTGGAGAGCCGTATTGGTAATCTGGAGCTGCGCGAAGAGATTGCCAAAAGGTCATTCCTATGGAAAGGTTCAACTCATGCCGACGAAGTCATCATTACCAATGGTGCAACAGAAGCTATCTTATGTTGCTTAAAGGCAGTCACGAAACCAGGCGACACCGTCTTAGTACAAGACCCTTGCTATTATGGCATCATGCAGGTTCTGGAAACGCTGGATTTGAAGATAGCAACCATACCATCGCACCCGGAATTCGGAATTGCTATTGAGGATGTTAAAGAAGCCTGCAGGAAGTTGACTGTAAAAGCCTGCGTTTTAGTCAGTAATTTTAACAATCCGGACGGGGCCTCTATCAGCACAGAAGGAAAAAAACAGCTTGCTGCATTTGCTAACGCTTATCAAATTCCAATAGTTGAAGATGATCTTTATGGCGAGTTATTTTTTAAAGGCAGCCGGCCCGATACGATCAAAGCATATGATACAGATGGCTGGATAATGTATTGCAGCTCTTTTACTAAAACACTTGTTCCCGGATTTCGGATTGGCTGGTGTGCCGCAGGGAGATTTACCTATGAAGTAGGCCGGATAAAATCCATGCATAATGGATCAACCTCCAATTTCAGCCAACGTGTTGTCCAGCAATTACTGAGTTCGGGAACTTATGAGAGACATTTACAAAAATTTAGACTTGAGCTAAATAAAAACCTGATTCGTACTACCGAACTTATCGAGCAGTACTTTCCAAAAGGAACAAAAATAACCAGACCTAATGGCGGTCTTGTGATTTGGGTAGAGTTACCCGAACACATTAATGCCGCCAGTTTCCAGGAAAAAGCTTTTCAGCAGGAAGTAGCTTACGCACCTGGAGAATTATTCTCCGCTAAAGGGGACTACCAGCACTATATCCGTATCAGTTATTGTAACTTATGGGAAAACAAGATACAAAAAGCATTAATTAAGTTAGGCGAATTACTTAGCCTCTTTGCTGAAAGTTCCGCTGCTTAGGCTTATATTATTACTACTTCGTTTGTTCAATAATATGTTTGGTAAAAAAATATTGCAGTAATAATGAAATTGAAAACGGTGATGGCTGTTCTTAATTTTACAGGATTCAACTTTTTTGCATAATGTGTCCCTAAATATCCTCCGATCACGGTAGTTACCATCATTACCACGGTTTGTGGCCACACCACCTTTTTTGCAAAGACAAAAATAGCCACAGCTATTATATTCGACATAAAAACGAAATAGGTTTTATTTGCATTAATTACCCTGATATCCGTCAGTCCGAAAATCTGCCATACTGCCATCATCATGATACCTACCGCGCCGCCGAAGTAACCAGCATAGATCCCTAAAAAAAGTTGCCCCGAGAGTACAAGTGCAGGTCCAATAATTATTTTTTTCCTTAGCAGGTTTCCTGCTTGTCTTCCAAAAGCAAAAGTTAATGAGCTGATCAGAAGTAACCATGGAACAAGTTTATCAAAAACTGACGAGGATGAAACTAAAAGCAGTATGGCACCTGTACAGCCACCAAGCAGGGTCAAAATAATCATCATTGTCCATGACACGCCTGGAAAAGGTTGCCTGTGATCTTTATATCCGTAAGTGCTAACCAAAGCACCCGGCAGTAAGGCAACCGTACTTGATGCATTGGCGGCAATTGGCGGCAAACCTGCATAGATCAATGCCGGGAAGGTTAGAAATGAACCGCCGCCTGCAACACTATTTATCATACCGGCCATTGTTCCGGTTATTACAATTAAAATCCAGGTATTCATAGGCTCTTCAGGTGTGAATATATTTACTCATCATTGTGGGCATATTTATATATTAATAGCCCCCTGACCTGAAGCCATCAAATAGGCATCTTTTAGGGCCTCAGAGTAAGTTGGATGCGCGTAACTGATCCTGAACATATCTTCTGCGGTAACTTCATATTCCATACCGACAACCGATTGTGCAATGACATCGGCTGCACGCGGGCCGATGATATGCACGCCCAAAACCTCACCGTATTTCGGTGAAACCAGGACTTTTACGAAACCATCGGTATCCATAGAAGCCCTTGCACGTGCACTTGCAGAATAAGGAAATTTCCCGGTACGGTATTCGATACCCTGCTCTTTTAGTTGTTCTTCTGTAGCACCTACAGCGGCAACTTCCGGCCAAGTATAAACCACTCCGGGTATCAGGTTATAGTTGATATGCGGTTTCTGACCATTGATGATTTCCGCAACAAAAGTTCCTTCATCTTCTGCTTTATGAGCCAGCATTGGCCCCTCAATAACATCGCCAATTGCGTAAATATTGGGCACATTGGTCTGCAACTGTTTATTCACCACCACTTTCCCGTTTTTTGCAGTTTCAACTCCTGTTGCCTGCAAGTTCAAACCATCTGTATAAGCTCTTCTCCCTACTGCCACTAAGCAATAATCGGCAGCAATTTCAATTGCTGTGCCGTCTTTATCCAAATACTTTACGCTTGCGTTGTCGCCCATATTAACAGCGGATTGTACTTTACTGCCCAGCAGTATTTTTATGTTGAGTTTTGATAGCGATTTGTACAGCGATTTTCCCATTTCCCTGTCCATAGTCGGGATCAGCGAATCGGTATACTCGATAATGGTGACATCAGTTCCAATCCGCGCATATACCGATGCCAGTTCAACACCGATGACGCCGCCGCCAATAATGATCATTGATTTAGGCTGCGCGGGCAGGGATAAGCTTTCAGTTGATGTGATGATGCGTTTTTTGTCAATAGTAACACCAGGGATCGAAGACGGCTTTGAGCCTGTTGCAATCACGAAGTATTTTCCATTAAGGATGGATTCTTGATCAGTGGATTTCACTTTTAAACATTTTTTATCTATGAAACTGCCCAAGCCCTGATAAACATCGATCTTATTTTTTTTCATCAGGTAGATTAGTCCGGCTGTATTCTGCCTGACCACTCCGCTTTTGCGTTTAATAAACTGCGTGAAATCCAGGCTGAGTTCCCCATTTAGATTTATGCCGTGCGTTTTAAATTGTTCCCTGGCCTGGTGGTAATGCTCGGTACTATCCAGCAACGCTTTTGCCGGAATACACCCCACATTGGTACAGGTGCCACCAAGTGTACTATATTTTTCAACGATTGCTACTTTGTAGCCGAGTTGTGAGGCGCGGATTGCACCCGTGTAACCTCCAGGTCCTGATCCGATGAATACTACATCATATTGATTTTCCATAATTAAATGCTGAATTTGATTAAGTGCCGGTAGCTGATCCTGGCAAAAGTTATACTGACTTTATCGCCCAATCGCTTTTTCCTGATGAAGTGTCATGACAGTGCTGGTCACCATTGCTACTGTCTTATCTTCTTCGTTTTTTACTTCACATATATAGTGTGTAATGGTTTTGCCGCTTTGCAAGGGACGGGCAATCGCCCGCAACTTAGATTTCCATACCGGCCTGTAAAAGTTGATTTTCAATTCTATGGTAGTAAAGGATTGTCCTTCCTGCATCAAAGTAGAGTGTGCGGTACCAATAGCCGCATCTGATAGTTCGCAGATCAGACCGCCATGTACAGTTCCCTGCTGATTACCATGAATCAACGCATCTGCCGCGATTTCTACTGTGGCAGTTCCATAATCTACTGCGGTTATCCCGATAGATAAAGTGCGGGAAATTGCGGTTGGGTAGTTCATGGTAGTTTCCATGTCTGGCGTGAGTGTTCCTGCCAACTGATGAATAAGATAATCTAAAACCGGAATTTTAGGCATGAGAAGTTTTATATTAAGTCGACAAACTTGATCATAATATGATTGAAAGAAGATATACAGTTTATAACTATTTGAGCGTAACAGATGCGGAATTCAACATCCTAATCCTGAAGCACCATTAGTATGGGATAAAACAGAATGATATATATGATCTCTATTGATTTTTGCCTTCTTTATTTTGTGATACAAGTTAATAGCCAGCCCATTAATACAGGCTGGCTACCATTTTTATATTTTGGACGTAAGATCAAGGAATTGCCTGATCAATAAATTAATTACTTCTGGTGAATCTTCCAGGCTATAATGTCCTGCACTTTCTATTTCACATATTAAACCATCAGGAAAAGCGGTTTTAAAGAGTGGAAGGAAATATTGAGGCTGTAAGGTTCTGTCAGCTTTACCCCAAATAGCCATCGCCGGAAGCTTGCTGATTTGTGATTTAACCGTTTCAGTCGGTTCCTCAAAAATATGCATCCCTGCTACCATTCCCTTTGCCCATCCCGAAGCACCTATACAATCTTCAGCATGGATAAATGGCGAACGATACGCTGCTAACCAGTTGTCGGTTATTAAATCATTTCGTTCAAATCCGTTTAATTTCAATGTGCTTAATATATTATAATGCAAGTCACCTAATATTGCTTCAAGCCTACCGCTTTTTTCTGCTTGTACCGTCCATTGAAACCACGGAGCTGTATTAAAATTAGCTTCAATAAGCGTGCGCAATTCTGGCTGACCAAATGGGGTTGGCCCGTTTACACTGATGATTCTTGTTATGAGTTCAGGGTGGCGTGAAGCAATGCCCATGCCTATTGGCCCTCCAAAATCATTAATTATTAGCGTAATGTCCTTAAGGCCGAGGTCAAAGATAAATTGTTCCAGATTGTGGATGTGGTCCTGAAGCCAGTAAGTCCTGTCGGCAGGTGTTTGGCTTTTGCCAAAACCCATATGATCTGGTACAACTACCCGGTAGCTATCTGAAAGCTGATTGATCAGGTGCCGGAATAAATAACCCCAGGTCGGTTCACCGTGCAGACAGAGCACTGTAGGCCCAATACCTTCATCTACATAATGCATATTAAATCCTGGAGCAGTGGAAAAATTCGGTTTAAATGGAAACGTGCCGTTAAAAGTCTCTTGCGCTGATATCATGATATTATTTGTTAAATTTTATTTAATGCCTTTTTTTTGGAGAAATGTGGTAATGAAAGCTGCGATCTCGCGATGGTATTCCACCAGTACAAAATGGCCTCCGTTTAGGAGGTGTATTTCCGCATTCGGGAGATCTTGCAGATATGCATTTGCGCCTGGAGCTGTGAAAATGGGGTCATTCCTGCCCCAAACAATTAAGGCCGGTGGCTGATATGTTCTGAGATAATGCTGCCAGTTCGGATACTGAGGCAAATTATTATGGTAATCATAAAATAATGCCGATTGTATATCAGCATTTCCAGGGCGCTGTACGTAGTAAAAATCTGTCAGGTAAGACTCGGGTGGGATGTTTTCCAGGTTTGCAGCTCCCTGGGTGTATTGTACCTTAATGCCATCTAGCGAGATAATTTGATGCAGGATATCCTTTACACCTTTTTGATCTCCGGCCTGCTGCATTTTCATTATGTTACTGAATCCATCACCCAATCCGACTGTATACGCATTAGCGTTTTGAAGAATCAGGGCACTTATTTTCTCCGGGTGAGCAGATGCTATACGGAAGCCGATAGGGCCGCCATAATCCTGCATGTATAAACTGAATTTTTTCAGACCTATAGTTTCAATGAAATCACCCATCACTTTAGCGAGATGATCAAAGCTATAGGTAAAGTTGCCGGGTTCAGGCTGACTGCTATTACCGAATCCCGGATAGTCCGGCGCAATCAGGTGGTAATCTTCAGACAAGTCGTTCATCAACGCATCGTACATGTAAGATGTTGAGGGAAAACCATGAAGTAACAGGATCGTTGGTTTATCCGGATCACCAGTTTCACGGTAAAAAATAGTCAATCCGTCCACATTGGCGGTCTTGAATTTGAGGTTGTTAAGTCCGTTGATGGACTTTGCTGCGGACACACCATTGCGAAAGCCCAGGAAGGCACAAATTAGAAGGATAAATTTTTTTCTCATGTTTTAAATTAATTATAGAGTAAATGCTCCAAAACTTGACAAATGTATGGTATTAGAGCAATTGATCCAAAATAATTTTTATATTTTAAAATGGTAAGAAGGTCAGCGTAGAATGAATGACCTGATCAATCTCCTCAATTGGTGCATTACTTTTGACAAGCGCACGTAATCCCGTAGTTACCATCATTAGGTATTGAGCTATTTGAACACTGTCGGATTTAACAGCCAGTTCTTTACAGTCTTTGGCTTGTTCGCCGGCTTTGCGAAACGCATTTTCGAGCCTTTGTTGAATAGAAGTTGTTAAAGCATTAATGGTATCATCATGAATACTACTGTCAACCGAGCTGTTAAAAAAGAAGCAGCCTTCGTAATCATTGGTAGTCGGTACTTTTTTTACTGTTGCCTCGAATACTTTTTTTATTTTTTCTTTGAAAGGAAGTTCGGAAATGAGCAGCCGTTCTATCCCCGACACATAAATAGTCTCGTATTTATGGAGGCACGCCAGGTATAATTTAGCTTTGTCACCAAAAGTGTTAAACAGGCTGCCATTACTAATTCCTGTAGCCGCGATTAAGTCCCGTGATGACGTTTCTGAAAAGCCCTTTTTCCAAAATATGGTAAGTGCTTTTTCAACCACTTCGTCTTCATTATGTATCCTTGGTCGGGCCATTTTTAGTTTTAGAGTAACTGATACAAAATTATAGTTTTTTTTCAACTCTAATAGCAATTGACAACTCCCGTCAATCATCCAATCTGTTACTGTTAAATATTCAAATACTGTATCTGTTATGTAAATTAACATTTGCTCAAGTTTGTAAGGTTAATTCAACCTCACGTCATGAAAAATTACATCCTTACTTTTCTTCTTTTATGGGCAATAGCTTTAAATAGTAAAGCACAAAACACAACTATGAAAAATTCAACAACAGCAGAAAAAACAGTCAGAGAATTCCTTGAAATCGTCCGATCCGGAAGATCTCCCGAAAGAGCATCCGAATTTATGGCAGACTCGGTAAAAGCACATCAGCTTAATGCCGAAAATCTGGAAACCCTTAACAGGAGCCCCGATAATTACGCTCAACATGTTAAAGAGTTCATACAGGCTTATGGACATTACCAGTTTGAAATAACAGAACTTATCGCCAGCGGTGACAAAGTTTATGCCCGCTGGAAACAAACCGGGAACCAGACGGGGGATGTAGATGAATACAAGGCAAGCGGATTACCAGTAACGGAGATCGGAAGTGCTGTTTACAGAGTATCTAATGGAAAAATTGTTGAATATTGGGTTCAGATTGACCGAAAGGGTACAGAAATACAGCAGCAAAAGAACAGTGGCATGACCTCTGTATCCGATAAGAACGGTTTACCGTTTCCAGACGCTTACATTTCCGGCGATGCGCTTTATATCTCCGGTCAGATAGGCATAGACCAAACCGGAGAACTGGTGAAAGGCGGTTTTGCAGCGCAGGCAAAACAGGTGATGGACAACCTTGGGAATGTTTTGCGTAAAAGCAGGCTGCATTTTAAAGATCTGGTTAATGTCACCATTTACCTTACCAGCATGGACAATTATGCAGAATTGAACCAGGTTTACCGGATGTATTTTGACAAAAAGTTTCCGGCAAGAGTTTGTATCGCTGTCAAGGAATTGCCACGTCAGGCGCAAATTGAAATTGCAGCAGTTGCCGGATTTAATTGATTAAAAAAAACAAACGACTATGAAAGCAATTCCATATTATCATGTTGACGTATTTACAGCTAATCCTTTAAGCGGAAACGGTCTGACAATTTTTACCGAAGCTGAAGGACTCAGTAAACCTACTATGCTCAAATTAACGCAGGAAATGCGTCAGTTTGAAAGTATCTTTCTTCAAAGAGTAGATGAAAACAGCGTCCGCGCCAATATTTTCACCTGTGAAGAAGAACTGGATTTCGCAGGTCATCCTATTCTGGGTGCGGCAGCCATACTGCATGATCTTCACCGTACAAGTGAGGAGAAGTCCGAATGGACATTCATATTAAATGAAAGGCATTTGACCGTATCTGTGGTCAGGCACGAACGATCTTATTACGCTTCAATGAACCAGGGTACTGCTGAATTTGGAAAGATATTAGATAAAGAAGAAACTGCCTGGCTTTTAGATAGTGTAAGTCTGACAGAAGATGATCTCTATCCGGGTTTAAAACCGGCAGTCGTATCTACGGGTTTGCCATACCTCATAATTCCATTACAAAAAAATGGCTTTAACGCTAAAATCAGGGTTGAAGATTTTGGTGAGAAAATTAGTGCGTATGGTGCTCATTTTTTGGGAATCCTTGAAATCCCTTCCAGACGGATCAGAAGTACGGACAATATGGGGCAAGTGGAAGATATTGCGACTGGCAGCCTTGCCGGTCCGGCAGGCGCCTATCTGGTAAAGCATGGTTTTGAGCAAACAAATATGCTGATAAAAATCAATCTGGGCGAAAACCTTGGAAGGCCTAGTCAGCTTTTTGTAGAAGTTAAAGACGATAACGGAGACCTGGGCGAGATTCAGGTTAGTGGCCATGTTGCTAAAGTTTCCCAAAATCTTGTTGATCCGGTTTTATCTGCAAATCTGACTGGAGTCAGTTTGGAAAAATAACACCTCTAAGTAAAATTGATCTTGTTTACATAATTGGGGCATTTGCCCGTTGGAAAGATTGGCCACAACCCATAAATTGTAAAACTGAGATACAATTACTGGAGCGCGTAGGCTTATCAGCCGATCATTTTAATCGTTACACCGGTTACCTGATGAGATCTTTGAAAACCGTAAACAGGATTATACAAAAAGGCTCTTTTATCTATTCCGGCATTTTAGACTTTATTAATTTTACACCACTTTACACTATGCAACCCGATCAACTTATTCTTAAAAGAACCAACAATAGCAACCCTGATTTTAAATATTTGGTAACCCATTTAGACGCTTTGCTTACCCAAGTAAATGGCGATGAGGACGCCTTTTTCGCACCCCAAAATATCCTCGACCCTATAAATACTGCTATTGTAGCTTATTATAATGGCAAGCCTGTGGGCTGTGGTTGTTTCAAAAAGTTCAACGAAAATTCTGTCGAAATAAAACGGATGTATGTTGATCCGGAGGTCCGCGGCAAAGGAATTGCCTCCGCAGTATTAAGCGAGCTTGAAAACTGGGCAAAGGAAATAGGCTTTACAACGATGGTACTTGAGTCAGCCTCAAAATTAACTAACGCACACGCTTTGTATTACAAAAAAGGTTACCAACGGATACCTAATTTCGGCAACTATGCCGGTATAGAAAGTTGTTTGTGTATGAAGAAAGAATTAAGTTAATAAGGCGATTTATGCGTCCTTGACTCGGTCTTAAGCTTCTGTATCTGCTGTTGCGCCTAAGGGTTCTCCAAATACAAAAAAATCGCGAACCTCAAAAATACTTTACCAAGTAAAAATACTACGGCAAAAACCCATTTCCATGTTTTATGGATGCGGATATGGGTACTTGTGTTTCAATAACAATAAAGCAACCAGTATAGAAAATATGGCCCTCTAAATAAAATTTATTTTGTCTACATTATTGGGACATTGCTTGTTAGCAAAATTGGCCACAGCTCCTAAAGTGCTAACTGAGATAATTTACATCAACTAATCAGAATAATATCCACATTATTTTATTCATGAAAGCCAATATCGAACATCCTTTTAAACGTTTCCAACTTGGTGACCTGGAATTAACTGTAGTTAGTGACGGACACCAAATCATGCGACCTGCACACCCAATATTTGCGCCATTTACTAATCCGAGAATAGTTAAGCAATTACTAATCGATAATTTCAGACCCACGGATTTTGTTGATCTGAGTCTACATATCTTACTCATTAGAAAGGATAAAAAATTGATAATGATTGACAGCGGCCTAGGACATATTGACTCTACCGGCGGTAAATTATTGCGGGCATTAGCCGCAGCGGGATTTGAATCGGAGAATATTACCGATATCATAATTACCCACGCTCACCGTGACCATATCGGAGGATTAACGGATCGCAACGGCAATCTCACTTTTCCTAATGCACAGATTTATATCTCAAGAACCGAATTTGATTTCTGGACCGCAGACGTCCATGATTTCACAAAAAGTCCGATGAAGGATGAGATCCCTTCAATTACAAGAATGGTTGATGGAATAAAACACATATTGAACCTCGTCAAACACCAACTACGGTTTATTGAACCGGAGGGAATATTATTTAATTGTATCCGGTTAATAGCCGCGCCGGGCCACACGCCAGGACATGTTGTAGTAAATGTATTCTCCGGCGAAGAACAATTGATGCATATCGCTGATATTGCTCATTCAGATGTTCTTCTGTTTCCTCACCCGGAATGGGGATTCTCTTTTGATACCGATTTCGATCAAGCTGTGGCAACAAGACGAAGTGTATTTGAAGAATTGGCGGAAAACAAGATGCTGGCATTGGCTTACCATTTGCCCTGGCCGGGACTAGGACGAATAAAGCAAAAAGCAACGGGCTTTGAATGGGTTCCCGATGCTAATTACTAAGGTGGTTATCCCAGGAAGCTTAAAAATTTATCGGTTAGTTGCGTATATACTTCTGTGTTGGAAAGCCCTGTTGTGTCTATACCATAGACATACTTTGCAAAGCCAACCTTTTTTAAATCGGCATGAAATTCTTGTATTTCAGTTGGTGCATAAATTCTGACCGGATTGCCGAATCCAATGTGGTTTATTGGTATAAAGGTGTTGGCCGGGCAATGTGTATTGATATGAATAATACCGTTAACGGCCAAAACGGTACCGCCTTGTAGGTGTGAACCATGAAAGATTGTTGCACCTGTTGCTATGAAGCAGGCATTTTCAATTGTTGCTCCTGTAACACTGGCTTTAGGTCCGATTAAAGTATGGTTGCCAATAACGCAATTGAAATGTTTGGAACTTCGGATGATCGCGTTTTCCATAATCACCGCCCGTTCGCCAATGACGATTTTGCCACCGACCGCTGAGATTATTGCTCCGGCGGCTACATAAGTGCCGGCCCCAATTTCTACGTCGCCGTCAATAATTGCTGATGAATGAACTGTTGCTTCAGAATGAATCATATAAATTTAGTTTGAGTTGTGTTATTATTAATTATTGATTTGTTTTTCCTTTGGCATCAGCCAAAGAAAAAACGCAACGGCTATCAGAAAAATAATATTACAGCCAGTTGCAATGCGATAAGCGTGGAGGTAGTTGAAAAGAGTTTTGTCACCTGCAATTTCATTGAAAAACAATCCAACTACGACACCGACGCCTATAGCAATAGCGGTTTGTTGTACGGTGGAATAAGTACCTGACGCAGCTCCCACAAAACGGGTGGGAATATTTCTTAATGTAATGGTAAGCAAAGAGGGTAACACAGAACCGCAACCAAGGCCGTAAAAAAACAAAACAGCCATTAATACGAATTGGTTAACCGGCTTGGTTTCTAATACAAGGATGTGAAATACAAGCGCGATTATCATGATCACAATTCCAACCTGCAGCACCTTCTTACCAAATATACCTACCAAATGAATTGATAACAGGGAAGCAACTACATAACCAATACCTTGACAGGCAAAGAAAATCCCGGTTTTGGAGCTTCCCATGCCTATCCCGGTTTGCAGTAATACGGTATTGACGAAAAAGTAAGATTCCTGAACCATATAATAGAAAAAAACAGCGAGCAGGCCAATATTGAAGTCCCTGTAACTGAATAGTTCTACATTGATCAGCGGTTCATTACCGGATGCCAATATTCTTTTCTGGTGTTTGATAAATAACCATGTGATCAAAAGAGTACCCAAAATCAACAGAATACTCCACAACGGCCATCCCAATTCCCTTCCGCGGATCAGCGGATAGGTTAGACTTATAAGAGAAACCGTCAGAATGGCGATACCGGAATAATCAAATTTAACATACCTGATCAGTTCACTCTCCTTTAAAAACTTTGTGGACAATGCCACCGCAAGTAAGCCAAAAGGAAGATTGATCAGGAAGATCAATCGCCATCCGGGAATTATGAACGTCAAATCAGGAAGCAGGCCGCCCAAAAACATTCCGATCACGGACGCCACACCCGCTATACTTCCATAAATACCTAAAGCTTTAACCCTCACCTGGTGTTCCGGGAAGAGTATCTGGATCAAAGCAATTCCCTGCGGAACCATAAACGCGGCACCAATACCCTGGATAAACCGTGCAGTGAGCAATTGAAGTGGTGTTTGTGAGATGCCGCAAAAAACGGATGCGGAAGTAAACAGTAACATCGCCAGGATAAAAACTTTCTTTCTGCCGAAGTGATCACCCATTCGGCCACCTGTGATCAGGAAAGAGGCATAACCTATCAGATACAACGCGATAAAAAGTTGACTGTCGCCATCAGTTGCATGTATCCCTTCCTTAATTGATGGAATAGCTACATTAACAATGAAAATATCTATAACTGATAAGAAAACGCCTGAAGATACGAGGACGAGCGCCCACCATCTGTAATTCATAGGATGACCTGACATAATAATTTGCTTATCAGCAAACATCAGGAAACTATGGATAGTAGAACAGATACACTTTCTGAATTTATTACCATAACAGTTATATGGGAAAGGTTGTTATGGTTAAATATTCGCGATTTGTATCTGTTTGAAATCCTCATAAATAATCAAATTTGCCAAATAAATTAATTTTTAAAATGATAACATCGACCAATAATGCAGAGCATTATACCTGGGGCCAAAATTGTGATGGCTGGCATTTGTTAAAATCTGATAGCCTGAGCGTGATCCAGGAACGCATGCCACCGGGCACAAGTGAGCAGTTGCATTATCATCAACAGGCACAGCAAGTGTTTTACATACTTTCGGGGAGCGCTAAATTTGTAGTGGATGGTGAAGAACAACTTGTTGAATCCGGGCAATCCATTCACTTAGCCAAGGGGTCTAAACACCACATATTTAATAATGGCTTACAGGATCTGCAATTCCTCGTTATTTCGGAGCCTAAAGCCCACGGTGACCGGGTGAATTTATAATACCGAAATACATACGATCTGTAACCAAATCAATGATTTGCTATTAATTATGTCTCAGAGTACCTCCATTATCAAATCCATTTACAACGACTATGGCGATCAGGTAACTGAACTGATCCTAGCCATCCAGAAAAATGAATTTAGACTACCGATCACGAAAGATCAGCAACCTGATTTGCTGGACATTGAGACAAACTATCACAGCGGCGGCGGAAATTTCTGGGGTGCTTTTATCGACGGGAAGTTGATTGGTACCATCGGATTGATTAATTGCGGGGATAATTCAGCATGTATTCGTAAAATGTTCGTTAAAAAGTAATATCGAGGCAAAGAACAGGGCGTTGCCCAAATATTGCTTAATATATTGATGCAATATTGCAGCGATAAGCGTATAATACATCAATATTTAGGCACCACTCACCAGTTAAAAGCAGCCCACCGGTTCTATGGACGTAACGGTTTTACGCGGGTACCCCTTGCTGATCTGCCGCTTTACTTCCCGCGTATGATTATTAACAACCTGTTTTATGAATTGCATTTGTAATTGTTATGCATTAATAACTTCCTCAAATTGTTGAGATGATGTCCCTTCATGGGTTTCTAGAAGCTTTATTTGTTTTTTGAAAGCTGATAAACTCATCTGCTTGTGTTTTTTGAAAAACTTATTCAGGTGACTTTCATCTGAAAAGGCAAACTCGCTCACTATCTCATTGATCCGCATACTGCTGAACCGAAGGCGATGTTCAATAAGCCGTTGTTTATAGTTTGAAATAAAATGCTGGATAGTTTCACCGCATTGTTTTTTAAAATAACTTCCAAGGTATGTTTCTGAAATCGAAAAAACCTCGCTGATAGCAGCCGCTTTTATTTTGTCAGGGAAATAAATATTTGTCTGAATATAATTGATTATGTCGAGTAGGCGCTCGTCAGCGTTGAGCTGAACGTTTTCAGGTTTCAGTTTAATGATATTTCTTGCTGCAATTACGATCAACGCATTAATAAAATGTGAAAGCAGGTCCTCATTATAATCATTGACATTGCTAATTCCCAGCAGAATGGAATCGACGATTGATTTAACAAGCATGCTATCTGCTTTATTATTGATCACACAACCCGAAAGATGAGTGGAGTAATATAATAGCGTTTCTAAGTGATCTATGCTATTCCATTTATGCTCTTCTAAGTATTCCCTGTTAAACCGGATCAGCAGGAATTCTGTAGGCGAAGAAATATCAAAACTATGATCATCCTTTGAATTGAGCAGCATCAGGTTAGCCTGACGATAAGCCAACTTGTTTCCATTGATAGCCAGAAACCCGTTTCCTGATATCACATAGACCATTTGAAAACAGGCTACCTGAAGATTCTTGATTGGACATTCATTTGCCTTTTTATACAAAACTTCAAAAGATTGATTAAAATTCCTTTTCAACATCAGACAAAGTTACCTTTTTATCATTGAAATGTACCGGATAATGGAATTATTTCGGTATAATTTTGTTGAAAATAATTTCGAAAATGAAATCAGGGAAGACTTTTGATAAAAGCAGTATCGCCTTAATCGCTATATGTGTTGCTGCATTAATGTTCGGACTCGAGATATCCAGCGTGCCGGTAATCCTTCCCACACTTGAAAAAGTGTTGCAGGGAAACCTTAAAGATATGCAATGGATTATGAATGCCTATACATTAGCTTGTACAACTGTTCTGATGGCTGCGGGAGCACTCGCAGACAAGTTTGGAAGAAAGTTCATATTCAACTTTACACTAATCGCCTTTGGCATTGCTTCTTTGTGTTGTGTGTTAGCCGTAAATCCTGCAATGCTAATTATAGCAAGGTTTCTGCAAGGTATGAGCGGAGGGGCAATGTTAATTTGTCAGATAGCCATTCTTTCCTCTCAGTTTCAGGATAACAAGGAACGGAGCAAAGCCTTCGCAGTTTGGGGGATTGTTTTTGGGACAGGCCTTGGTTTCGGGCCGATAATCGGTGGAGCTATTGTATCGCTGGCTAACTGGCAGTGGGTTTTTTTAGTTCATGTTCCGTTAACAATTGTTGCACTGCTTCTGGTTACTTATAGTGTGCGGGAATCCCGTGATCCGGATGCGAAAAAACTGGATTTTCCGGGTATAATAACACTATCTGTGGCGGTTTTTGGATTAACCTACTATATCATGCAAGGTGGGGAATTTGGTTTTACGAGCCTGCATGGACTCTTGATTATTTTGGTTTCCGCATTAAGCTTTGTTGTTTTCCTTATTGCAGAAAGGCGCAGCGAAAATCCAATGTTTGATTTTTCTGTATTTAAAATCAGGAATTTCTCCGGTGCGATCCTGGGATCAATCGGAATGAATTTCAGTTTCTGGCCATTGATGATCTATCTTCCTATATATTTTCAAATCTATTCGGGCTATACTATTTAAATGCCGGCCTTTCCCTGCTTGCGTACACACTTCCAACCTTATTGATTCCGCCAGTGGCTGAACGACTATCGCTTAAATATCAGCCGCGCATTATTATTCCTTCAGGTCTTTTTATTATTGGCCTTGGTTTTATTTTCATGAAATTTGGCAGTAGTGCGCAATATCCCAGTTGGCTAACAATGCTTCCCGGATCGCTATTGGCAGGCATCGGCCTTGGCCTGACAAACACTCCTGTCACCAACACGACCACTGGCTCTGTGCCCGGTAGCCGGGCAGGAATGGCTTCGGGGATTGATATGAGCGCCCGGCTAATCACTTTGGCTATCAACATCGCACTCATGGGTTTTTTGTTACAGGAAGGAATTATGTCTTATTTGAAACAGAGACTCCCGGTCGGAAGAGAATTTTCCCTCAATTCTTTAACAGAAAAAATCACTTCGGGCAGCTATAACACGCTTAAACGAAGCTTTCCTCAACTTTCCTATCTTGATCCGTCCGGGACTATCGTACACGAAGCATTAAACAGGGGATTTGGAAACGTCATGCTCTTTGGCGGAATCGGCGTTTGGATACTTGCAGCACTAAGCTTTATCATTTTCGGATCTGGCAAATCCGGCAAATAATAACCCTTTGAACTGATTAATATATCGCGATACATGGCCATCAAGGAAAAAAACATACAGCACTGCTGATCATCCTGCTTATCGGGGGCTTATTACCTCCTGTAGATTTTTTTATCGTTAATGTTGGTATCCCGTCCATCAAACAATCGTTTCACCTCTCCGGCAGCCAGGCGCAAATGGTCATAGCAGGGTATGCCGCACCATATGCAATTTTCGTGATCACAGGAGGGCGATTAGGCGATATATTCGGGCGTAAAAAGATTTTCATACTAGGACTTACCTTATTCACGTTTTCATCAGTTGGATGCGCTTTTGCGGCTTACGGTAATACTATCATCATTGCCCGGTTCATTCAAGGAGTAGCCGCCGCGATCCTTGGGCCGCAGGTAATTGCATTAATCAGAATGATCTATCCATCAGAACGACAAGGTGCTGTAATGGGCCTTTACGGTATGATTTACGGATTAGGTGCCATAGTAGGACAGTTGGGCGGCGCTTTATTAATTCACTGGGACATTTTCAGTTTAGGATGGCGGGCAATTTTTTTGGTTAATCTGCCAATCGGTCTGGTGGCGCTAATGCCGGCAATGTACTTGTTACCATCCGACAGAATCACTTCGGAAAAAGTTAAAAATCGCGACGTAATTGATGTTTTTGGCATCGTACTGCTTTCAATCTCATTGTTTTTGCTGGTTGTGCCTTTGATAGAAGGGCCATCGCTCCACTGGAAATGGACTGTGTTTTTAGCACTTGCCACCGGAATGCTTTTTTTTAAATGGTTCCAGTTATACGAAAACAGACTCAGAGATAAGGGCAGGTTCCCTCTAGTGGATTTCGCCCTTTTTTCCAACAGGAAATACAGCCTGGTATTGCTCGCCGGGTATCTGTATTACTTCTGTTCCATCCTTTTCTTTGCGTTCCCTATTTATCTTGAACGAGGCTTGAAGATATCTGTATTGCAAACAGGTTGGTCAATCATTCCGTATGGCATCGGTTATTTCATTTTCCCTATTGTAATAAATTATCTCGTAAAAAATCAAGGCAAGCAAATGTTGGCTGTTGGTATGGCAACTTATATCACTGGTTTCGGTATGATTATTATTAGCCTTTTCAGAGATGCTGAAATAGGGAATTTATTCCGGTTAGGATTGTTTATTGCGGGCGGTGGCCAGGGAATTTCCAACCCGTCCATTATCAGAATATCATTATCGTATGTTGACAAAAAAAACGTCGGACTTGCATCTGGTCTGGCGTCTGCTGTCCTTCAGTTGGGATCAACCTCCGGTATAGCTATTCTCGGGACATTGTTTTTTATTGTTTTAGGCAACGTTCCGTCTATTGTTGATTACGTGTTTGCTTTCAGGCTTGTGTTAGGCCTGGTTACCCTGCTTTGTATATTTAATTTTGGTATTGGCATTTGGTTGATCCGGACGGGAAAAGATTGATTTAACTCAACTGATTAATTTAATAGCTGAAAGTTCTTTGCTATAGCAGAATGGCATCGGTCTTTATCAAATCGCCATCAATTTGAATTAGTCTGTATCCGAACTTATGCTGATCTGTCTCGATTTTTGTTGATTCCTTTATAATCTGATAGGATGCGGCAATAGTCGTGATCTGCTTAATGTTTTCTTCTGTTGCTTCGTCTGCCATATGATAATGTCCGCAAAAAATAGTGATGTCGGTTTTTGAATCAACTAACATCTTTTTCAACTTGTCCCTTTCTTTTAAAGCGGCACCGATCTTATCTAAAGGCGTATTGATTTCCAGGATAGGATGATGTATGAATATTAAAACTTTTTTTGGTGTATTTAATTGCTGTTCTAACCATTCAAGCTGGACCTTGCTTACCAAATTAGTTGATGAATCCAAAACAAGACACATGAAATGATCTTCTTCGAAGGAGTACATCATTTCATTTCTGCCATCACATAATCCATTGTTATAATACTGACTGACCGTTGAAAATGTATCATGATTGCCCAAGACCATGAACAATTTAAACTGGTATTCTTGGATCTTATCAAAAAACCAAGGATTAGCATTTTTGGTTCCGATGTCGCCGCCAAAAACAATTCCCGTTATCCCGCGCTTTTTAATGTCATCGAGAATTAAAATGAAGTTTTGTTCATGTTCATCGGGATTATCGATGTAACTCATTTTGCCACCACCGAGTTCATTATCCATTTGTAATTGCTGGCCTAAATGAATATCGGTTACGTAAGCTATTGTCTTAGACTTATTTTGGTTCATCATAATTTAGGTGCTTTTAAAGAAGAGTGTATTTCTGTAGGAAAGCACAAAATTGGTTATTGAAAGTCTATAAAAAGATATACAGTTTATGGTCATTTTGCCGTAACAGTTAGGAAATATAATCGGCTCAATCTGTTATGGTGATTTATGTTTTAACTGTATCTGTCCTATTGCTTAATAATTATTGAAGTTTGAATATTGATTTCTGGATTTTGTAATCAGTAGGCGCATTATTAATTATGAATAATTTTCAAAAATTTCACAGTCTTCATTATCAGCCAAAGGCATTCTTATTAGGAAATGTGTGGAATGCAAAAAGCGCTCAAATCTATGAACAAAGTGGAATTGAAGCATTGGGAACATCCAGCTTTGCCATTTCCAGTTCGTTAGGTTATCCGGATGGAGAAGGTATTCCATTTACCGAACTGCTTTATATGGTGAATCGAATAGTGAAAAGTATTTCCATTCCTTTATCGGTAGATATTGAAGCTGGACATGGTCAATCATCAGAAGCAATCATCAGGAATATAGAATCATTATATGATCTAGGAGTGGTTGGAATCAATATCGAAGACTCCGTTGCCGGAAAGCTAAAGCCGCAGAATTCTTTTTCTGAAATCCTGAGGGACATTGCTAACGCAATTGCGAAAAAAAATATCCAGGTATTTCTGAATGCCAGGGTGGATCCTTTTGAAGTTAATGCTGTTAACCCTCTTGCTGAAACTATTAACCGGATAACTCTATATCAACAATGTGGTATCCACGGGATATTCGTTCCCGGCGCTATTGAAATTGAAGACATTAATCAAATTATCTCCTCGTCAAAATTACCATTGAATATACTAAGGTCGTCTAATACACCATCAATGGATGTTTTATCGGGCTTAGGTGTTAAAAGAGTAAGCCTTGGCGCTAATGCCTATCGATCTATTTATAATGATCTTAATGAAAAAACCTTGCAACTCATTAAATGATGTAACAGCCTGCTGGTTAACAGCATAACTTTATTTGCAAACGAAAATAATTACTGGTTTCAAAATATCTATCAACAATAACATGATCATACTAATTGCAGGTCCTTACAGAAGCGGTACAAATGATGATCCCGAGTTAATGCGGGCAAATCTAAATTACCTCGAGTCGGTTGCATTACCGCTATTTAGAAAAGGATACATTCCAATGATTAGCGAATGGGTGGCTTTACCTTTAATAAAGTTGGCAGGATCAACCAAACCGGGAGATTCGGCGTGGGAAGAAATACAATATCCGGTCGCGCACCGTTTACTTGAAAAATGCGACGCTATTTTACGGTTAGAGGGTGCCTCAAAGGGTGCTGATGAAGATGTAAGGAAAGCGGGTGAATTGGGGATCTCGGTGTATTATAGTCTGGAAGATATACCTGATAAATAAGTTTTAGTTGTATAACCGTTACAAGAAAACCGAATAAGCAAGTATGAAAAGTCTTGTTACTTTTCATACTGCTTAATGTTAACAAGCGCATTCAATCTGAAGGCCAGCAGTTTGATTGGTTCCTTCTGTGGCGTAACCGTCATATTTCCACCACTCAATGCCACCGATAAGTTCGCGAACGTTGAAGCCTAATCGGGCCATGTTTAACGCTCCTCTTGTTGAGGCGTTGCAGCCGATACCGTCGCAATAGGTAACATAAATTGCTTCTCTATCGAATTGAGCAGTTGACTCTTCAGACATAGCGCGGTGTGGAAGGCTGATTGCACCGGGAATACGCTCCTTTAGAAAGGCGAATTCTTTGCGGGCGTCGATCACCACCACATTTTGTTTTGCCTCCAGAGCATCGAGAAGATCCGAAGGATCCATTTCAAATGTTAATTTGTTCTGATAATGTTGAATTGCTGCTTCCATGTTGTTTATATTTTTTGCTAAATTATATCCCGTTAAACGGAAACACTAATGAATTATACAACAAGTCCTTATGCAGAATATTCATGTCGATGGCTGCTTAATATTAGTTAATTTTGAGTTATGGAAATAAGGCACCTTAATTTGATTAAGACAATTGCTGAAGAGAAGGGGATTACCAAATCCCTCGACAAGCTTTTTCTCACACAGTCGGCTGTCAGTCACCAATTGAAAGATATTGAGGAGCGGATCGGCGTTAAAATATTTTATCGGACGAAAAACCAGTGGTTACTAACTGAAGAAGGGAAAATTCTTTACGACACGGCTGTGGTTGTTATTGGGGAACTCAATGCTGCCATGGAAAAGGTGAACGATATGCGCGGTGGGCATGTTGGGTCTATCCGGTTAAGTACAGAATGTTATACCAGCTATCATTGGCTGCCATCTTTTCTGACAAAGATGAACGTCCTATATCCAAAGCTTGAAGTTAAAATTGTGATTGAAGCCACCCATAAGCCATTGGAAAAACTGCTCCAGAATGAACTGGATATCGGTATCACCTCTGATCCTGGAAGCGATAAAAGCATTAAATATATTGAGCTCTTTAAGGACGAGGTGATCGCCATTGTGCATAAGAAAAGCGCTTTGGCGAAGAAAAAATATCTCACAGCCGCGGACTTCGCCACGCAAACGCTCATCATCCATTCATATCCATTGGAAACTGTTACCGTTTACCAGCATTTTCTCAAAGAACAGAAAATTCAACCTCAACAAATTATTGCTATCCCACTTACAGAGGTAGCTCTTGAGATGGTAAAATCAGGCATGGGGATCATGACGCTACCCGCCTGGGCATTGAAGCCCTTTATATCTTCGCCGGACTTGCAATTGGTAAAGATCGGTCCAAAAGGCTTGATGAGAACGCATTTTGCTGCGATCAGGCATGAAGATGCTGGTAAAAAATACATCACCGATTTTGTCGAAAACTTACACGAGGAACTGACCAACTAATGAGTAATTACCTAATACGCGAAATAAAAAAAAACGAGCTGGATGAATTGATGCGATTGATCGGCGAGCATACGGCCTATGAAAAAGCTGATTTTACAAGCGAGGGAAAAAAGGAACGGCTGAAAACTGAGCTTTTTGAAACGGGCAGCCAACTCCATTGCTGGGTGGTCGAAATAGACCAGGTCGTACAAGGATTTTGTAGTTTTACTTTTGACTATTCTACCTGGGATGCAGCTTACTTTATTTACATGGATTGTCTGTACATCCGTTCGCAATTTCGCGGCCTTGGCATAGGTTCAGCAGTCCTAGGTAAACTCAGGAAACTTGCCATTGAAAAAGGGTGTGGGAATGTTCAGTGGCATACGCCCGATTTTAATGCTCCTGCTATTAAATTCTACAAAAAGAACGGTGCCTTGTCAAAGAATAAAGTAAGGTTCACCCTGCTTGCTTAACCTGATTTATATTAAGAAGTCTTGCTCAAAATTCATAATCCCGTTCCACCAGGCAAATTCTTACTTTATAATGATCATACCATTCTTCACGTCCTTGCTTTTGTGCGAGCAAATGGCTTGTATTGGCTTTCCAATTTTTGATATCAGCTAACGACCGCCAATAGGAAACGGTTATCCCGATCTCATTCCTGGCAGATTCCACGCCCAGGAAGCCTGCCTGTTGTCGCGCTAATGCCTCCATTTCATCACTCATTGCACCATAACCGTTATCCCCCTCTGTGCGGAGAGATGTGAAAATTACGGCATAGTATGGAGGAGGTAGAGTTTGAGCTATCATGTTTTTTTTTGTTAGACTGTACACATATAAGCCAAGTGCAAATAATCAATAGAGTGTTTCAGTGACCTGGCCTCATTTTCTGAATTATATTAATTGAATACAAATAATCATAAAACCACTTTGATAAAATTCGGTATCCTTAGATCAAATGAACAGATACAGAATTGATTTATTTATAGATAACACGTATTACGATCACTTATCAGATATTTCCGTTCAAGTTTTGCTGGAAACAATCTATAAACTTGCCTACATGAATGCCGTCAACTAAAGCGTGATGCACGTGGACTGAAACCGGCATTATTCTTTTGCCATTAAACTCAGTTAGTTTTCCGAACGATATTTTGGGACAGCTGTCTTTTACAGAAAAGCTTCGCGCATGTGAGATGGAGGTGAAGTCTAACCATGGCAACGCAGAGCATCGGATAAGATCATTTTTTGATGAACGCGCCAATTCTATTGTGTTTTTTACGCGTTTAATTTCATCACTGGCAGCGCTTACAAAATCCCCGATGGAATCATAATAATAAAAATAGCCGAAACCAAAAGTTCCATTATCGCGCGCAACCGTTGCACCAGCATTAATCCGGTCGTATATAAACACTTCATCTTCCTCAATACGATATTTAAATGATTCAATTGCGTTGACGGCGGCAAGGCATTTATGCAAATAATACAGAAAAAAGGAAATCCCGTTTGCCTTTGAATACTGATAAGCGGTTGTACAATCTACACTCACACAAACGCCGTAAAAGGGTTCTTCAAACTGACTGAAAAAATTAAAGTGTTCGCGCCTTTCCCAATCTTCTACAACAAGTTTTTTTTTCATAACACCGTAAAACTTTCGTAATGATTTACCTTTTCTTCAAATTCTAATAAAATTCCTTTGTCTTCAGGATAATACACAGCCTTTTCATAATCATCCCCGGAAAATGCTTTAATAGCTTCAACATCAGTCCATTCAGTAACTGTCCAGAAATGGCAGCAATCTTTCGCTTTTTGTTGCCATACTTTAACTGATAAATTTCCTTTAGTCTGCAGATATTCTTTAGTGCCAGCAGTCAATAAAAATTGCAGGTAGTACGCTGCATCTTCAAGGCTTGTTTTGCCGTGCCAGGTTCGTGTGATCATTTTCCTTTTGTTAGAGCAGTCAATTCTTTGCAGAAAATATTGATTTCGTCAATAGTATTATAATAATGAACTGATGCTCTTACCACATCAACAAGGTCGTTTTTATTCATGTAGATCAGTGTTGATTTAGCAAGGCCCACCGAAACATTGATGTTTTTTTCTGAAAGTCTCGCTTTAATATCCTGGCTCGTTATACCAGTCACCGAAAATGTTACAATGCCACATTGTATCGTGCCCGCATCATGAATGTTAACGCTTTCAATCGTTTTTAGCTGGCTTCTTAATTCTCCTGACAACAACTGTATACGCTGCCAGATTCGTTCGATACCTATCGCTAGTGCATACGCTATTGCTTTTCCTAACCCGAGTATTAAAGCGCGGTTTTTTTCGAACAGTTCAAATCTTCTGCCATCTGGTCTAGGCTGGTAATTATCTTCGCTGGTCAGTTCAGCGGAGTGGCCATCGACTAACAGCAGGTCCAACTGATCCTGAATGTCTTTTTTAACGAACAAAAACCCGGTTCCACGGGGTGCCCTAAGATATTTACGGCCTGTTACCGACAATATATCACAACCAATCTCCTTAACGTCAATGGGTAATTGACCGACAGTCTGGCAAGCGTCCACCATATATAATACGCCGTATTTACTTGCGATCTTACCGATTTCAACAATTGGCAACACAGCACCGGCTGTAGATGGTATATGGGTGATAGCGATCAGTTTGGTTCTGGACGTGATCGAAGCTTCCAATGCTTCTAACTGGAAATTACCCTGCTCATCATTGGGTACAACTTGCACCGTTATGCCCTTTGTCTTTCTCAGGTGAATAAATCCAATCAAATTTGTGATGTATTCCATTTCTGAGGTGATGATAACATCTCCATCATTGAACTTAATGCCATTGAAAGCGAGTCCCCAGGCGGTGCTGGCATTTTCAACAATAGCAATTTCGTCACGTTCCGAATTGATGAGTTTTGCGATGAGGTCGTAGGTGTATTCCAAATCCGGTTTATATTTGAAGTCAGCCTCATAACCGCCGATAATTGCTTCCTCGCGGAGATAATTAACAACAGTGTCAACAACTATAGTAGGATTCAAAGATGAACCTGCGTTATTAAAATGGATTTTTTCGTTAGGGGTCCCGGATTCTTCTCTAAATTTTAATACCTCTTCTTCCGTGATAATGTTGTCCTGCTGCATTATAATCTTATCTATTTAGCAAAGAACGGGCTATTTTACAGACGGGAAAAGATACAGATTTGATATTTTTATAGGTAACACAAATTAAATCAGTGCAGTAATAGGCTGAAGCGATGGTTTAAACTCGTCAGTTCCGCTTTACACATACACATTTATAAGGCATATTGTAGTATTACCTACAATACTTTATCAATTCCAGGAAATCGCCGTTAAATTAATAGCGCTGGCCGAGTTGAGGACTTCGCAACTGAATGGGTGTTCCTATTGTTGCAGTTTCCACATTAACGAATTTAGGGAGATGGGATTTTCGCGAAGTCTTATCGATAAAATACCGGGATATAAACATTCCAAATCCTTTAATGAAAAGCAATTATTGGTTTTGCGCTGGACAAATGCAGTAACGCTACTTTCTGAAGATGCAGAGGATATAAAACATTAATTGGAAAAGCATTTTAAGGAAAAAGAGTGGGTTGACTTAACAGCAAGCATTTCTTTGATGAACGCATTAAATCACCTTCACGTAACATTAGGAGAAAATTTTTAATCTGCAAATTTAAGTCTGGAAAGTTATTTAATTGCTTCTGCTATTATAATTTTAAATTGGTTATGGTATATAACGCGGCCATTTGTTTGTGTATAAGGTTGTATGGCATTTGAAATTGTTTTCGTCACTCTTTCCAAACCATGTATTTCGATAGCCTTTGCTACTGCGCCCAGCGAAAGCAAGCCCTTTAATGCTGTTTCTTTATCAGGATAATCCCATGCTGATTCCACATCGGTAATATTCAAATTTAGGAAACCTGCTTCTGAGAAAATTTGTTCAATAAGTTGGTTTTCTGAAAGGGAGAATGGACCTTTAGTTTCAGATAATGGAGGTGGTAAAAGTGAGCCAATTGCCTGTAGAAATGATATTATTTCGCATTTATCCTTTTCTCCCCAGATCATGACCGCCAATTTTCCGTTATCAGTCAAAACCCTTTTTGCCTCGGCAAAAGCATTTTTTATAGAGGCTGCATATTGGAAGGAATTGAATCCGGTTACGATATTAAATGATTTATCTTTAAAGGGAAGCTTTTCCATATCTCCGATAACAAAAGTAACACCAGGCACTCTTTGTTGTGCTTCTTGTATAAATGCTGGTGTTGCATCTAATCCCGTAACGTATGCGCCTGTACTGCTGGCCAAATTGCAAAAATATCCGGTACCGCATCCAATATCTAATAATTGATCAGCCGGTGTAAATGCCATATTATCAAGAACAAAGTCATAACCAGACCTTCCTTGTGCTTCCTGTATTTCAGCCCAGTCCTTCGTTCTGTTTCCCCAAATTCCGTTGGATGTGTTTTTTGTATTCATTTTTTAATTGATTGTATTACGTTAATATCAGCTTAATGCTTTAGCCAGCGTACCCAGCATTTTCAAGCTTTGCTTAACTTGATCGTTCCATACAACACCATAATTCAAACGCAAACAGTTATCAAATTGCTGTTGAAGGGTAAACATGCCTCCCGGCGCGAAACTGATCTTTTGCTGAACAGCTTTTTTATATAAGTTGAGGCTCAAATGTTTTTTCGGCAACTCTACCCACAGCACTGACCCTCCCTGTGGCCGGCTTGCAAGTGTGCCTTCTGGAAAATACTCGCCGATGGTTCGCGCATAATGCAGGGAATTGCTGTGCAGGGTTTGACGGAGTTTGCGCAGGTGATGTTCGTAACGACCTGTTTCGAGAAAAGCGGCTGTCACTTCCTGGGTAATACTCGTTCCTGCTATAGCATGGCAACGCTTCATTTGGATTACCTTGTCTTTATACTTTCCTGCTGCAATCCAGCCGACGCGATAGCCGGGTGCCAAAGTTTTAGATACCGAACCACACCAAAGCACAAGGCCGCTTTGATCATAGGACTTACAGCATGTCGGGCGTTGTGTACCGAAATAAACATCGCCGTTAACATCGTTTTCGATTAATGGCACCTGATGTTTTTCTATAAGACGGACTACCTCCCTTTTGTGTTCATCCGGCATACAACTTCCCAGGGGATTACTAAAGTTGCTGATAAGCAGGCAAGCATTGATATGTTGTGTTTCCAACGCTTCTTTTAGTGCTTCCACGTCAATTCCGGTTTGCGGATGAGTTGGTAATTCAATAACGCTTAGACCAAGGTTCTGTGCCAGTTGCAGCATACCGAAGGATACCGGACTTTCCACTGCCAGCTTATCGCCGCGCACTGTGGTAGCGCGTAATGCATAGGAAATCGCTTCTACACAACCAGCTGTGATGATGATGTCCTGAACACTAAGTTGGGCTCCCATAGCAGCTGAGCGCCGGGCGATCTGGCGGCGCAGTCGTTCATTGCCCTCCACCTCTTCGTAAGCTGTTCCACTGTCTTTGAGTGAACGGCTAGCTAATATCAATTCTTTGTTCAGCTTCACAACGGGTAACAATTTCTGTGATGGAATCGCTAACGAAAGATCGGTATGATCGGGAGGATGTTTTCGATAAACAATGGCTGTGATTTCATCTATATTTTCCGCTTTCAGATGTTGGGAAGGATTGCTGATCAGAGGTATGCCGGGAAACCGTTTGGGAGTATATGCTACAAAATAACCTGAGTTTGGTCTGGATTCGATCAACGATTTGCTTTCCAGTGTATAGTAGGCTTTTAATGCAGTACTCAGGCTAACTTCATTTTCCGTGCAGATCATACGCAGTGAAGGCAATTTATTTCCCGGTTGAAGAATTTCTTCAAGGATTTGCTGCTCGAAAACTTCGGCGATCTGCTGGTAACGATATTCTTTCATTCGGCAACTGTTATGGTAAATAAAAATAAATCTGTATCTGTACTGGTATGCAAATTTAAAGGAATTTTGAACTTATGGAAAAGCAAATCTACATTATCGGCGCAGGCGCAATTGGCAAGGCCCTGGCAGTTTTTCTGCATCTGAACCAGAAAAAGGTAAAATTGCTTCGCGGTAGTGTGGATGATGGTAAACATAGTTTTGAAAACATAAGCGTAACGCTGGAAGACAAAATATTAAATGCTGAAATAGAAATCAGTTCATTATCCAATTTTCAGGAATTAGATGGCATAGTCGTTTTAACTTCCAAATCGTTTGGAAATGACAACCTTGCCGAATTACTAAAAGGCAAAACAGGAAAATCACCGGTCATTTTTTTACAGAATGGTCTCGGTGTGGAACATGCCTTTATTGAAAATGATTTTCCGGAGATTTACAGATGTGTTCTTTTTGTTACCAGTCAGGTGCTGGAAAATGGAGAAGTCAGGTTCAGACCCGTGGCAGATTGCCCGATCGGGACGATTAAAGGAAGCGGATTGCTTTTAACAGAAGTTATTGATACGCTAAATACCGCTTGGTTTCGTTTTGCCGAAGAACCAAATATCCAAACGGTCATTTGGAAAAAGGCTATTGTCAATAGTGTTTTTAATTCAGTTTGTCCGTTGCTGGACATTGACAACGGGATCTTTCACCGGGACACTAATGCCCTGGAGCTTGCTGGTCGGATCATTACGGAATGCTTACTCGTAGCAACTGAAAACGGAATTTTATTGGGTAAAGATGAAGTCTTGGAAAGCTTGTTGCGCATCAGCCGCTTTTCTGACGGACAGCTCATTTCAACTTTGCAGGATATCCGCTTGGGACGGCGTACAGAGATCGGGACACTTAATGGTGCCATCGTCACAATAGCCTGCAATTTGAATATGGCGCATCTTGTACCTGAGACTAGACTGTTATGGGAAATGACTCGGCTGAAAGAAGAATTAAACTTCAGACCTGCCTAAGAAATCTTTTGTAAATGGCTTGCATTAAAAATAAACTCAAGTGTTTACCACATTGATGAATAGGCATAATAATGCGTGAAGTCGTACCAATTATCCTGGTATGAAGATGATTGTGATCCCAAAGTGTTTTAACGCTGTAAAATTGCGCTGAAAAAAGTTAATTAAATTTTACAGCGCGGAATATACCCGTGTATGGATTACTACCAGTCCATTGTACAGCTGCGATAGGCTGAACATTTATAAATGTACAGTTGGTATTGATCCCCCGCCAATACTGCAACTCTTTAAATGACTTAAATCTTATTCTATGAAAGATAGAGAACAAACAAAGCGTAAGCTTATTGATGCGGTTGGTATCCTTATCAAATCGAAGGGATTTAATGGTATTCGTATCAGTAAAGTAGCCCGGCAGGCAGGTGTTGAACGCAAATTGATCTACCGGTATTTCGAGAATATGAAAAATCTTACTGAGGCATATATTGTTGAAAACGATTACTGGATGGAAATTCCGCAAGGGCTGACCATGCAATTCCGTGCCCTGCGTTCTTTGTATTGTGTAAATGAACTTTCAAAATGCACTTGAGTGTTAGGCAGTAAGCATGA
>Ga0302315_10000514_pt1 | contig 43645 bp, 45 predicted proteins | sample III_Palsa_N3_1_FD_200532 | JGI IMG/M metagenome (GOLD analysis project Ga0302315, IMG submission 200532) | Peat permafrost microbial communities from Stordalen Mire near Abisko, Sweden - III_Palsa_N3_1 | ecosystem: Environmental > Terrestrial > Soil > Palsa > Peat permafrost | place: Sweden...
CTGGTTCCAGGTCGTGATTGCGTGACGGCAGCCAATGACGATAACGGCGACTACAGCGATCCGTATGCAGTGCCGATCGGCGGCGACAGCCAATTCATCGTGCTCGATACCTCAAACACGCCTGGCGGAGTGATTCAACCCGGCGATATTCGGCAAATCAAGTATGCGGACCTGTACCGCAAGATGGATAAATTGTCGCAACAGGCTGGTTACAACATCGGCGTGAATCATCATCCCATCCTCGGCTTCGCCGCCAAGGAAGACAAGAAAGGCAAGATTTCCGTGCTGCCGGGGAATGGCGGCTTGCAGTCGGTATTCGGGCCTATCAATCCCTTGTTCTTGCCGCCGCGCATGAATGCAATGTTGTCGGGTCACGTGCATGTTTGGGAAGAAATCAGTTTTTCCAGCCCGCATCCAACCCAGTTTGTGGCAGGTTTTTCCGGTACCAGCGAAGATACGGTGCCGCTGCCTGCTACCTTGGCTGCCGATCAGTCGCCGGCTCCGGGTGCCATCGTCGACCACTTCAGTTCCTGGGTCAACGGCTTCGGTTACATGACGATGGAACGCAAGGGTGCGAACCAGTGGGATGTCAAGATATGGAACGTCGCCGGCCAGCAGGTTAATTCCTGCAAGATCGAGGGCAAGAAATCCGTCTGCGAGATCGCGCAAGTCAAATAAACTTGCGGGGTTTTAAATTGCGCGTTAGCGCAATTTAAAACTCTTCCCAATCGGTGGACGAATCGCCTTGCTTCAAGCTTCCCGTGGACGGAGGTTTTCCAGTGCTTAATTTCTTTGGCGCCGCTGCTTTCGGCAGCGGTGTGGTGCGCGCAGCGGCAAGCTTGGGCGCCGGTGCGGGTTTGGCAGAGTTGCTGGGCGCGCGCATTGCCGGTGTTGCGGCTCTGTCGATCCCAGACAATTTAAATACGCTGACAGCCAGCGATAATGAACCGGCCTGATCCTGCATGCTTTGAGCCGCAGCCGCCGCTTCTTCCACCAGCGCGGCATTCTGCTGCGTCATTTCATCCATTTGCCCGATCGCCTGATTGACCTGTTCGATGCCGCTGCTCTGCTCCTGACTGGCGGCAGTAATTTCACTCATGATGTCTGCCACCTGCTTGACCGAGGTGACAATTTCGTTCATCGTTTCGCCCGCTTCATCAACCAGTTTGCTGCCGGCATCGACTTTTTCCACCGAGTCGCCGATCAGCGCTTTGATCTCCTTCGCCGCACCGGCAGAGCGTTGCGCCAGGTTGCGCACTTCGGTTGCCACCACCGCAAAGCCGCGCCCCTGTTCGCCGGCACGTGCCGCTTCGACGGCGGCATTCAAGGCCAGGATATTGGTTTGAAATGCGATGCTATCGATGACGCCGATGATGTCGACAATCTTGCGCGAACTGTCCTTGATCGAGCCCATCGTTTCGACCACTTGGCCGACTACCTGGCCACCCTTGACGGCGACGTCGGACGCGGACACCACCAGTTGATTTGCCTGGCGCGCATTGTCGGCGTTTTGTTTGACGGTCTGCGTCAATTCTTCCATTGAGCTGGCGGTCTCTTCGAGCGAACTGGCTTGCGCCTCGGTGCGCGACGAAAGATCGAGGTTGCCGGACGCGATTTCGCCGGAGGCGGTGGCAATGGTTTCGGTGCTATTGCGGACTTCGCCGACCGTGCGCGCCAAGCTCTCGTTCATTTCCTTTAAGGCTTGCAATAATTGCCCGGTTTCATCGGTCGTAACCGGATTGATTCGTGTCGTCAAATCGCCTTGCGCGACTTGCCGGGCGACGGCTACCGCTTCGTTTAGCGGACGGGTGATCGAGCGGGTGATCCAGATTGCCAGTCCGACGCCGGCCAGTACGCCAATTATTCCCAATGCAATCATCAGATTGCGCGACAGGGTGATGTCTCCCCGGGCGCCGGCGCCGCTGGCTTCCACTTGTTTCTTTTGCAGGTCGACCATTGTTTTGATGTTATCCAGAAGTGCATCCAAGGCCGGAAAAGTTTCGCTATTCATCAATGCAGCGGCATCGTCCTTTTTGTCGCCTTCGACCATATCGGCAACCTTGATGAACGAAGCAGAGTAGGCGGCGCGTGCGCTTTGCACCTTCACCAAGGCCGCTTTGCTATCGGGAGCGGTGACCAGCTTGTTGAGTGTATCCAGCGCGGCATCGATGGCTTTTTTGTCGGCATCAATGCGCTCATAGCTCTTCGCGCGCGCGTCTCTATCAGGGAGGATGAACAGCGCCAGGGTTCGACGGGCGTCTTCTCTTGCTGCCGCATCGATGACGTTGGCCGACGCCGCGCTGACCCAGTCTTGCCGAATGATCTGGTCGTTGGCAGCGCCAACCGAAGAAAATCGCACGATGCTGAACACGATCATGACCAGCATCAAGGCCATCAATACCGCAAATGCAGCGCCCAGGCGCACACTGATTTTCAGATTCCCAAAGCGCATTTCCGCTCTCCCCAAGAACTACAAGTTGATAATGGCTTCAGGTTGCGACGTTTTCAATCAAGCCCATTTCCGAGCTGGACATCAGCTTGTCGATATCAATCAGGATCAACATGCGCTCTTCGAGCGTGCCGAGGCCGATCAGATAATTGGTGTTGAAGGCGGTGCCCATTTCGGGCGGCGGCTTGACCTGGTCGGCAGTCAAGGTGATCACGTCGGACACGCTATCGACCACCATGCCCATCACGCGGCCGCCGATGTTGAGAATAATGACGACGGTAAATTGGTCGTAGGTCGGCTCGCCGAGATTGAATTTAATGCGCATGTCGACAATCGGCACGATGATGCCGCGCAGGTTCACCACACCCTTGATGAATTCCGGCGCGTTGGCGATGCGGGTCACGGTTTCGTAACCGCGCAATTCCTGCACTTTGAGGATATGGATTCCATACTCTTCCTTGCCAAGCGTAAAGGCAAGGAATTCATTTCCGGTATTGTCGGCAACGTTGCTTGCTTGTGCCGACGAAGGTGTATTTTGCATCATGGCAAATATCCTTAAAGTTCAAAGCAGGCTCTTGGCCACACCGCCTGAAAAGGGGACATTTGCCGTCGCGGCGAATCAAGTCCCTGTCTGTTCCAATTCAGAACTACGGTCAAGGGTCATCTGTACGACGAATGCGATGAATACGGCAAGCTGCGTTTGCCGGCAACGCAATGACTGGATTTCCGGCCCGCAATAAAAGAGTAGCAGAGTCCAGCCGATAATGCGATGCTGAATTGCGGTAAATCGGCAACAATCTTTCGCTTATGCAATTTTGCGCAGGGCAGGCAAACAGCTGGGCTGCATTTTCTGCGGCCCGGCGATGTCAGGTCATCCGGTTTCTGGCCAAAGGCGGATTTTTCGCAAAATATTTCTTGATGCCTTTCATCACGGCATCGGCCATTTGATCCTGATAGGCGTCATCGGTCAGTTTCGCCTCTTCCTCCGGGTTCGAGATAAACGCGGTTTCAATCAAGATACTGGGAATATCCGGCGCTTTTAAAACGGCAAAACCGGCTTGTTCGACCGCGCCCTTATGCAGCTTGTTAATACCGCCGATTTCACCCAGCACCGCTTTTGCAAGTTTCATGCTGTCATTGATTTGCGCGGTGGTCGAAAGATCGAGCAACACGCCAGCCAATTGCTGGTCGTGGCTCTTGATATTGACTCCGCCGATCAGATCGGCCGAATTTTCCTTGTTCGCCAGCCAACGCGCCGTGGTCGATGATGCGCCTTTTTCCGATAAGGCAAAGACTGACGATCCGCGCGCAGTCGGTTCGATGAAGCCATCGGCATGGATCGAGACAAATAAATCGGCTTGCACCTTGCGCGCTTTTTGCACACGCATCGGCAGCGGCACGAAGAAATCGGCATCGCGCGTCAACATGACGCGCATATTCGGCTGTTCTTCGATCTTGGCCTTGATCCGCTTGGCGATCGACAACACCACATCTTTTTCACGATTGCCGCCGCGCCCGATTGCGCCAGGGTCTTCGCCACCGTGGCCGGGATCCAATGCGATGGTCAGCATGCGTACAACCTGCGGCGATTTTTCCTGGGTAACCTCGTTCGCGGGCGCAGAAGGCTGTGGCTTACTCACACTATCCGGCACGGTTTGCGCGACGGTCGGCTTGGGCGCCGATTGTTGATCTTGCTGCGACCAGTCGCCTTTGGAGATCAAGGCGGCGATCGGGTCCGGCGGGTTGACTGGATAGAGATCGAAAATCAGCCGATTTTGATATCCCGCAACCGGTGGCAGGCTAAATACTTGCGGATTGACTTCCTCTTTCAAGTCAAACACCAGGCGCACGACATTGGGGCGGTTCTGGCCAACTCGCACTTGCTTGATATAAGGATCATCACCTTGGATTTTGGCGACCAGCTGTTTCAAGGTCGCATTCAATTCGAGACCTTCGATGTCGATCACCAGGCGGTTCGGGTCCTTGACCAGGAAATGCGTGGCTTTCAAGTCGGTATCGTTTTCCAGCGTCACGCGGGTATAGTCTTCCGATGGCCAGACCCGTACCGCCAGAATTTGTGCGGCATGCGCATTAAGCGGGGAAAATACCGAAAGGAGTAGCGTTCCACCAGCTTTGAGAATGGTGCGGCGGACCTTGGAACTTACAGATTTGGTGCGAATTTCAGTCGATCGAGACATTGATTACCCTTGTCAGACAACGCTTGCAATTTTACATCACGGCCGTGGCCTGATACGTCCAAAAACACATTGATGTCGGGCTGCGGCAACACCGATTCCGCTTTTTCAGGCCATTCGACGATGCAAACATTGCTTTCATTGAATTCTTCGCGAAATCCGGCTTCCAGGAACTCTTCCGCGCTTGCCATCCGGTAAAGATCGAAGTGAATCACTTGCAGCGGGCGACCCGCGACGATCAGCGAATACGGTTCGGCCAGCGTATATGTGGGACTTTTGACATGGCCGACATAACCCGCAGCGTGCAACAAGGCGCGGGTGAGCGTGGTTTTTCCGGCGCCGAGATCGCCGTGCAGGTAAATCGTCAATCCGGGTGCGAGGGCGCGCGCTAGCGACGCGCCAAGGGCTAATGTGCCCGCTTCGTCATTCAAATGGCTACTGAAATGCTGCATCGAATAAAATACGTCTTATATGTCCAATGTACGCATTATGCTAGAAAAACCCGATACCGACTTCGCTAACTTGGCTCGCGCCATCAAAGCCTGGGGTCGCGAACTCGGTTTTGCCGATATTGCCGTCGCCGATATTGACTTAAGCGCCGCCGAAGCCGGGCTGCAAGCCTGGCTGGACGCCGGTTTCCACGGCGAGATGGACTATATGGCGGCGCATGGCATGAAGCGCGCCCGTCCAGCGGAATTGGTGACCGGTACCCGGCGCGTGATCACGGCGCGCATGGATTACCTGCCGCGCGGAACCGCTGCGGATTGGCGCGCGCAGGAAGAAAAACGCATCGGCGATCCGGCCGCTGCCAGCATTTCCGTGTATGCACGCGGACGTGATTATCACAAGGTGCTGCGCGCGCGCTTGCAGCAGTTGGCCGAGCGCATTCAGGCTGAAGTGGGCGAGTTCGGCTACCGAGCCTTTACCGATTCGGCGCCGGTGATGGAAGTGGCGCTGGCCGCGCAATCGGGCCTGGGCTGGCGCGGCAAGCATACCTTGTTGCTGAATCGACATGCCGGATCGATGTTTTTTCTCGGCGAGATCTACACAGATTTGCCGCTGCCGATTGATCAAGCGACCAGCGCGCATTGCGGACAATGCAGCGCCTGCATCGATGTTTGCCCGACCCAGGCTATCATCGGCCCTTATCAACTGGATGCGCGGCGCTGCATTTCCTATTTGACCATTGAGCTCAAGGGCAGTATTCCTCTTGAATTTCGCCCCTTGATCGGCAATCGTGTGCTGGGTTGCGACGATTGCCAACTGGTTTGCCCGTGGAATAAGTTTGCGCAACGGGCAACGCTGGCGGATTTCGACGTGCGCAACGGCCTGGATGGCGCGACGCTGGTCGATTTATTCGATTGGAGCGAAGAGCAGTTCAGCCAGAATCTGGCCGGCAGCGCGATCCGGCGTATCGGCCACGAGCGCTGGTTGCGCAATATCGCGGTCGGCCTGGGCAATGCAACTACCTTGCCGCATATTGTCGCGGCGCTTGAGGCGCGGGCCGACCATCCATCATTGATGGTGCGCGAGCACGTCGCCTGGGCGTTGGCGCAGCATCGCAGTCAATAACGCGCAACAAAAGCGAACTACTTCAGCAAACGGGCTAGTTCAACAGCGGTCTTGACCTGCATCTTGTCGAAAATATGGGCGCGGTGCACTTCGACTGTGCGCATGCTGATGCTGAGTTTGTCGGCGATCACTTTGTTCATGTTACCGGCCAGGATCAGTTCCAGCACTTCCTGCTCGCGTGCCGATAGTGTCGCCAAGCGGGTCTGAATTGCGGCCGAGGCGCGGGCCTGGCGCGACGCCGCCAAAGCCTGTTCGACCCGATCCATCAATTTGTTATCGTTAAAAGGCTTCTCGAAAAAATCGAAGGCGCCGCGTTTCAAGGTATCGACCGCCATCGGCACGTCGCCATGCCCGGTCAGGAAAATGACAGGTATGCGTTGCGTCAGGTCGCGTGCGGCCAGGGCATCGAACAGGGCAACGCCGCTCAAGCCGGGCATGCGAACATCGAGCAACAGGCATTCGCCTTGTTGATCGAAGCCGGCACCACTCTCGATCATCGCCAGGAAACTTTCGCCGCTTGCATAGGCGGCCGCTGGGATCGAGCGTGAAGTCGCCAGCCAAGTCAATGAATCGCGAATCGCTTCGTCGTCGTCTACGATATGCAGCATTGCATCTCCAGGGTATCAGGTGGGATCGGCATAATGCGCTATATGGGCTCCTGCATCGGCTTGATTTCCAATCTGATCATCCGGCGCCACCGGCAATGAAAACGTGAAAATTGTTCCACCGGAGGGATTGTCTGCATGAGTCAGTGTCCCGCCGTGGAACTCGATGGTAGTCCGGCATATGTTCAAACCCATGCCCATGCCTTCTGCTTTGGTTGAGAAAAACGGGGAAAATAGTCGCTCTACGATTTCTTGCGGAATACCGTGGCCCTGGTCGATTACCGACACCAGCACGCTTCCGGTGCCGCCGGCAGTTTTATCCAGCGCGGCATGCACCCGCAGGATACGGCGCTCGGGCGCTACTTGTTGCATCGCCTCGACTGCATTGCGCGTGAGGTTGAACAATACCTGCTCGACCAGCATGCGGTCGGCCTTGACCGCCGGCAGCGACGGTTCGACGCTGAGTTGGATGCTGACGAAGAATTCACGGGCCTGCATTTCAATGAGTGGAATCACACTATCGATCAAACTCTGGATCTGCACCGATTCGCGGATCGGCTCGCGTTTCTTGACGAACGCATGGACGCTGCGAATGATTTGCCCGGCCCGTTGCGCCTGGGCATTGGCTTTTTCGAGCGCAGGTCGCAGCACGGACGCTTCGATGCTGCCATTTTGCGCGGCCTCGCTGTTCAAAATATTCAAGGCGCCGCTGGTATAGCTTGAAATGGCAGCCAGTGGCTGGTTCAGCTCATGCGCCAGGGTCGAGGCGATTTCACCCATGCTGGCAAGGCGGGCGCTGGATTGCAATTTTTCTTGCTGGCGGCGATTCAAATCCTCCACTCGCTTGCGATCCGAGATGTCGAGGATCGATCCCATCCAGCCGGTTTGTTTGCCGCTATCGTCGACCAATGGCGATTCGAAAATCAGGACCGGGAAGCGCTCGCCGTTGGCGCGCAGGAAAATGGTTTCAAATTGCGGCGTCACATTGCCGGCCAGCACCTTGGCAAAGCGTTCGCGGTATTCGTCGATTGCCTCCGGCGCCCAGTACGGCATCGGCGGCAATTTGCCGACCAGTTGTTCCGGCGTGGTGCCGACCATTTGGCAGAACGCCGGATTGACGTAGGTGACGCGGCCATCCAGGTCACGCGCGCGGAGCCCGGTCAACAGGGAATTTTCCATTGCGGTGCGAAACGACACTTGCTGGCGCAGCGCTCCTTCCGCCGCCAGGCGGCGATTGATGTCGCGCCATAGTGCCCATAGGCTCCACAGCAGGCCAAGCGATAGGACCACGACCGAGCCGACCAGAAGATTCGGCAATAGCTTGGGCGCGCTTTTGATGCTGTTGGTATGCAAGGTCAAGGTGGCGCCCGGCAAGTCCATTACGTGAGCGTGCGTGTAAACGCCGCGCCCCAAGCCGCCGGCGGCGCGTTTGACGATGAGGTTTTCATCGCCATCGGTCAAGCTGATCTCATTGTCCTGGGCAAACCACCATGGCACCATTTGGTCGAGGATATCGCTCATCCGATAAGTGGCGACGAGGCTGCCGATGTATTGCTCGCCGTTGTACAAAGGCAAATGGTAATCCATTTGCATCGGTCCGCCAGGTGCCGTGGTAGGCGCCGGCTGGCTGTATTGCGCTATGCGGGTTTGTCGCGCGTGCTGGGCGGCGTTAGCGGAGGCGACGGAAAAATCCATGCGAGCGCTTTGCGCGTCGTCGGTCGAAGCGTGAATCTTGTCATCGGCATCGAGCCAAACAACGCGGCTCAGTTCGCGATTGTTGCGGATCAGGGTGGAGAGCCGCTCATGCAGACGCGGGCCGGTCAAATAGCCGGAAGCAACTTCGGACGCAATCAGGCGCAAGCTCTCTTCATCGCTGCCGAGCTGGAAACGGATGGTTTGCTCGACCCATAGCGTATCGGCAATCAGTTGCTCCTGGCGCTCATTGCTTTCCATTCTTTGCGCCTGCCATGGCAGCCACAATAAGGTGGTCAGGAACAGCAGGATCAGGAAAGTCGGCAACAGCCAGCGCACAGCCTGCCTGCGACTGGGGAAATCGAAACTGAATTTCGGATGGGGTATGCGGGGGTTCATTGCTCACAAGTGTTGCGGGCAGTTTTCTACACTCCAATTGCCTGCGAGACATCTTACACGTTCGCCATGCTCCGTGCCGTTGCGGTCATCCACAATTGCGCATTTTAAAACAGATGCCAAAATCACGACATGAACATACGACTCCTTAAACCTGTATGCAATCGATAAGGCGAATTCTTTTCATGTGCTTGGTCAGCGTGACCGGTTTGCTGAATGCGCAGGCGCAAACCCCGATCGTGATCAAGTTCAGCCATGTGGTGGCCGCCGATACGCCCAAAGGGAAAGCGGCGCTGCGTTTCAAGGAATTGGCGGAAAAGGCCTCCAATGGCCGGGTGCGGATCGACATCTATCCGGACAGCCAACTGTACAAAGACAAGGAAGAGCTGGAAGCCTTGCAATTGGGTGCCGTGCAAATGCTGGCGCCATCGGTCGCGAAATTTGGTGCCTTTGGAATCAGGGAATTCGACGTCTTCGAGCTGCCCTATATTTTTCCATCCCGAGACGTGTTGAACAAGGTCACGCAGGGGCCGATCGGCAGGGATTTGTTGAAGAAGCTGGAACCGAAGGGCATCACCGGACTGGCGTTTTGGGATAACGGCTTCAAGATCATGTCAGCCAATAAGCCGTTGCATCATCCCGCCGATTTCAAGGGTTTGAAAATGCGTATCCAGGCGTCGCGCGTACTGGACGCGCAAATGCGCGCCTTGGGGGCGATTCCGCAGGCGTTGCCGTTCTCCGAAGTTTATCAAGCGCTGAAGTCGGGATTTGTCGATGGCACCGAAAATCCGGCATCGAATTTCAAGACCCAGAATATGGACGAAGTGCAATCCGATTTGACGGTTTCCAATCACGGTTATTTGGGGTATGCGGTCATCGTCAACAAGAAATTCTGGGATGGTTTGCCCAACGACATACGCACCGAACTAGAGGCTGCAGTGCGCGATGCCACGACTTACGCGAATGAAATCGCCCAGCGCGAAAATGAGCGCGATTTGGCTGACATCAGGAAACGAGGCAAGACAACAATTTATCAGTTAAGTGCGCAGGAGCAACTTGAATGGCGTCGGGCAATGCTGCCCGTTCAGCAGCAGATGGCGAGTAGCATTGGGAAGGAATTGATCGAAGAGATTAATAAACAAGCAAGCCAAGCCGCCGAGTAACATTTCCATCGATTAAATTACACATTCGTTGAGAGCATAGAGAAGCTAGACAAAACATTAATAATTCTTCCCCGCTTACGCGACGAAAATGTGCAACAACTTCAAGTTTAAACAATAAGTTACGTTTGATTGTTGAGAATTCATATCAGCAATCAATTCCTCTAATGAAATAGTTGTGCGGCTGCACAATTATTTCATGCTGTTGTTGTTTGGTTGCGTCACGCGTGATCGCGCATAAAATTACTAGCAAATTACAGGCTGCTGCTGTTAAAGTTCTGTTCTAGTTAATTTGCTCAAAAATAAAGCAGTGGTATTGACCAATTTGAGCAAGTTTGGACTCGACAGAATTTGAAGGCGGCGGGGCATAAGAACGGTATCGATACCGAGGATGTACGAGGAGACGTGCGTTTCAATTAAAGCTGATGTAGCAATGCTATAAGCGGCGTGAAATGCAAAAGCCGTATTTGAGGCGCATCGGAAGATGCGCCTTTTTTGTTTTATAGTACCCAAATGAAAAAAGAATTCTCCCGCAGCGACATATTTTCGGCAATCGTCGAAGCCCCATTCGGTGCAATCGGCGTGCGCACCGAAGCCGGGGTAGTGCAGGAACTGGTTTATCTGCCGTCGAGCTTCGATGGCAAGGCGCCGACCAATCCGCTGGCGGAGCAAGCCGCCCTTCAGGTAGAGAAATATCTGGGCGATCCCGACTTCCATTTCGCGTTGCCGCTGGCGCAAGTCGGCACCACGTTTCAACACAAGGTATGGCAGGTGATTGCCGATATTCCGCGCGGCGACGTGTTGACCTATGGCGAAGTAGCCAAGTTGATTCGCTCGGCGCCGCGCGCAGTCGGCCAGGCTTGCGGTGCGAATTGGTTTCCCTTGGTGATTCCCTGTCATCGCGTGACTGCCGCCGGCGGGTTGGGCGGCTTTTCACATCACGACGATGAAACCGGCTTTCATTTGGGCGTCAAACGTTGGTTATTAAGGCATGAGGGCGTAACGCTCTAGCATGATCCAATCAGAAGAAGGTAAGCCGATCTTGTCGCCAGCAAGCCAGGCAATGATCGACGATTTTTGCGATACCTTATGGCTGGAAGACGGCTTGGCAAAAAATTCGCTCGATGCCTATCGACGCGATATGCGCTTATTCGGGCTGTGGCTGCATGCCGAGCGCGCAAAGGATTTGTTGGCAGTGGATGCCGATGATTTGAACAGCTATTTTGCGGCGCGGCACGATGACACCAAGGCGACTTCCGCCAATCGACGACTGGCGGTCCTGAAACGCTTTTATCAGCTGGCATTGCGGCAAAATAAAATCAGCGTTGACCCCTGCCTGCACATGCGGTCGGCCAAGCAGCCGCCGCGCTTTCCCAAGACTTTATCGGAAGCGCAAGTCGAAGCCTTGTTGATGGCGCCGGATACGGCTACGCCGCTGGGCTTGCGCGATCGCACCATGCTGGAACTGATGTATGCCAGCGGCTTGCGCGTCTCTGAACTGGTCCTGCTGAAATCGCTGGAAGTCGGCATGAATGAGGGCGTATTGCGGATTACAGGAAAAGGCAGCAAGACCCGCTTAGTGCCGTTCGGCGAAGAGGCGCGCACCTGGATCGAGCGCTATCTGCGCGAAGCCCGCGCTGCAATATTGAATGGACAGATTGCCGATGCCTTGTTTGTCACCGCACGCGGCGGCGCGATGACCCGGCAAATGTTTTGGTCGCTCATTAGGCGGCACGCTAAGGCAGCGGACATCAACGCTCCGCTGTCGCCGCATACGCTACGGCATGCCTTTGCCACCCATTTGCTTAATCACGGCGCCGACCTGCGGGTAGTACAATTGTTGCTTGGGCATGCGGATATCTCGACCACGCAAATCTATACGCATGTGGCGCGGGAGCGACTTAAGAAGTTGCATGCGCAGCATCATCCGCGCGGCTAACTTAGTGATCAACTTATTCACTAACTTATTCACTAACTTACTCACTAACTTACCCACTAATTTATTCATTTTAGCGCGTAAAATTCGCTGGTGTCGCCTGTATTTCGAAAAGCAACAATCGCGAGAAAAAACGCATCGCCGGATGGGCAACATGATAATCTGCACTGGTAGGACAGCCATAAAAGAATAGGAATAACAACTCTGACAAGTCAGGTGTCGGCCGTTTCCTCGTTGACCAGGTGGCATCGTGAACACAAAACTATTGCGTCAGTTTGGGACAGCCATCGGCTACCCATTGTTGCCGGTACGCCGGGGGCTGCAAGTGCTGGCTGACGTGCAACGACGAGAGCGAGTGCGATTAGCGGCCGAAATGGCGCAAACCAGGGGCTTGATGCCGCTGCTAATGAAGCAGCGAAACGGGTATCATTGGACTGACGACGACCGCAAGACCATCAAGGCTGATGTCGCGGCGCTGATTCATCTCAGCCCGTACCTGATCCTGTTTGCCGCGCCCGGAGGGTTTTTCGTGATGCCGGTGTTGGCCTGGTGGCTGGATCGGCGGCGCCTGCAGCGCCAGGACGATGCGAAAGTTCCTTCCGGCGAATAAATAATGTGCATTTAAATCATAGGATAGTATGAAATACCCAGTAATCGATACGCAAATTTCACCTGAAGGGCGGCTGGAGGTCTTGTCCAAATCGGAGGTCAACAAGCTACGCGACAATAGCCAGGGCGGCCTGTACAACATTTTCCGCAATTGCTCGCTGGCGGTGCTTAATTGCGGCAACGATTTGGACGATGGCAAGGAATTGCTGGAGCGTTATTCGTCCTTCGACATCAGCATCATCCAGCGCGAACGCGGCATCAAGCTCGATATCAAAGGGGCGCCGGCTACTGCTTTTGTCGACGACAAGATGATCAAGGGCATCCACGAACATTTGTTCGCCGTGCTGCGCGATGTGATTTTTGTCAGCAATGAAATCATCGATAATCCGCAATTCGATCTGACTTCATCCGACGGCATCACCGATTCAGTGTTCCACATCCTGCGCAACGCCAACGTGTTGAAGCCGATGACCAACCCCAATCTGGTGGTATGTTGGGGCGGCCATTCGATCACACGAGTGGAATACGATTATACGAAACATGTCGGTTATGAAATCGGCTTGCGCGCCATGGATATCTGTACCGGTTGCGGCCCTGGCGCGATGAAAGGGCCGATGAAGGGCGCCACTATCGGACACGCAAAGCAACGCATCGGCGGCGGACGTTATCTGGGCTTGTCGGAGCCAGGCATCATCGCGGCGGAAGCGCCGAACCCGATCGTCAACGACCTGGTGATTTTGCCTGACATCGAAAAGCGCCTGGAGGCGTTCGTCCGGGTTGGACACGGGATTGTGGTATTTCCCGGCGGCGCAGGAACCGCTGAAGAGATCCTGTACATATTGGGAATTTTGCTGCACCCCGAAAATGACGAGTTGCCTTTCCCGCTGATTTTCACCGGACCGGAAAGCGCGCGCGCCTACTTTACCCAGATCGACCAATTCATCGGTAGTACCTTGGGCGCGGAAGCGCAGAAGCGCTATAAGATCATTATCAACGATCCAGCCGGTGTGGCTAGGGAAATGCAGGCCGGCATCAAACTGGTGCGAGAATTCCGCAAGGATCGCGCCGACGCCTATTATTTCAATTGGCATTTGAAGATTGACGAAGAGTTTCAAAAGCCTTTCATCCCGACCCATGAAAACATGCGCGGCCTGAGTTTGCATGCAAACCAGGAACGGCATTTGCTGGCGGCTAATCTGCGCCGCGCATTTTCCGGTGTCGTTGCCGGCAACGTCAAGGATCAGGGTATTCGCGCGATCGAGCAGTACGGCCCGTTTGAGATTTGCGGTGACGCCAGCCTCATGCAAAAGATGGATGAATTGCTGGCCTCGTTTGTCGCGCAGCACCGGATGAAATTGCCGGGCAAAAAGTACACGCCGTGTTATCGCGTTGTGAAGTAGGCGAATAGTTCGAATCGATATGAGTAAATTGACCTTGGATCGTGTCCTGCAATCGCAGGGCTTTGGCACACGCAAGTGGTGCCGTGAATTGATTGAAGATGGTGAAGTCGCGATTGCCGGTGAAGTCATCACCGACTATCGCACAGCAGTCGACACCACCGATTTGCACTTCACCTTGTTTGATGAAGACTGGACCTATCGCGAGCATGTGTACATCGCGCTCAATAAGCCGGCGAATATCGAATGCTCGCGCAAGCCGAGTCATCATCCGGGCGTATTGACCATCTTGCCGGAACAATTTACCTGGCGCGAAGTGCAGCCGGTCGGACGGCTCGATCACGATACGACCGGCATGTTATTGATGTCCGACGATGGCGCTTTCATCCATGCGCAATCGTCGCCCAAGCGTCACGTCCCCAAATTGTACGTCGCTACCACGCATGATGAAGTGACGCCCGAACTGGTCGAGCAATTGCTCAAAGGCGTCACGCTGCACGACGAACCTGCGCCGCTGGCGGCGTTGACTTGCCGCAGCATCGATAGTCACCGGATTGAAATCGTGCTGGAGCAAGGCAAATACCATCAGGTAAAACGCATGTTGGCGGCTGCCGGCAACCATTGCACGGCATTGCGGCGGACGGCGATCGGCTCCCTGACCCTGGAGGCCTTGAATCTGGAGGAGGGCGAGTGGTGCTACCTCGATGCGACGCAACTCGCTTTGCTGGCGTGACATCCGAGGGCGAAAAAAAAGGCAAGACAAAACGAGGAGTCGTGGCCCCGCTGCCGGTACGCGATGGTGTCGGTCCCAGTCATTTGTGGCTGCCTGAAGGCAGCTGGAAAGACATGCAGACCTTTCTGGCGGATTGGTTTGTCGACGTCGACGCTGAAACCTGGAATGCACGCATGGCAAAAGGCGAAGTGGTCGATGCGAACGGTGTGCGCCTGAATCCGGATAGCCCATTCAAGCGCGGCGTATGCATGTTTTACTATCGCGAGATCGAAGCGGAAACGCCGCTCCCGTTTGCAGAGCAGGTGCTGTATCAGGATGAACATATCCTGGTGGCGGATAAGCCGCATTTCCTGCCGGTCATACCGGGGGGGCGGTTTTTGCATGAAACACTGCTGGTCAGGTTGAAAAAGAAATTGTCGCTCGAACATTTGGTACCCCTGCACCGGCTGGATCGGGAAACCGCCGGCGTGGTATTGTTTTCCTACAATCCGGCCAGCCGTGGCCTCTACCAAGCCTTGTTTCGCGACCGTGCGATGGAGAAAGTGTATGAAGCATTGGCACCATCAACAAACCGGTCGCTGCAATTTCCGCTCACCTATCGCAGTTGCATCGTCAAAGGCACGCCATTCTTTCGCATGCAGGAAGGTGAAGGCGAGCCGAATTCCGAAACCTGCATCAATCTGCTGGAGCAACACGACGGCATCGGCCGCTACCAATTGCGACCGGTCAGTGGCAAGCAGCATCAACTGCGGGTGCATATGGCTGCGCTTGGCATACCCATCATCAATGACGGCTTTTATCCCGAGGTCAAGCAGTGCAAAGGCGACGATTGGTCGCATCCGTTAAAATTGCTGGCGCAATCGATTGCATTTGACGACCCCGTCAGCGGTCAACGGCGATGCTTTGAAAGCGCCAGAACATTAGAAGAGGGATTGCCATGAGATCAACCCGAGCGACGGCGGCAGTCGAACGCCTGAAGACGCGCAGCGCCAATCCGCTGTATTCGATGCTATTGACGGGCGACGGTATGTTTGTATTGATGCTGGCATCAAGCGACGGTAGTTCGCCGACAGCGCAAGGCGATGCGTTACCGTTGGATGCGTTCGTGAAATTTGTTGATGGCTTCGGACCGCAAACGCCCAGAGGCGCCACGAAGAACGATTTGGCTTTTGAAGCGCAACTGGGCAAGAGGAATAAATAACGATGCCGGAGATAGCCCGCAAGATCAGTATCCTGGCGATTTCAGGAAGTTTGCGCGCGGCATCGGTCAATTCTGCGGTGCTGCGGTGTGCGATCAAACAAGCGCCAGAGCATATCGATATCACCCTATTCGACGGCGTCGGCAGTTTGCCGCATTTTAATCCCGATCTGGATAACGGCACCGTGGCGGAGCCGGTGAAATTGTTTCGGCAGCAACTGGCGGCTGCCGATGGCGTGCTGATCGCCTGCCCGGAATATGCGCACGGCGCGCCGGGCGCCTTCAAGAACGCGCTCGATTGGGTGGTGGCAAGCGGCGAGTTGGTCAATAAACCATTGGCCTTGCTCAACGCCGCTCCGCGCGCCAGCCTGGCGCAAGAGTCCTTGCTGGAAACCCTGTCGGTGATGAGCGCAAAGATGATTGCCGCCGCCTCGGTCACGCTACCGATTACAATCAAAAATATCACGGAAACGCAAATCCTGGCCGATGCTGAATTGTGTCGGGTACTGAAAAGTGCAGTAGACACCTTTGTTGCTGCAATACACGAAACGCAGTTGCAAAACTGAAGAAAGAGGAATCGCATGCAAGTCAGTTATTGGGAGCAGGATGCCATGCTCGATGCCGATTTCATCGTGATCGGCGGCGGCATCATCGGTTTGCAAACCGCATTGGAATTACGTCAACGGCGGCCGCATGATCGTATCGTCGTATTGGAGCGCGGCTTGTTGCCGTCCGGTGCGTCGAGCCGGAATGCCGGCTTTGCCTGCTTCGGCAGCTTGACCGAAATTCTGGCCGATATCGAAGCCATTGGTGAAACAGCCGCATTGGCGTTGGTCGAGCGGCGTTGGCGCGGCTTGAATCGATTGCGCCGGCGGCTCGGCGACGAAGCCTTGGGTTTCGAAGGATTTGGCGGGTTCGAATTGTTGCTTGAAAAGCACGTGCACGCCGCCGAGCAGATTGATTCACTGAATGCAAAGCTGCTGCCATTGTTCGGACAATCCATATTTGCACTCGATCCGCAAGGTCTTGCGAAGTCAGGCTTCGGGCCGCAGGTCAAGGCGCTGGTGAGGAATCCACTGGAGGCGCAGATTCATTCGGGTCGTGCGATGCGCTCGTTGGCTAAGCTGGCGGCGGCGCAAGGTATCGAAATACATACCGGCGCCGAGGTGGCCGCTTTGGAAGAAAGCGGCGGCGAGGTCCGGGTGCGGACCGGTGGCGAACGCGGCTTGGTGTTTCGCGCGGCAGCGGCGGCGGTATGTACCAGCGGCATCACATCGACCTTGTTGCCGGATAGCGGCATCCAGCCGGGACGCGGGCAGGTGGTGGTGACGTCGGAAATTCCCGGACTGTCCTGGCGCGGCACCTATCATCTCGATGAAGGGTTTTATTATTTCCGCAATGTGGGCAATCGCGTGTTGCTGGGCGGCGGCCGCAATCTGGCATTCGATGCCGAACAGACCACGGAAATGGCGTTGACCGAGACCATCCAGTCGGCTCTTGAGCGGCTATTGCGTGAAATCATATTGCCAGGAAAAGAGGTGCGTATCGAACATCGCTGGGCCGGCATCATGGGATTTACCAAGGATGCGTTGCCGATTGTGCGCAAGACTTCCGAGCGGATCGCGCTAGGATTTGGATGCAATGGCATGGGCGTTGCGCTGAGTGCTGAAATTGCCGCCGAAACAGCAATCCTGCTGACTGAATGAATCTGATCGCACAATAAAAAACGGACCGCAATGCGGTCCGTTTTAATCAAAACTTGAAAGCTGATTACTTCTTTGCGCGGCTAGTTGCCTTGGCAGCATTTTGCGAAAACTGTTCTACTGTATTGCTGACGTTCGCTTGCAGCGTTTCAGTTGCTTGCTTGGCAGTCTTGCTCAGTTGCTCGTAACCGGCTGTGGCATTGCCAATTGCCGATTTGACCAAGGCAATTGCGTGCTCCGAACCGGCTGGTGCATTTTTGCTGACTGTGTCAACCAATTCGATTGCTTTGCGGCTGTGTTCAGCGATATGCGCTTCAGCGGCTTTGGTGAATTCTGCTTGTGTGCTCGATGCGATGCCAGCCAAAGTGCGGCCATAAGCAATCGCTTTTTCTGCACTTGGTTGTGCTTGTGCAGTAGTCAGCGAGAAAAATTCTTGTGGATCTTTAGCGGCCAATAACTTCTTGGCATTGGCTGATGACTCTTCGAATGAAGCTTTCACAGCATTCAAATTCAAGTCGACGATCTTGGTGACGCTTTCAAATGCATTCGTTGTCAATGCAGTCAGAGCAGCGATTTGGGCTTCGAAATTGGTCTTGGCAGCGGCCGAGAATTGTTCTGGGGTAGTAAACATTAAGTTCTCCTAGCGGACCAGCTGGTCCAGATATTGGGTAAACCGCAAATGGTGCGGCGCAACAATTGCAATTCTAAAGACTTATTTGTCGAAGTCAAGACTTTTTTGTGCGTTGCACAAAAATTTTTCGAAACTCACCGTGATGCCTGGCAACTTCTGCTTCAGCAAGATATATGCCATCTTGTTAAGCTTATGCCAACAATGCATCTGAGCTGATTTTATTGGGTCCTTGCCCTTTGATTGTGCAATCAGTTGCAGAACACCTCGTGGCGGATGTTGAATCTGCACCACATCGGAACATGCAACGCGACGATTTGGCGTTGGCCAATTCATATTAATATGGGCGGTCGCGTCAATTAGTCATGTGAATAATGATTGGTTCTAGTCTAGAGAAATAAGAATGAGCAAAAAAGAGCATATTTCCGAGACCCCTGCCACGCAATTCCTGCGCAAGCATGGCGTCACGTTTACCGAACATCCGTATGAATACCAAGAGCATGGCGGCACCGAGGTATCGGCCCGCGAATTGGGCGTGGATGAACATCATGTGGTGAAAACGCTGGTCATGCAGGATGAGGCAGCCAAGCCCCTGATCGTGTTGATGCATGGCGACCGCAAAGTATCGACCAAGAACCTGGCGCGCCAGATCGGTTGCAAGTCGGTCGAGCCGTGCAAGCCGGAGGTGGCGACCCGGCATTCCGGTTATCAGGTCGGCGGTACGTCGCCGTTCGGTACGCGGAAACCGATGCCGATCTACATCGAACAAAGCGTGTTGGCGCTCGATAAGATCTACATCAATGGTGGACGACGCGGCTATTTGATTGGGATTTCACCTGTCGCCATGCAGGCGATATTGACACTTACGCCGGTCAATTGTGCGTTGCAGCAGTGAAAAATCCTGCTCATCGACAAAATGCGGGGATTCCATAGGTATCATACGGCCACGCGTGACATGTAAAATTGCAATATGGCAATTCAGTATCGCCGGTGCGATCCTGGATTCAGATAGAAAGAAAACTGGATGAATACTCTACTTTTTGGCATCGCAGCCTATTTGATTGGTTCGATTTCTTTTGCCGTCGTGATCAGCAAATTGTTCGGGTTGTCCGATCCGCGTACCTACGGCTCAAAGAACCCCGGTGCCACCAATGTATTGCGTAGTGGCAATAAGACGGCCGCAATCCTGACTTTGCTGGGCGATGGCTTCAAGGGTTGGCTTGCGGTGTGGTTGACCATTCACTACGGCGGGCAATTCGGAGTCGAAGACAAAAGTGTCGCCCTGGTTGCGATTGCCGTGTTTCTCGGGCATTTATGGCCGCTCTACTTCAAATTCGTCGGCGGTAAAGGCGTCGCCACCTTCCTTGGCGTCATGCTGGGCTTGAATCCCTGGCTTGGCCTCTGCACCATGCTGACCTGGCTGGTGATTGCCTATGCGTTTCGCTATTCCTCATTGGCGGCGTTGCTTGCCAGCGTGTTTGCGCCGCTATACTTTGGCTTGATCCTCGGATTTGATGAGCTCGCCTTGCAGCTGCAGTTGGCGGCGGTAGTGGTAATGAGCGCGCTGCTGATTTATCGGCATCGACAAAACATCAGCAATCTATTGGCTGGCAAGGAAAGCAAGATCGGCGCTAAGAAGAAATAAGCCCCATTCAATTCCCGGCTTATTCAATCCTTTATTCAATTCCTAATTCATTCAACGGCCAGCGTGGGCGCACATTAAAGGTGTAATCGCGTTTGGCTGCATCGGGACTGATCTGCAAACGCATGGCACCCGCGAACGCAATCATTGCGCCGTTGTCGGTGCAAAATTGCAACTCTGGGTAGAAAACCCGGAAGCGTTTCTTTTGTGCCGCGGCATTCAGTGCCGCGCGCAGTTGATTATTGGCGCCGACGCCACCGGCGATCACCAGCCGTTTCAAACCGGTTTGTTTCAATGCCGTAACGCACTTGGCAACCAAGACTTCGACAATCGCGTCAACAAAGGCGCGCGCAATGTTGGCTTTGTCTTGCTCGCAGATATTCGTCGTGTGATTCTTCACCACCGTTAGCACGGCAGTTTTCAAGCCGGAAAAGCTGAAATTCAAATCCTTGGAATGCATCATCGGACGTGGCAGTTTGTACACGGTCGGGTCACCGAATTCGGCCATCCGCGAAATCGCCGGCCCGCCCGGATAACCTAGGCCCAGCAACTTGGCAGACTTATCAAAAGCCTCGCCGGCAGCGTCGTCCAGGGTTTCACCCAACAGCGTGTATTGGCCAACGCCGTCGACCCGCATCAATTGCGTATGTCCGCCGGAAACCAGCAAGGACACGAAAGGGAAGGTCGGCGGATCACTGGCCAGCAGCGGCGACAGCAAATGTCCTTCAAGGTGATGCACGCCGAGCACCGGTTTATCCAATGCTAGCCCCAAGCCGCAAGCGACCGAGGCGCCGACCAGCAAGGCGCCGGCCAATCCCGGTCCCTGGGTATAGGCAATAGCGTCAATCGCAGGCAGGGCGACACCGCTTTCGGCCAGTATTTGTTCCAATAGCGGAATGGCGCGGCGGATGTGGTCGCGCGACGCCAGCTCAGGCACCACGCCGCCATATTCTTCATGCATCGCAACCTGCGAATAGAGTGCGTGCGCCAGCAAGCCTTGTTGTGTGTCGTACAAGGCCAGGCCAGTTTCATCACAGGAAGATTCGACGCCGAGAATAAGCATTTAGATAAAAAGAGCAGGGTTACAAAGCGCCATTGTAATTCACGCACCCGGTTTTCCGCCTTTTAGCTATGCGGCAACAATAGACGGCACCCACGAAGATAGCTTCAAGCACTTCATAGTAAGCTACGGCATGGAAAAATCATTAACGACCGAATCCTTCCCCGCCGCCCGTTTCATCAAAGAGATCGGGCGCGGCAAAAAAGGCGCGCGCAGTTTGTCGCGCGAGGACGCCAGCCAATTGTATGCAGCGATGCTGGATGGCCGGGTTTCCGACCTGGAGTTAGGCGGCATCATGCTGGCCATGCGTATCAAGGGCGAATCAGTGCCTGAAATCGCCGGCTTCCTGGATGCCGCAGAAGCGTCGTTTGAAGCACTTGATGCGCCATCCGGGCCGTACGCGCCGATCGTGATTCCCAGTTATAACGGTTCGCGCCAGATGGCCAATCTGACACCCTTATTGGCATTGTTGCTGGCACGCGAAGGCGTGCCGGTGTTGATGCATGGCGTTATCAGCGATCCGGGACGCGTAACCACGGCGCAGATCCTGCAGGCGATGGGTTTTACCCTGGCCACCGGCCGCACGCAGGTGGCGGAGCAATTTGCGGCCAAGGCGGCGGTGTTCATGCCGATAGAAGCGTTGGCGCCGCGCATGGCGCGCTTGCTGGCAATGCGGCGCAGGCTGGGGGTACGCAATTCAACCCATACGCTGGTCAAATTGATACAGCCTTTTGCGCAAGCAGCGTTGCGCCTGACTTCGTACACCCATCCGGAATATCTGGCGACGCTGACTGAATACTTTTCCAGCGCCGCACCGGGCGAGCGTGGCGATGTCTTTCTGATGCGCGGCACCGAAGGCGAAACGGTGGCGAATGCGAAGCGTGCCCAGCAAATCGAATGGTTTCATGCACATGAATGCACCACCTTGGTACAACGACAAGAACCTACCGACGACTTACCCGCATTGCCAACTGCGCCGGACGCAGAAAATACGGCCGCATGGATACAGTCCGTATTGAATGATGTGTTGCCGGTGCCATCGGCAATCGTGGAGCAGGTCGGGCATTGCGTGCGTGTGGCCAAGCAAATTCGAGACAAAGGCTGAGCGATTAGCCGACTAGCTTACAATTGCGGCTTACCTACCTAGTACAAGCCATGACAAAACAATATGATGTCGCCGTAATCGGCGCAGGTGCCGCTGGCATGATGTGCGCCGCAGTTGCCGGGCAACGTGGGCTATCGGTGGTGTTGATCGACCACGCTACCAAGCTGGCAGAAAAAATACGCATTTCCGGTGGCGGGCGTTGCAACTTCACCAATCTGCACACCGGGCCGCAAAACTTTCTTTCTCAAAATCCGCATTTTTGCAAAAGTGCATTGTCGCGCTACACGCCGCAGGATTTCCTCGGCTTGATGAAGCGTTATCGCATCGCGTACCACGAAAAACATAAAGGCCAACTGTTTTGCGACCGCTCCGCTGAAGACGTGATCGACATGCTGCGCACAGAATGCGAGGTCGGTAATGTAACTTGGCGTATGCCTTGCAAGGTGGCCGACATCGGCAACGAGGGCGAGGCCTTTCGCCTGGATACCGATGGCGGAGAAATACTTGCCAATAAAGTGGTGATCGCTTCCGGCGGCTTGTCTATCCCCAAAATCGGCGCCACCGACTTCGCGTTTCGCATCGCCCGGCAATTCGGCTTGAGGTTAATCGAGCCGACGCCAGCCCTGGTGCCGTTGACCTTTGACGACAAAGCATGGCAACCATTCATCCCGCTTGCCGGCATTTCCTTGCCGGTGGAGATCGAGACCGGCGATAAGAAGTCGCGCGGGAACTTTCGCGAAGACTTGTTGTTTACGCATCGCGGCTTGTCCGGCCCCGCCGTATTGCAGATATCGAGTTTCTGGGACGCTGGTGCAGCGCTTACAGTGAATTTGCTGCCCGAAATGGACGTTGTGCAAACCCTGATTGATGGCAAAGGCACGATCAAGAAAAATCTCGGTAACTATCTGGCTCAGCTTTTACCATCGCGGCTGGCGGAAGGTTGGCTGCAAGTCAACGACTTCAATCCCGAAGCACGCTTGGCGGATATGCAAGACAAGCAGCTGCGCCGCCTGGGCGAATCGCTCAATCGCTGGCATATCGTACCGAACGGGTCGGAAGGCTATCGAAAAGCCGAAGTGACCCGTGGCGGGGTCGATACGCGGGAGTTGTCGCAGCAAACGATGATGGCAACCAAGGTGCCGGGCTTGCATTTCATCGGCGAGGCGGTCGACGTGACCGGCTGGCTGGGCGGATATAACTTCCAGTGGGCCTGGGCGTCGGGCTTTGTAGCGGGATCGGCGGTCTGAAAAACTTGCGTCGCGCCGCCGAATTACGACAAATTGGAAAGAGGGGAGTCAATCGGACTTCCATTTCCGTTTTTAGTCTGCTATAATCGCTGTCTTCCCATAAAACCTTGGTTCGAGTTTACATGACCACAATTCGCCTTAAAGAAAACGAGCCGTTCGAAGTCGCTATGCGTCGCTTCAAGCGCACTATTGAAAAAACCGGTTTGCTGACCGAGTTGCGCGCGCGCGAGTTTTATGAAAAGCCAACAGCTGAACGCAAGCGTAAGCTTGCCGCTGCCGTGAAGCGTCATTACAAGCGCATCCGCAGCCAGCAATTGCCGAAAAAGCTATTCTAATTTTTCGCCGCACTTAGGTGCGGTTGAATTGCAAACCCGCTCCGGTGATGGTCCGCAGCGGGTTTTGGCATTTGAGTAATTGTGTATTGAGATAACGGAGGGTGCATGAGCCTGAAAGAGAAAATCACAGAGGACATGAAGGCCGCTATGCGTGCCAAGGAAACCGGCAAGCTGGGAACGATCCGCTTGCTGACCGCCGCGATGAAGCAAAAGGAAGTCGATGAGCGTATCGAACTCGACGACAGCCAAATTCTTGCCATCATCGAAAAGATGATCAAGCAACGCAAGGATTCGATCACCCAATTTGAAGCCGGTGCGCGCCAGGACTTGGCAGATATCGAAAAAGCCGAGCTGGTAGTGTTGAACGCCTATATGCCAGCTGCTCTTTCGGATGCTGAAATTCAAGCTGAAGTGGCCGCCGCCGTTGCTGCAGTTGGAGCAACCGGGCCACAAGACATGCGCAAAGTGATTGATGTGCTCAAACCGAAGCTGGCTGGTCGCGCCGATATGGGTGCGGTGTCAGGTTTGGTGAAGGCTGCCTTATCCAAAGCATAAGTTTGTTGCTGTCGGCATCATTGTGATCCCGCAATCATTCATTCAGGATTTGCTCAACCGCGTCGACATTGTCGATGTGGTGGGCCGCTTCGTGCAGTTGAAAAAGGGCGGCGCCAATTTCATGGGCCTATGCCCGTTTCATAATGAAAAATCGCCCAGCTTCACGGTAAGCCCGACCAAGCAGTTTTACCACTGCTTTGGCTGTGGCGCGCATGGCACGGCGATCGGTTTCCTGATCGAATATTCCGGCATGGGGTTTGTCGAGGCAGTCAAGGACTTGGCGCAAAACGTCGGCATGGTAGTGCCTGACCAGGATGAAAAAATCCCGCCGGCGCAACGTGCCGAACAACAGGCCAAGAGTTTGGCATTATCGGAAGCGATGACCCAGGCTTGCGATTTTTACCGGCAACAGTTGCGCGGGGCTGAACGGCCAAAGAACTATCTGATTGGCCGCGGTCTAACCGGAGAGATCGCTGCCCGTTATGGCATGGGTTATGCGCCAGACGGTTGGGATGGTTTGCGCGCGGTATTTCCCGATTATTCGGTCGGCGCATTGGAAGAGGCTGGACTGGTCATCGACAAAAGCGATGATGATGGCGCCAATCATAAGCGTTACGATCGATTTCGCGATCGCATCATGTTTCCAATTAGAAACATCAAGGGTCAGGTAATCGGCTTTGGCGGTCGTGTGCTCGATAGCGGCGAGCCTAAATACTTGAATTCGCCGGAGACGCCCCTATTTCAGAAGGGAAGCGAGCTGTACGGATTGTTTGAAGCGCGACAAGCGATACGCGACGCCGGCTATGTATTGGTGACGGAAGGGTATATGGATGTGGTTGCCTTGGCGCAACTCGGGTTTCCCCAAGCAGTGGCAACCCTTGGCACTGCTTGTACGCCGATCCATGTGCAGAAACTCTTGCGCCAAACCGATCATGTGGTGTTCAGTTTCGACGGCGATTCAGCTGGGCGACGGGCAGCACGGCGCGCCCTTGATGCCAGTTTGCCGCATGCCACTGACGACAAGGTCATCAAGTTCCTGTTTTTGCCGCCGGAGCATGACCCGGACAGTTATGTACGGGAAATGGGGGCCGACGCCTTTGATCAGCAAGTGCGCGATGCCATGCCCTTGTCACAGTTTTTGCTCAAGGAAGTAGTGGGCAGCCAGGATTTGAATACGTCTGAAGGCAGGGCGCGAGTGCAGTTCGATGCCAAGCCCTTGTTACAGGCTTTGCCGCCGTCCTCGTTGCGCCTGCAAATTGTGCGCAGTTTGGCGCAGGTCACGCAAACAACGGCTGGCGAGATAGAAGCCTTGTTTGAATTAGTGCAGCCTATTGCGCGCGCGCGCCAGGCGCCGCCACGCGGCAAACGCACCGCGCCGCTCGGATTGGAGCGGCAAATAATGCGTCTTTTGGTGGCGCACCCGGTTTTGGCGGGCGAGTTAGATGATACGGCACTGGATGCGCTGGCGCATTTTGCGCCCGAAAGCGCCGAGATGTTTGCGCAGTTGATTGCCGCCAGCCGCGACATGGGTACGCAAGCCAGTTTTGCGGTGCTAGCCGAACATTTGCGTAGCGGCGATAGTGACTTTGAGCCGCTGATCGCTGAAATAGCCGCAGAAACCGAAACCGATGTCAATGTTGCACGGGTTGAGCTTGCCGGAGCGATTCGGCAAACTAAAATGAAGATATTGAAGATTGAATTGGATCAACTGGCCGGCACCGGTTTGCAGCATGAAGAAGCGCGCAACCGCTACCGTGAATTAATGCTGCAACAAGAGCAATTGCGACGTCAGGCGGAAGCGGAAATCAATGCCCGCTAGGGTCTGGGGGCTGGAGTAAGTTGCCCGATGTGATATAATTAAAGGCTTTTTATTCAAGGTCTTAGAGTCGTTTTGTTGTCGTTTGTCAGGCAAATGCCGCGCCCGGTGTGCGAATGAATTTGACTAGCAAACGCGACGTAGTCGAGAGGTAGCAGCAAGGAAATGTCGTAAGGAAGTGCGCTGGCAGTGCATCGATTTGTAACAAGTAAGCAGCGCAATAGTCGGCTCGGCTCATGTAGCCAGAGCAATATTAAGTTGGTTGTTGATTACATGGCAAACGCAATGAAGAAACCCGCGAAAACCCTGACGCCCACCCCAAAAAATGCCAAGCCGGCTGCATCGAAAACGACGGCAAAACCTGCAGTAAAAACGGCGACTGCCGCGGCTTCCTCCAAGGCGGCTGGCAAGGCGAAAGTCGCGGCACCAGCTGGTGCCAACACAAAAAACTTGAATAAGGCCGAAACGAAAGTGGCTGTTAAAGCGCCCCGCAGCACGGGTAGCAAAACAGCCGTTTCTGCACCGGTCAAACCATTAGCAAAAGTTACTGAAAAGCCGGTACCCGCGCAATTGAAAGCCACTGTGACAACTAAGAAACCCGAACCGAAAACCGCAATCAAGCCTGCCAAGATTGCCGAAAAAAGCGACAGCAAACCTGGGGTTGCCGTGATGATCACGTCAACCGTTAGTCAAACCACGGATGCAGCGACATTGGCGGCCATTGATACCTCCAGCTACGTCTTGCCATCGGTCAAAGTACCGGGACGGCGCGGTCGCAAGCCGAAGGAATTTCAACCGGAAAACGACGAAGTTGCGGCATTGAATGCAGTTGAGCGCGCCGAGCTGAAGGCAGTCGACAAGGCCAAGGCCAAGGATCGCAAGGCGAAAGAAAAAGCCTTGTTGAAAGATGCATTTTCGTCGGATACCGAAGCTACTGAAGAAGAGTTGGAGCGCCGCCGCCAAAAGCTAAAGACCCTGATCAAGCTGGGCAAGGAGCGCGGCTTCCTGACCTATTCCGAAATCAACGATCACTTGCCGGAAAATATCGTCGACCCGGAAGCGATCGAAGGCATTATCGGCACTTTCAACGACATGGGCATTGCTGTATACGAGCATGCACCGGATGCTGAAACGCTATTGTTGTCGGATAACGTGGCCACCGTCGCCAGCGACGATGATGCCGAAGCGGCGGCCGAAGCTGCCCTGTCGACAGTCGATTCCGACTTCGGTCGTACTACCGATCCCGTGCGGATGTACATGCGCGAAATGGGCTCGGTGGAGCTGCTGACCCGTGAAGGCGAAATCGAGATCGCCAAGCGTATCGAAGACGGCCTGAAGGACATGATCCAGGCGATTTCCGCTTGCCCGACCACGATTGCAGAAATCCTGGTTTCCGCCGATCGCATCACCAACGACGAAATCAAAATCGATGAAATCGTGGACGGCCTGGTCGACATGAATGTCACCGAGCCGGTTATCGTTGCCGCCCCAGTAGTCGAGGAAGAGGAAGAAGAGGACGACGAGGAAGAGGTAGAAGAGGAAGATGAAGGTAATGCTTCCGGCGCTGCAGGTTTCTCGGCCGAACAACTGGAGCAGTTGAAGCGCGAAGCGCTGGCCAAGTTTGCCACGATCCAGACGCAATTCGACAAGATGCGCAAGGCATTCGAGAAGGAAGGCTACAACTCCAAATCGTATACCAAGGCACAGGAATCGATTTCGCATGAATTGCTGGGCATCCGGTTTACCGCCAAGGTCGTGGAAAAGTTGTGCGACACCTTGCGCGGCCAAGTCGACGAAGTGCGCCACATTGAAAAGCAAATCCTCGACGTCGTGGTCAACAAGTGCGGCATGCCGCGCAGCCATTTCATCAAGGTCTTCCCAGGCAACGAAACCAACCGCGAATGGGTGGACAGCGAAGTCAACGGCGGCCATGCCTACAGCATGGTGCTCGGCCGCAATGTGCCGACCGTAAAAGAGTTGCAGCAAAAACTGATCGACTTGCAGTCGCGCGTCGTGTTGCCATTGCCTGATTTGCGCAATATCAACAAGAAGATGGCTGCCGGGGAAATGAAGGCCCGCAAGGCCAAGCGCGAAATGACCGAGGCTAACTTGCGCTTGGTTATCTCGATCGCCAAGAAATATACCAACCGCGGTTTGCAATTCCTTGACTTGATTCAAGAAGGCAACATCGGCTTGATGAAGGCGGTAGACAAGTTTGAATATCGCCGTGGTTACAAGTTTTCGACTTATGCGACCTGGTGGATTCGTCAAGCGATTACCCGTTCCATCGCCGACCAGGCGCGCACCATCCGTATTCCGGTGCACATGATCGAAACCATCAACAAGATGAACCGCATCTCGCGTCAAATCTTGCAGGAAACCGGTGCAGAACCTGATCCGGCGACCTTGGCGATCAAGATGGAAATGCCGGAAGACAAGATCCGCAAGATCATGAAGATCGCGAAAGAGCCGATCTCGATGGAAACACCGATCGGCGACGACGACGACTCCCATCTGGGCGACTTCATCGAAGACAACAACACGCTGGCGCCGGCCGATGCGGCCCTGCATGCATCGATGCGCGGCGTGGTCAAAGACGTGCTGGATTCGCTCACACCACGCGAGGCCAAGGTCTTGCGCATGCGCTTCGGGATCGAAATGTCGACTGACCACACCCTCGAAGAAGTGGGCAAGCAGTTCGACGTGACGCGCGAGCGGATTCGCCAAATAGAGGCGAAAGCGCTGCGCAAGCTGCGTCACCCGTCTCGTTCCGATAAGCTGAAGAGCTTCCTGGAAGGCAATTAAACTAGGAGATGCACGGATTCGCCAGCTGAATTCGTGCAGCATCCCAGTGAAATGGTTTACTATCTAGGGCTGAAATTTTTCATCGCCTGGCCCGGCTATTATGTTCAGCCAGGTGAAGATACTGATAGTGCAAACGGTAGTTTGCAGGAAAAATTGGGCCTCTAGCTCATGCTTGGTTAGAGCAGCGGACTCATAATCCGTTGGTGCCGTGTTCGACTCACGGGAGGCCCACCAGAATTATGTTGTAAAAACAGAGGGTTATGAGAAATCATAACCCTCTTTTATTTGGAGGCATGCTCCGCAATTTTTGCCTTGCTCCGCAATTCTGAGAAAGGGCGATATTACCCAACCCGAGATGGATACCGGCGGACGCAAAAATTCCCCTGCACAACGACAATGGATGGCCGACAGCAACAGGGGCTACAGATTGCAATTTCACCAATAATTCAAGCAGCTCGGCGAAGCATTCAACGCACATCAGCCACCCATTATTCAAGGAATTAACGCACCGATAGCACGTTCGATCTCGAACCAATCCGGCGTATTTTGGAGGTTTGGAACTGACAATTCCTTGAAAACGAAGCCGCGAATTTTATCAGCGATTTGATAACGGAAAAGTTGTTACTTCAAACCAAAACCAAAGTCGTGAAAATACTCTACTTCTCAGTGCCGGAACCCCGGCGACCAACACTGAGAGACTATGAGTCAAGAAGATCGCGCGCAGGAGCAGGAAATCATGGAGTGGGAGCGCAACAACAAGGTACGCTCCCAAAAAACGTATAGCCCGACCGATGCGGGCTATGGACCGGAGTGGTGTGAGGAATGCGGCGCCGTCATGCCGGAACTGCGTCGCATCGACGGGCGCAGGCTCTGCACAGCGTGTCAAACCATGCAAGAAAAACAACGTCGATAACTATTTTCGCATGGCGTCCGCTGACCGTCGTTTCCTTGCACTGCGAACCGACCGCCAGTGGAACCAAAGCAGCAACAAGACCATTAGGCGAAGGTACTCATTGCATCGAGGGTACCCTTGTAGCCCGCCCAAAACAGCGTATTTCTGATATCAAGAGACATATTGCGATCCAGGCCGTTGGCATAGCCGGTTTCGATCAAGGCGAAGTGCGCTCCCTCTTGCTTATCCAGATCGACGCGGGTGTTTTCGTTCGCGGCGAGCAGCATGTTGACGTCGCGCGCCAGCAAATCGACCACGGAGAAGGAACGTCCCTTCGACAATGGCGCCATGGTCGAGACCAACTGGATGCCGATGCGCGGCACCGCGTCGACCACCAGTTTGTCGGCCGGAATATTGTTGACCAGCCCGCCATCCTGCAATATCGCCCCCTGAAAGGGCACGGCCGCATACACTGCCGGAATGCACGCCGAACAGCGCGCGGCAAAGGCGACCGACGTCGTTCCAGTCGTCGTTTTGCTGAACTCGAAGCCTGTCTCCGTGACCGCATCTGACGCCATGATCGTCAACGGCGTTGTTAATTCATTGAACGTGGCGCCGAAAGTCTGATTCTTCAGCCAGTCCAGCAACGCATTTCCCGAACAGTATCCCCTACCGCGCAACGCCGGCCATGGACTGAAAGTCAGCATGTCGGACCAGTCACGATGCAATGTTAGCTCCTTCATCGCATCGAGATCCATGCCGCATGCCGCCAGGACCGCGACGATGGAGCCGCCCGACGTCCCAGCGTATTCGATCGGCGTGAATCCCGCATCGCGGATGGCCAGCAGCGCGCCGACATGGGCGGGAAACCGGAACCCCGACCCGGAAAGCGCAACCCGGATCGGCCTCATTACGCCCCCGCAGCAACGGTTGCAACGGCCACTGCCGCAGCCGGCTGGGCCGACAAGCTCGTGTCCGGGGCTGGCAAGGTGGCTTGGGCGACTGGCGCCGCAAACGCTGGATCGCCCGCCGCCTTATAGCTCGCGACCATCGCATTGATTGCGCCGGTCAATGCCGGCGCAATGGCCATGTAGCTCACTTGCGCTTCTTGCGCGGCGCCGATTGCGCCCTCTACCGTTCCCAACACAACATTCAACTTGGTATTGCCGGCAGCAGTCGGGATCGCGGCTTGCACCTGGCGCACGCCAACGTCCAGCACTTTCAAGAAATTGAAAGCCAGTTCAAGGTCATTTAAAAAATTCAGCAAAGGCATACTCCTAATCGTCGTAATTGCAGGTGATAAAAGAGATCGATTCGATCTCCGCAAATTGTTGTCGGACGGTAAGCCGCCCAGTTTGGGATTCCGGGGCGCCATCGGGTGGTGTCCAGGTGTGGACGATGAAATCCGGTCGGCAAGACACATTGACGCATCCGGCGCACAGCAAGGCGATGAGGACGCTAAGGCCCCGCATCGCCGCCGTCGTTTTTTGCGGTCAGTGACCCCTCCGGCTGCATATCGCGCACCACGATCAGGATCGTGCCGCCGGCCATCGCCATGTTCAGGTGCAAGAAACCGCCAAGCTGGGTCCGGTCCACCAATACGGCAATCGCGCCCCACGCGACATAACCGACCGTGGCAATAGCGATCTGGCAAGCCGTTTTGACGTCGATCCTCATGCGGTCGCCACGTCGTATTGCGTCAGGTTGTGCGTATGGATCACGTCGGCGATCTTGGCAAGGTAATCGGGATCGGTGCAATACCCGGCCTTGACGATGGCCGCCGCAAACGCCAACGCATTGCCCCGCACCAGCACCGCCGCTGCGTAGCGCGGATTGATGCGGAAAAACGCCGCATGATCGTCCAGGCAAGCCTGCCAGGTTGGATATTTACGCCACTTCGCGGCAACGATTACCCAATTACCGTCCAGGAACTCCTCGGTCGGAATGCTGACGGTCTCGCCCAGCCAGGACGGGTCGGCCTTAACCCCGAACAGGTTCATCGCGGACAGGGCAAGGCCTGACTTATCCCAGCCCGACTCCAGCGCGCCCTGGGCGATCACGAATGCAGCCGAGATGCCGGTCAGCTTGGCCGATGCGACCGCCGCCGGGGCAATCGCTGCAATAAAATCTTCTGGTGTCACGCTTTTACTCCTTCTTTTGCTCCCGCTTTTACTTCAAGCCTGGCCGTCAGTTCGTCCGGCGAATAGACAAATCCGGGTTTGCGGGGAAATGCCTGAAATACCCATAAAGGGAAACTTGCGCCGTGGATGCCGTGGCCCTTGGCGCGGTGAAATTTTTGATGCAGCACCAGCATGTTGGCCGCGCTATCCACGAAAATTTCCGGGTGATCGGGGTCGAACGATGTCCAGTCGAAGCCACGCGCCACGGTCAACGCCAGCAGCATGCCGGTCAGGGATTTGGAGACGGGAAAGGTTTCGCCGGTCGGCAAATCCGTCTCGATATCCAGTACAGGTAATTCCTTGATCTCGCCCAGCGCGATGTCCTTCACCATCACCCAATCGACGCCCTCGGTAAATGCGTCTTCGCACAGGACGTGGTGGTACTCGATCCCCATCGCCTGACCACTGATCGCGCACACGTCGCCGTGCCGATGGCCGTCGCGCTTGGTCTTCTCGAAAGTCCGGGTGGCCACACGCGTGTGATCGGGGTAATACACCTCTTCGGCAATCGTCGCCTTGAACAGGTGCTCATGTTTCGGGTCGTTCATGGCAGGCGCACCCCGTAGCGCTCCAGCGCGACGCCGATGGCAATGGCGATGATCAATTTGAGGACGTCGTACAGCACCAGCCCGGTAATCTTCTTTTGCTCCGATTCGTGCGCGTCGAATTTTTCGGAGAGCTTCTTTTGCGCATCCTTGACGTTCGCCAGATCGTGTTCGAGCAAACCGATGCGCTGGTTGCTGCGCACCAGGTCCTCATAGGCGTTCGCCATGCGTTTGATGTCGTTCGCCATCTGTTCGATGAACGAATCGAAGCCCTTGACGCGTTCGTCGAGTCGGGCAACTGCTACATCGAGGTTTTCCGTACCCATGTTTTATTATGTGGAGGTTGATTTGCCTTCATGCTGGCGTCACGACCTGGGCGGCGCGCTACTGGAGCCGCAGCAATGCGGTCGAGGATGTGTTGGTGGGCATGAGAATGGTGAACGTCCCGGCGGTCACGGTCTGCAAACCGCCGAAACTGCCGATGTAAGCGGCGCGCGTGCCGTTCGTGTTGTTGTACATGAGGCAGCCGGAAGTCGAGAACGATGCCGAGGTCCACGTCGGGTTCACGCCCGGCGTAGTGAACGCCACGGTGCCGCTGACACTCGGCGTCATATTATTGGCCGCCGTGATATCGAACCCGCCCTGCGTATAGCCGGTTGCGGTCGGCAACTCGTCAGTTCCCATGTTGGCAACTGTCGGCGCTCCCGAACCTGCCCCGTAATTAGTGGTCGCCGCACCATAGGTGCCGGTCGGGGAAGCAATGCCGAGCGCCACCCGATAGTCGTTGCCGGTGGTGGTCGTAAAATTGTGCAATGCCTGCATCAGCTCCGATTTGAAGCTGGTCGGCATGGCGGTGGTGAACCCGGCCATCTCATGCTCCTAGATTGTGAACGGCGCGGAACTGGATGGATTCGGGGGCGCCCGGATTGCGATCGGCATGCCAACTGCGCTCGATATGCATCGAGGTCGCAAAATGCTGTTTCAACAAGGCATACAGATAGTCGGCCGTATCGGCGGCATTGCACTCTGCCTCCCACGGGGTGCCTTGTGCGGCTGCGATGATTTGCGCGACGACTTGATCGAGAGATAGGTGATGCGCCGGGTCGAGCGGCGCCAGCAAGCGCGGGTGACCAACGGTTTGCAGGGCGCTGCGCTCGCCGACCTGAACCGCCGTGTGGTGGGCCGTCAACAGATCGATGATGGCCGCTTGCAACTTGATCGCCGCACCACGTTTTTCACCAGCGATGTGATCCGCGATATCAACGATATGCGAGGCCGTGGCCTCGGCCCACTTGTCTGCACTATGGGGGCCGCCATTCGTGACTAAGATTCCGGTAGACATGCTTTCTCCATTCAACACATATCGAAGCGTGAATCATGGAGTCACGAATAGCATTCCAAGTCCAAGCGACTTACACCGTCAGGACATTCATGCTGCCGGTGGTAATGATGGCGCCACACCCGGCACGGTCACCGGCCTTAATGAAACCCTTGCCACCGCTGGTATTGCGCGACGATGAAATCAGTTGCGTGTCGCCATGACCTTCGATGGGACAACGGTGATAATCTCCCTCGACCGCCACCGCAATGCCGTTGGCAACGATGTTATTGCCGGAGGCCGAGATAATGGTCCCGCCGTGCGTGCTTTGCTCGCCCAGCCGCGCCAGGCTGATGCTGACGGTCATGCTCATATCAAGTCCCTGTCATGGAAACGATGGAAGAAATTAACGCTGGCTGCGGTTGATGCAGCTCCACGATATTGGCCGATGTCCGTACCGATATGCCGGCTGACACAATGGTGGCATTGCTGTTGATCAGTCCGGCCAGCGCGCTGGCAACCTGGGATAAGGTCTGCCCGGACCCGATCGTGACGGCAACACTCGGCAACCCGGCAAATGTCACCGTGACCGTTCCACCCGGCACGGGTGAGCCCCAAAGACCAAAGGCCGACGACGGACTTAATGAAAACAGTGTTCCAGGAGCGCCCGACGCAGCACTCCCAGTCAAGCCGGTACTTGGGTCGAACATACTAGCCAAGCCGAACGCACTGTCGGATGAAACACCGGGTGACAGCAAGAAAATGCTGTCGACGAATGCCCCAGCGGAGCCAGTCGCCGCCACCGGCCCAAGCGGAACCGGGAAGGTAGCAGCAATCTCCCCGAGCAGCGCGGTAGCGGCCACACCGGGCGCATCCAGCATCAGGCTTAGGGAAGATGGCGAAACGGCGGTAATTGCCGCCACACCAGGCCCGTTAGCGGACGGGTTGGCGGTTACGGCTCCGGCCGCACCGATCGCCTCCACACTGTTGTTGACGATCATCACTGCCGGGCCACACACGCCGACGCCGGCGACACCACTAAACCAGGACTCTGGCGGCGCATCGATCACGAGGGAGGCATCGCCGAGTGTCCATAAACCCAACACGCCATCGCTGGTGATAGGGAAAGCACCGATGGCAATGGCGACCATCGGCGTAATGGGCGCGATGGCCGTGACGGTTGATGCGCCAGCAATCGCCACGTTCAATGTGCCGGCCAACTCGCCGATCGCGCTAGTACTGGCGGCACCGACTGCGTTATCACTGAGTGAGAGCGCTACCGATCCGACCGAAGCAGAAGCGGAAACAGACGGTACCGGGACGCTGCTCGATGGCGTAAAAACACCAACTGCACTCGCGGAGGTGATCCCGGAAAATTGCCAGAATTGGCTGAGAGAAAGCACGCCGACCGCACCCGTCGCGACGCCCGAACCGGCTCCGATTGACGCGTTGTTGCCGGACAATGCACCAGCGGTCGCCGACGAGGCGACGCCGACGAGCACGCCATCGGCAATCGACGTGCCGTCTGTCCCGAGCGCGGCGGTCCCGAGCGGGTAAAGCCCAAGCACGCGTCAGTCCCGTTTAGGTAAAGTACAGTTTGACGGTCGTCAGTTGCTCTTGTGCGGTCGGCAGTGTTGTCAATACTGTATTGGCAAGCGCAGCCGTCAACCCCGCAATCGGTGTCGAGATGGTGCCCAGGCCAAGAATCGTGGCACCGGCAGCATAGTTGACTGCATCAATCACATCTTGGCGTTGCAGATCAACCCATTTTCGCAACGCAATGTTCTTGAACATCGCGACAATGATGACGTCGGTACTCGTCAATATAGCCAACGCCACCGCCGATCCAAAGCGATCAAGAAAGTCGCCTTGGTCCATGTACCAGAGATACACGGGTGGCAGAGGCGCCGGCGGCGCGACATACTGCGCCGGATCAGTGGTGGTGAACATGATTAATCCTTTGTTTGGTAGCGAAGCTGCGTGTAGGCGTACGATGTCTCAAGGTTGTCGTACCGATTGAAGCCAAATTCATTGCGAAAGGACCAATTGGCAGACCTGTTCATTGCATACAAGGAGCCCGAGGTATTGTCAAACGTACCGATAACAAGATAGGACGAACTTGATGACATCACATACCCTGCCTGTGGCATGAAGATGCCATCAAAGCTCATCAGGAGAGGCACCATCATCGCGTACGTGCTACTGGAGCCGCCGATTAAATAGGCAAAATTGATGGAATTCATCAGGAAGACAGACTGCCGCGTGTTCTCTATTTTCGTAACGGAGTAATTTTGCAGACCATTCCACATTGGCCCATAGTTGACTGGCGGACTTTTGTAGGCAGGCGCACCGCTGGTGTAACTAAGCGACGTGTCCGCCAGGCTGGTGCTTGTCACTGCACAGGTGAGTTGACTTGGCAGGCGCGGGTAGATCAAATCGAAATCTGCTATCGCATACAACAGCGTTGGTGTGACGAATATGGATGCCCCGTTTTCGCTGAGAGCGCCGACGGCACCAATAGCGCCGGTCGTGCCGAGCGGACTTGACAGCTTGGCGCTTTTGACCGCAACAGTGACGGATGCGCCCTTTGCCGCGCCAGTGACCGCCACCCCGATCTCGACGCCGTACGCAAACGTATTATCCAGGGACTCCTCGGCAGTAGTCCAATATCCGGTCGCATACGCGTTGGTAGATGAGGCGATGGTCGGGAAAAACATCGGAATATAAGCGACCCCGGCTGGTACGCCATTCGACGCGTAGCCCCAGCCGCCTGCGGTTGGACTAGCGTAAGCGGCCCCTTGCAAGGGGGTGTACGCTTTGGAATACGCGACGATACCATTAGGCGTGATAGCCGTGCCCGTGAAGGGAATCTTTAAGTGACAATTCGCTTCAATGTAATAGAAATTATAGCCGTCGTAATAGGAGTGTGCGCCGGAGCCGCAGCGCGACAACGATGTGATGGGTGTGGGGGTTGATACGAAGCTGTTGTTTGATCCAAGAATCGGGACCACATTGCCGATCGTCAAGGTTTTTGTGCCCGGCGCGTAGGTGATCAGGGTGAGCGCACCCGCAACAACGCCACCAGGCGTTCCAGCGAAGCGCTGGTAGAGGACGATCTGGTTATTGGCGTTGAGAGCCGAGAAAATGAACCCGCTGCCGTCCCGCCCGGTGTAGGCCGCCTGCGCGGCTGTCAGCGCATAGGTGGCATTGATCGTGAAGGTAAGACCTGACGTATTCAGGGTCACCACATACATCGTGCCGTAGTTGCCGATATCCGATCGGAAATACAGGAATGTGCCCGTATTTCCCAACGGGATCAGATCGACGTTCGACGTTGAGCCGCCGGCAGCAATGCCCAGCGTGGCGACAGGTTGATTCGTGCCTATCGTAATCGCACCAGCGCTGGTAACGGAGAAAGCCTGAAGACCACCGATGGTAGCGCCACTGGAGACGCCATACCCGTTCTGCACTTTGATAAAAGGTATGTTATACGCGTAGGCGCTCGGCACCAGATCGGCATACGTGATCATGGCGCCGGTCGAACCGTTGCACGTGACGATTTCCGCATTCGCGCCGCTGCCTGCAAGTACCATCCATACGTCGCTTGCGCCGCCGTTATCGACTATTTTTACCGGCTGTGACGGGTATATTTGATAGCCGGAGGCAACAAAGTAGCCGTTGTTTGCTCCGATCGCCGAAACAGAAAAGACCGTGTTATTCAGATTACCATTTGTACGACTAATCCTCGTCCAGTACGGGTAAGAGGATGACCCGTTGGAGCCGTCGAGATACCCATAGAGCGAATCTGTCTCTGCGTCATAGACGAAATCGCGATTGGTATAGGTGGCGGGGAATTCCATCTTGCCATATCCGGCGAGATAGGGAGCATTCTGCGAGTTCTTTGTATAGGTATTCCCGGATGTGGTATTGGTAACCGGGTAGTTTGCGCGATACAGCGGCGCGCTGACATTGCCATCGTAGCCGAGCAGGACCGCATCGCCTGGATTGATCGTCCGGAACCCGGTATTGGTGAAGGTAAGGAGCGTGTTCGCGCTACCGAAAAGCTGACTTGATCTCATGAAACGGACCATCCCATTATTGTGTCGACATAGGTGAAGACCCTTGTCTCATTGTTCAAATCACAGATATACGGGCCGACAACGCCGTTGATCGGGGCGCCGTTCCCCAGAACCGACAGATTGTTCACTGCAAACGTGCCGCTATAGTCATGCACCGTGACTTGCCATTTCGGCTTCGGATTTGCCGGCAGGGCGACGTTAAAGCCGCCATTGGCGGTATTGGCTTCAACCAGGTCATTGTTGCTTGCCGTGTAATTGCCGGTTGCCGTGACCAGATTTTGCGGAACCGCGATGTCCTCGGCCAGGAGAGTCAACACGACGATCGCCGACCCGCTCAAATTGATCGCCGCGCCACCATTGGTGGAGGCAATGGGCATGCGCGACAAGGTCGTGCCGGACGCCGAATAGACGCCATGCCCAGCCTCACTGGCAAGCGAGACAGGATCGAAGATCCCGTACGACACCGTTTCCTGATCGACGACGCCACCGAGCGCAAAGGACAGAAAGCCGTTGACAGCTGCACCCAGCGTGATCGTGCCGGTACCGGTTGTCGCGGTGCCCACTTTAACGAGATCGTGGAAAGCCATGCCTGCCTAGGGCGTCGGGTTAAGAATGGCCGCAACCCGGTCCACCGTGATCGCCGTAATTTTGCCGGCGCAATAGTTCACGCCGGCCACGATCTGCGGATCGTTCAGCACCACGGACTTCGCATGGTTCAGCATGTTCATGAAATCCGCTGCCTCCATATCGGTTTTCGCCAATGTCAGGATCGCGATCCGCTCCGGTTGAAGGAAGCGATTCAAAAAATCGAATGACGTCATTGGTACGTAGAGCGACGACGGGTAGCCGGTAATCAGCGAGATGCCGTCCAGCTTCTGCACCCATTGGCCGTGCCAGATCCATACGTCAGCCGGCTGCGCGGTTGCTGGTAGGGGCATGAGGGTGGCGCTTATCGGACAAGTGCCATCGACGCAGGGCACTGAGCCGGTATATTGGCGGGTCGTCGCGTCGTATTGGTAAGCAGTGGAAGTCATCGGTAGAGTAGCAATCGTAACAATCAGATTTTCATGAACATCGAGGTGCCGGCACCAGCGGTCGAAGTCAGGTTCGGCAACTGCGCCGCATAGAGCGGGTTAAATTCCGGGATGAGGCTCAAGGATCCAGCTAAAATGCCGGTTCCGAAGGCATTCACGTTGAACATGTCAACGCAAATATCCTCCGTCTGGAAACTTTGCTGGACCAGTGGCACTGTGGTCGGGTTATAAATGAAAGCGACAGTCGAGGTGTTTCGTCCGTATACGATCCCGCCACCCATGATGGAATTCTCTTCAGAGCTACACACTGCCCACAGGGTCGGGGAGATTTCGAGTATGCGCGCGCCGAAACCGGAGGGAGCGAAACCTTGATTCATTGCACTGGTGTAATACAAGGTCCAATTGACGCCGTCTGGTGAGGAATAATAGGCGTTCACGCCACCAGTCAACGCGATCCCATACAGGGTGCCGCCGATATTTTCCATGGCGATGAACTGCATGTCGGCTCTCTTCGTCCAATTGGTGAAATTGGCCGAGGTGTACACCACCCCAAAAATCAGCGCGACATAATTGGTACCGACGTATGACAGCTTATAGTTCCAGAAACTGGTGATCGCATTGGCGGCCGCGTTAATCGGCGGCGTTGGACACAACATGCTTCCAGTGAATGCATTGTCGATCACGTTGATTGCGGTCTTCGTATTTCCAACGCCAACCTTCCAGGCAGAGAATGTATAGGGCGCTCCACCGCTTCCAGTCGCCAAAGACACTCCCCCAACCTCCCCAGTGGTAAGGACGTTCAACAACGATTGATAGGCGCTGCCGCCGATATTATTGGTGTCATAGCACCATTGGGTGCCGTTATAGAAGATGCAATTATTGCAGCCGCCCTGCAATGCGACGACGATTGAAGCAGAAGACACCATTTGCGAAGGGCCATAAATCGGCGCTCCGCCACCGTAGGTATATGCCTGCGTCCAGGCGGTCAGGTTGGTGCTGCTATAGACGTAATCTTGACCAGATTCACCTGTCGTGCCGGCAACCAGGGCGTAATAGGTTGCGCCGAGTTTTGCGATCCCACAACACCAAGTGCCGGCGACAGCATTGATTTGACCATTGGTCCAATTAACGAGATCGCTGGAGAAGGAAATCGCCGCCCCGTCGACGCCGGTACTCGCAGATGTAAATCCGCATAGGATGTGATAGGGTCCAATCACCGAACTATCAGTAAACAGTCCCTGACCGCTGCCGGATCCAGAATAAATATTAAAGCCGGACGCAGGGCCGACGCTGACGAACGGTGGCCCGGTCAAATAACCAAGATTGTTGTTCAGGTAGGTCAGCGTCGGATACGTCGCCAGCGACACAATCGAACCGTTGGCAGGCAAAATGCCCGCCGCGACACCAACCGGAGCGGTCGATACCGCAGGAAATACATAGCCCTCCGGCAGCGCACCCGTGTCAAGTAAATCGCTCAATTTATTGTTCCATCGTGATATTGATCAACTGAAAATTCCCCGTATTGGTGTCCCCCGCATTGGTGGCCAAACGCAGCAACACGAAATTCACCAAATCCTGTGCGACCAAGGTGGCGCCAGGAACGATCAGGGAGGCGGTCAGGTAATTGGCGAGGTCTCCTGCCGTGGATGGCGCAGGCACTTCCTCGGTGAGCTCGGTATAAGCAGGAGCGGCGAGCGCACCGCCGGAAACGATTTGGTAACCTAGCTGCAGGAAATAATTATCATTGGCCGCGTCCCCGGTGTAATGAAGCCGTAGCTTCAAGGGCTTGGCAACATTGAGCGTCGACAGCACCGGCATGCGCCAAGTGACGCCTGCCACTGCAATTTTTTGGAACTGCGAAGCCGGCGTGTCACCAATCATGACAGAGTAAGCCGGCGCCGGGATATACATCCGCAAAAGCGGCACGACGTACCGGAATGGCGTGGCGGAACCGACCGCCGAGTCGACATACAAGGTATTGGCTTGCGCCTGTGACGCATCGAGCGGCGGCCGGTTCGCGGCGCTGGCGCTCGAATAATAGATGCTCGTCCCATCGCAATGCACCGTATCCGCATGGCCTTGCAGGATCGGCACGCCACCGCCACCCAGCGCGATCGCGATCAGTGAATACGGCCCGCTGGTCAGGTTGATGACAATCCACTTACCAAACGCGGCGGGAAACGTCAGCTCGACGTTTTCTGTTAGTGCGCCGGTGACCTTGATTAGCTTGTTGTACGCCTGCAATGGGGTGATCGTCACGATTCCGCCTGTCGTGGGCACCACCACTTCCCAAGGGTTGTTTGGATCTTGCCAACCGATATCGCCGGGATTGTTTGAATTTTTTTGCAGAACCTGATATTGCGTCCCGGCAGGAAATAAATAGGCGGGTGTGACCGTGGCGAGGACCCACGCCCGAGTGGCTTGCACCACCGAAGGATCAATCGAAATCGTGATGAGCGCGGTGTTCGATGCCAGCAAACCAAAATTGATCACGAGATCGGACGCACTACCATCGGCCAACACCGGCTTATAGGTATCCGGGTAATTCGAGATCGCGAACAAGACGCCAGCGGACGTAAATAGGCCGACCTCGCGGATCGTAAAGCCGCCGGTTGCCGGTGGGATGTCCAGCCCTGCCCACATCAGATTGGGATTACCCGGATCGACCGACAGCGAGGTGATCGCGCCGCTGTAGACTTGATTGACCAGGGTCGTGCGCGTCGGGTCCGGTGTGGCAATATCGACACCGCCGCCATCCCCCACTGCCGCCAGATTGAGGACGATGGGCGTGCCGGATACCAGCGCGGCCGCATACAGTGCGGCGCCGGCATTGGTCAAAGTTGCGGAATACGTCGTCATGAAAAAAGTATGGCGTCACGTCTGTGAAGACGGATAAATCCATACGGTCTGCCCGGAAATCACCATGGCCCCAAAATTGGGGGCAGCTTCAACGGGCGTCTCGATATTGATCTGACGAACATGCGTGCCGGCGTCGCGCATGCTGTTGATGATGGTGCTAATCGCCGTCTGCCAGCCCAGGATGGTCGTAACCTGCAGCATGGTCAGGCTGACTGCGAAATTCACGTCGAACAGGCCGTAGCTGTTATTGACGAGCTCGTCATAATCGACCACGGAGGCGGCAAGCCCGCCATTCAAGACGCGCAGCGCCGACTCGATGGCAACGTTGTTACCCAGCGGCCGGATGACGGTGGCGATAATGCGCGGACCATATTGCGCATCCAGTTCGCCGAGGTTGCGCGGCACCCCAAAGAAGGCACCTTGATAATCGAGCCACATATCTGCTGCCGAAATGGTATTCATCTGCTGCAGCATGTTGCCGATCTGCTGGCCCGCCTCGGCCAGTTGCTCCGCATTGGCATCCATGTAGGCCCATAAGACACTCGTGAATCCGTACAGATGGTCGCCGTTGGTTTGCCCGACGTTACCGGCGGCATCCATCAGTACCTGCGAACTCAACACCGACCGCGCCGAGCTATCCACGTACAGAACGGTATAGCCAGGTTGCGCGGCAATCAACATCGCCAGTTGGGCGACGGTATAGGCGCGAAGGTTGATCGTCAGCGGTAACGCCGTGCCGCCTACCGGCTTGGTGGTCAAGACGCCGTCGCAGATTGTCCAGGTTAAACCCATGCCGTTGCACTGGATGCGCAGGGCAAGGAATTGATCCGGGTTCTTGTCAAAAACCCGGTGCAGATAATTAATGAGGCGTTGGGTTAAAGTCATGAGAGCGTGATCGCTCCCGGCATGATCTTCTGGGCGGTAGTCGACGGGGTATCGGCTACCGGCAGCGACGGGGCGTAATTGGCAATACCGGGTATCGCCATCACCAGGGCGACCAGCTCGGCAATCAGGGCGGAGCCGCCGATCTTGATCCCTTGCAGGTAAGCAAAGACAGCGGCGGTTGCGAGAGTAATGAGACCCGGCACAGTAACGCCGTTGATCACAAGGTCAGGCTTGGAGTAGCCGGTCGCGGCGGTAATCACGCCAGTGACGTTGACGGCAATTTCGGTAGCGGCAGCAACAGGCACCTTGATCCCGGCCGCTTTGTAGCCGGGAACCGCAACCCCTCCCGAGGTGTAATACCCATAGAGCGACTGCGCGGCTTGTGCCACCAAGGCGGCCGACGTGTTGCCCACGCCATTATGGACATAGCAATTGACGAGACCCACCGGCTGGGTCGGGTCTGTCAGATAGGGTTCCACCACGGAGGTGAACACCGGGCGCTCGATGACGTTGCCGTTGGCGTCCAGTACGACCGCCACGCTCATGCCGTAATAGAGAGCGGGGATGGTGCCGCGCGGCAAGGAGGCGATAAAGGCGTTAAAGCGAAGCTGTTGCTGGGCTGCGGTCTCCGCATCCATGCCGTTGACGAAGGGTGCGAGATTAACCGCCGACACAAACCCGGATGGCGATGGCGTCAGGGTAAAACTCACATCCACCACCAGGTTGGTGGATGACCCCACAACTGTCGCGGCAACGGGAATCGCTGCCGTGCTGACGCCAGCGGGAATGATGGTATCGGCGGTCGCGGCGTATTGGGTTGCGCTGACCGTTGCCGAGAAAAGTGTCCCCGCCGACACCAGGGTTGCCGTCGTCTGCGCAGTGATGGTGACCTGGATCGTGCCTGTCGCGGCGAATGCGGCCAGCGGCGGGAACGAAAACGACTGGTAGATCGACACGGGGATCGCTTCGCGCAGGCCGTTGAACATTTGCTGGTACAACTGGTCGATTTCCGCTG